>QWCO01000700.1_pt1 | contig 13833 bp, 11 predicted proteins | sample 1972611 | NCBI WGS metagenome assembly QWCO01 (sample SAMN09866706, study PRJNA288562) | Human oral metagenome isolate term1_saliva, whole genome shotgun sequencing... | reverse complement strand
GGAGCAGCATCGAGGTCATCCGCGCCGACGCTGCCCGCTGGCTTGACCAGCGACCGCCCATGCTGCAGGATTTGATCCTGCTGGATCCCCCCTTCCGGGCCGGCTGGCTTCCGCGCATCCTGCCTGCCGTCCTGCCCTGGCTGGCGCCCCACGGCTTCGTCTACGTCGAAGCCGATCATTCCATCACCGACGACTGGCTGGCCCAGCAGGGCTGCAACAGCCTGGCCGTCATCCGCGCCGGCAAGGCCGGACAGGTCCACTACCAGCTGCTTACTTCCGAACCATGTCCCTCGTCGTCTACCCCGGAACCTTCGACCCGCTGACCCTGGGCCACCAGGACGTCGTGAACCGCGTCGCTGCCCATCACGAATCCGTCGTCGTCGCCATCTCCGACAGCCGCACCAACACCCTGTTCACCATGGCCGAGCGCGTCGACATGGCCAAGGCCATCCTGGTGGGGCTGCCCAACGTGCGCGTCATGCCCTTCTCCGGGCTTGTCACCGACTTCGCCCACGACATCGGCGCCAACCTCATCGTGCGCGGCTTGCGTGACGCCAGCGACTTCGACTACGAACGCCGCATGGCCAGCCTCAACCGCATCCTGCAGCCCACCATCGACACCCACTTCATCATCCCCGACGACCGCTACCAGTCCATCACCGGAACCCTGGTGCGGGAAATCGCCATGATGGGCGGCGACGTGCGCGCCTTCGTCAACCCTGTGGTGCTTGCCGCCCTGCAGGAAAAATACCTCAAGCGCCAGCAGGAACCGCGCAAGGAGAGCCGCTGACATGGCCCTCATCATCACCGACGAGTGCATCAACTGCGACTGCTGCGAACCCGAATGCCCCAACGAAGCCATCTCCATGGGGCCCGAGTACTACATCATCGACCCCAACCGCTGCACCGAATGCGTTGGCCATTTCGATGAACCCCAGTGCGCCCAGATCTGCCCCGTCGAGTGCATCCCCATCAACTTCGACCTCAACGAGAGCCGCGAACAGCTCCACGCCAAATACCTGCGCCTTCAGGAAGAAAAGGAGGCACTCAAAGGCACCGTCCTGACCGGCGCCGATGGCCAGCCCGGACGGATGCCTGCCGACAACCCGGTCAGCGGTTGATCAGCGTGCTCTTGCCAAACAGGCTCTCCACCAGATCCACCACCAGCTCCGCCGTCTGATTGCGGATATCCAGCGCCGGATTCAGCTCCACAATATCCAGCGACGCCAGCCGGCCCGTGTCCGCAATCATCTCCATGCACAGCTGCGCCTCGCGGTACGTCGGCCCCCCGCGCACCGCCGTCCCCGTCCCCGGCGCAATCTCCGGATCCAGAAAATCCACATCGAAGCTCACGTGCAGATGCGTGTCCGCATCCACATCCGCCAGCGCCCGGTGCATCACCTCGCGCATGCCCAGCTCATCGATCGCACGCATGTCGAACGCCCGCAGCCCCAGCTGACGGATCATCCGCTTCTCGTGATCATCCACCGACCGCAGCCCCACCTGACAGAAATGCTCCGCTGACAGCGCCGGCGTCTGCCCGGAAAGCCCGATCAGCGGCTGCGGCCCCAGGCCCAGCAGATTGGCCACCGGAATCCCGTGAATATTGCCGCTGGGAGAAATATCCGGCGTATTGCAGTCCGAATGCGCATCCAGCCACAGCACCCGCAGCTTGCGCCCCGACTCGCGGCAATGACGCGCCACCGCACTGAGCGAACCCGCCGCCAGATGGTGATCACCTCCCAGCATGATCGGCATCCGCCCGTCCTGCAGCTGCGCCAGCACCGCATCGTGCACCGCCTGCGTCCAGAAAACCGCCTCCGGCAGATTGCGCAGCCCCGCCGCCTTCGGATCACGCCCGCCGCGCGGATTCACCGGCCCCGCCAGATTGCCCGTATCCACCACATCCACCCCCAGCGCCCGCAGCGCTGCTGGCAGCTGCGCCACCCGCAACGCATCCGGCCCCATCGCCGCCCCCAGACGGCTGGCTCCCACGTCCGTGGGTGCGCCGATGAGTGCGACCCGGTGGGTGGGTTGAGGGTTGAGAGAGGAATCGGTGGTGGGGGTGAGGGGCGTGGACATGAGGCCTTCCTGAGTTTCAGAGACGGAAGGGAACATAGCACGGATGGGGGGGTAAGCGTTCTGGTCGGATCGTTTGGGGGCGATAAGCGTTCTGATGGGAACGCTTATCCTCACTGGATGGAAGAAGCCGGGACGTAGCCGCAGGCCACGGATTCATTAGCCTGCCTCCTGCTGCTTCATGCCTGCATCTCATGGCTCACGGCGTTCGTCCTGGTTCGTTGTCCTTGTGCCACGATTAGCTGGAAAATAACGGTACTGGATGCCCCTTATCGTGTTCCTGGCGACGAAGTGGGTATATTGTGTGGAGATGAAATCCAGGCGTTAATTTTCGTACCGTGGAGACAATTCATGCAGGATATAGCACCGTCCGACCTCAAGACCATCCTGCATTCAAAACGAGCCAACATCTATTACCTGGAGCATTGCCGGGTGCTAGTGAATGGCGGCCGGGTGGAGTATGTCACTGACGCCGGAAAGCGTTCACTTTACTGGAATATTCCCATCGCAAACACGACGAGTCTGCTGTTGGGTACGGGCACGTCCATCACGCAAGCGGCCATGAGGGAGCTGGCCAAGGCTGGGGTATTGGTTGGGTTCTGTGGGGGAGGCGGTACGCCCCTTTTCAGTGCGAACGAAGTCGACATCGAGGTAGCGTGGTTCAGTCCTCAAAGCGAGTACAGACCCACCGAGTACCTTCAGGCGTGGGTCAAGTTCTGGTTCGACGACGAACTTCGACTGATGGCTGCCAAGCGCCTGCAGAAAGAGCGCATGCTTCGACTCAGGAAAGCGTGGCAACAACGGGCTTTGAAAGAGGCTGGATTCTCGATAGATGACGCCGATCTTGAATATTTGATTGAAAGTACTCTGAAACGGATTGCTCTAGCAGAAGACAGCGTCACCTTACTGACAGAAGAGGCCCGACTTACAAAAGCCCTTTTCAAGAAGGCAGTAGATACGGTCGGATATGGTGAATTTACCCGTGCAAAGCGTGGAAGTGGGACAGACCCCGCCAATCGATTCCTGGATCATGGGAACTACCTGGCCTATGGCCTGGGAGCAACGGCCACCTGGGTTCTGGGATTGCCCCACGGATTGGCCATTCTGCACGGAAAGACAAGGCGTGGTGGTCTGGTATTTGATGCAGCAGACCTTATCAAAGACGCGTGCATCTTGCCCCAGGCATTCCTGTCTGCCATGCGTGGTGATGATGAACAACAGTTTCGGCGCAATTGCATAGAGGCGCTGACTCGTGATGAATCATTGGACTTCATGATCGATACCCTCAAGGATATTGCGGTGAGCACGGCTCATGAGGCATCAGGGCGTTCAGGTCAAGAGGAGGCTAGATGAACGTTCTCTTTGTCTCACAGTGCAGCAAACGAGCGCTGACGGAAACACGCCGAATTCTTGATCAGTTTGCTGAGCGGAAGGGGGATCGGACATGGCAGACAGCCATGACTCAGGCTGGTCTGGATACGCTAAGAAAGTTGCTGCGAAAGACCGCCAGAAAGAATACGGCAGTTGCTTGCCACTGGATTCGCGGAAGGGATTATAGTGAACTGTTGTGGATTGTTGGGGATGGCCGGGCCTTCAATGCAGAGGGTGCTGTTCCAACGAACAGCACTGCGACGGATATCCTGCGAAAGGACGACGAGAGCACCTGGCATAGTCTCCCTGGCATGACGGCCCTGACGGCGCTGGCCGCTCTGATGCATGATCTCGGGAAGTCTACGCAAGCTTTCCAGAACCGCCTTCATAACACGGAGAGTCTTGGCAAGAATCATTATCGCCATGAATGGGTGTCGGTTCGGCTATTTCAAGCTTTTGTCGGAAACGATGACGATGAGGGCTGGTTGAGACGGTTGGAGGAATGCGCGAACAAGGATGTTGATCCGGCTGACTTCGAGAAGACATGGTTGGACCATGCCAGCGGAAGGCTGTTTCGAGATGAACTGGACGATGAGAAACAAGAAGCGCCAAAGTTGCCTTTCAGTAACCTGCCACCATTGGCCAGAGCGGTTGCATGGTTGATCCTGACACACCATCGACTTCCATGTTTGCCTGTAAGAAATGCAAGATCAGATGGGGGCGACCATACTTCGCTGGCATCAGCGGGGCGCTGGAAATACTTCGGATCGAAGCCTTCTTTCGTCAATCACAATGATCTTGATGGTGCTCTGAAGAGAATCAATCCCGATTGGAACGAGCCAAGAGAACCGGTGCCATTGAGTGAGGTCGAGCCATACTGGACATTTCCGCATGGACTCCCAGTACGTAGCCAAGCGTGGCGAAAGCAGGCGGCGCGCTATGCCAAGAGACTTAGAAGTACGCCCTCTGCGCTGACTGAAACGATAGCGTGGTGTGATGATCCCTTTGTGATGAACGTGTCTCGTCTGGGACTCATGTTGGCGGATCACTTCTACTCCAGTCTTGGATTCGACAGGAAATTGTCTGACCCCGTGGAGGAGCGCCGGCCGTTCCTGACTTCAGAGGCAAAGTTGTGGGCCAACACAACGCTGAAAGAAAGTAAAAGAGTCGTCAATCAGACACTGGAAGAGCACTTGCTGGGTGTGACCGCACAAGCGACGCTGGCCATGCGCGCGCTGCCCTCGTTGGTCCGAAGTTTGCCTACCCTGAATAATCACCGTGGACTGAAGAAACGTACCGAAGCTCGCCAGTATCAATGGCAGGACAAGGCAGCAGATCTGGCGGCCAGTGTGAGGCAGCGTGCCTGTACGCAGGGTGCCTTCATCGTCAACATGGCTTCTACAGGATGCGGAAAGACGCTTGGCAATGCCCGCATCATGAACGCTCTGTCTGACCCAAACCTGGGTATGCGTTGCTCGTTTGCCATTGGGCTGCGTACGCTTACATTGCAGACGGGGCGAAGCTTTCAGAATGACCTGGGCTTGAGCGACGATGAGCTGGCCATCATGGTAGGGGGAGGTGCCAGTCGTGAGCTGTTCGAGTACTGGGAGCAGAAGGCGGAGGAAGGAGGATCTGCTTCCGTTCAGGCTCTTCTTGATGAAGGGGGACATGTACTGTATGAGGGGAATGATGAACACCCATTGCTGAGCCGCCTTGGGGCAGATTCAAAATCACGCTCACTACTGATGGCGCCCTTGGTGGCATGTACTGTCGACCATTTGATGCCCGCCACTGAGAGCTTGAAAGGGGGGCGTCAGATTGTCCCGATGCTTCGGCTGATGAGCAGTGATCTGGTGCTGGACGAGCCTGATGATTTCGATATGGCAGATCTGCCAGCTCTGACACGACTTGTACACTGGGCTGGTCTATTGGGAAGTCGAGTACTGCTCTCCTCTGCCACGATGCCACCTGCATTAGTTAAGGGGCTTTTCCTGGCATACCAGGCTGGGCGCAAAGTCTGGCAGCGTCATCGTGGCGAGAGGCCATCGGAACCGGTTCGTATATGTTGTGTGTGGGTGGATGAGTTCCATCAAGAGGCACATGATTGTGTGGAGTACTCCGCAAGCAGTGTCCAGGGTGCGTCAGGTGATTTTTCGCAAAGCGGGGCGTCAGCGGGACCATCAGATAGTACTTTTGGAACCTGTCATGAGGCCTTTGTCACCAGGCGTGTAAAAGAGCTTGGGAAGGTGGAGGTTCGCAGGATCGCTTCAGTATCCAGGCTGCCAGAATCGTGGGGAGAACTTGATAAAACAGAGCTGTATCGACAGTTTGCCGATCATCTCCTGGATCAGGCGTGGCTGTTGCACTTGAAGCCGAAGAATCATGTGACGGATACGGAAACGGGAAAGTGTCTCAGTTTTGGGCTAATCAGGATGGCCAACATTGGCCCCTTGGTTGAGGTCGCTCAACACCTGTACAGAAGATCTAACTTTCATGAAGACGTACAGGTACACCTTCGTATATATCACTCGCAGTTTCCGCTACTGGCCAGGTCTGCTCTGGAGCAAAGGCTGGATGCCGTCCTGAAAAGAAGCTCACGTGACGGGGTGGATCCCGTTCTGAAGAACCCGCCCGTTCGTGAGGCGTTGTCTGCCAGTCGCAAGAAGCATCATCTCTTCATCGTTCTAGGAAGCCCTGTGACGGAAGTGGGGCGGGACCACGACTATGACTGGGCCGTGGTAGAGCCTTCGTCCGTTCGATCCCTGGTTCAGCTGGCCGGACGAGTTCGGAGGCACCGTCAGGGGAGGGTAGACGAACCAAACATTGTTGTTCTTGACCAGAACATCAGGGCAATCCTGCAGAGTAAAATCCCAAGTAAAGCTGCCTACTGCAAACCAGGCTTTGAGATGGATGACAAGCCTGCCGAGAAGCCACGCTTTCCGTTTCATTTCAGCAGTCACCACGTTTCGGATCTTCTGGGAGGTAGTGCTGCTGAAGGAGATGGATGGAGCGTTGATTCGGGTCCGAGAATCATGCCAAGTGGCAAGGGGCTGACCCCAAGAAAGAACATGGCAGACATGGAGCATGCGCGGATGCACGATGCCATGCTGCCACGAGCTTCGGATACGCGGACAATCACTCCTGTATCAAGGGCGGCAAGTCTCTTCTGGTCAACGGGCGCGGACGGATGGTGTACAGGTGTGCTTCCCCAGTTTCAGCGCTTCCGTGATGATCCTTTGGGGAAAGTGGACATGGTCATGCTGCCGGATGACGATGAAGAAGCGTTGGTGCTTCATCGGATCCAGAAAGGCGCCATGAAGTGGCAAAGCCTGTATGTCAGAGAGGAAGCAAGCAGGTTGCACCGCATCCAGAGACTGGGTGAAAACGGTGCTGTGCTACCTTGGCTTGCAGTGGACCTGTTGGCAGAAGTGTTGTCCTACGCCAAAGAGATCGATGTTTCGCTGCGACAGGCAGCCGAGCGAGTCGCCACCGTATCACTTCCAAAACAGGATGAAAGTTGGTCTTTCCATGAACTGCTTGGCTTCTCTCGAATGGACTGAGGTGTGATAGACAAATTGGTCTGTAAGAGGCAACGAAACTGAGTGAAAGACGGTTGTGCTACTCCTTGGAGACAGATACTCTCAAGAAAAAGGTGGGTTTATGGGCAAAAGAAATCTCAAAGCTATTGAACGGTTGCCTGGCTCTTATCGTGAGGCGATTGATCAATTTATTTGGAAAAACAAACACAAGGGGAAAAAGGAGGGGGAAGGTGAGGATCTTGAGAAATTGTATGTTTTAAATGAACTAGATAATTGCCGCGAAGTGAGAAATGACGATCGTTCCGAATGGTTTGGTTATGTTAAGCGATACGCGAATCAGGTTAAGATTGTTACTCACTCGGTGAAACCTGTGCATCCAGATGCTAAAGGTACCACGCTACAAATCAATCCCTTTGACTTGCCGGAACTGAATGAAGTGGGGAGTCATGTGCTGCGTTCGGGGTATGAGTTGGATGCGGTGGGAAACGCCCCTGCTCTGAAGATTTGCAGCTTTCTTAAACTGGAGGTAGATGGGAAAAGCTTGCTATCGGCTCTTGAAAGCGGGGATAAAAGTGCTTTATGCGCATTGGGCGATGACCCTCGTTTGGCGGAGAGTCTCCGGGATAAACTCTTGAGCATTCGTTTTTCTGAGAAGAAGACATATGAGTCTCATACCTTGGCCAAGCAACTGTACTGGCTGAGGGGGGCTGATCCTGTGAAGGACGGTGACTATTGCCTGATCGCTCCGCTTTATCCTGCTGCTCTCGTGCACGTCATGTATAAGCAGATAAACAATGATAGATCTGGGGAGGGTGCGAAGCGAGCGAGAGAGGCTCGCAGGAGTCAGTGCTGGCATGGTGAAGAGGTTCGTCGTTATAAGGGGCTGGCCAACCAGGAGATGGGAGGGAGTCATCCAGAGAATATTGGCTATCTGAATAAAGAGAGGCATGGCAGAAATTATTTGTTGTCATGTTCTCCTCCTGAATGGTCATCCAGAGGGGTTATGCCCGTAGGGAGAAGTACAGTATTTGGGTCTTACTTTGATCGCAGACCTGGGGTGAGTTGGGTTGTCAGGAGGCTTCGGGGCTTTCTTAAGTCAGATCCGCCAAATAATAGGAAAACAGATCAGCGTAGAGAACGATATCTGGAATGCCTCATCGATGAGTTGCTGATGATGGCGGCCGAGCTTCAACAAGAGTCGATTGCGGGGTGGTCCTGCGATGAGGAGCGTTTTGGCCAGTTGGTCGAGGCGGAGAAGTTATGGCTTGATCCTCACCGTGCAGAAGTGCCGGAACAGGAGGAGTTCGCGTTGGCCCGGTTGACCCATGATTGGCCGACGGAGATAGGAAGGAGGTTTGGTAACTGGCTGAATGCTCGGTTGCGAGACTCCTTGCCCGTTGGGGACATTGAAAGCAAGGAATGGGCACGTATGCTTCTTTCCGACGATGAGTTTCGTCGTCATGTCAGAAGGTTAGGTAGCGATTTCCAGAAAGTGCGTGCGAGAGAAGACTTGGAAACGTTGCCGGAAGGCAAGGAGGCATCATGATTGAGGACCGGCCGACAGCCATTCTGGTCTTGCCGCATCTTGTTGTTCAGAATGCGAACGCCGTGGCCAGTCCCATGACGCATGGATTCCCGTCCGTTACCGCATTCATGGGTTTCATGTGGGCGCTGGAACGAAAGCTGAATGAACGCGGCATCCCTCTGCATTTCCATGGGGTTGGATTTGTCTGCCATCATAGCCAGGAGCACGCATCCGGAGGGTACGAGAAGACGTTCCATCTGACTAGAAACCCATTGAAAAGCACTGAAAAAAGTGCATCCATTGTCCCTAACGGGCGCATGCACCTGGATGTGACGATAGTGTTTTCTGCATCTGAGCGTCTTGCCCCTGGGCAGACAAGAAGACTGACGCAGGGTAATACGTCTGAGCTTGAGGGGTGGGCCCGTGAAGTTGCAGCGGTCGTCCAAACAATGCGACTAGCAGGTGGTAGCGTTATGCCAAGCCAGACCAGGTCCGACAAGTCGAACAGCCCGTGGTTGGAGGTTCTTCCTGATGACGGCGGTGAGCGTGAGCGTCGGTTTCGAACCTGGCGCAGGCGCTGGTTGCCTGGCTTCGTGCTCGTAGGACGTGACGACCTTTTGCAGCAACGCATGAAAGAGCTGCGAGATCAGGGGAGAAGCCCAACCTTGCTGGACGCCTGGTTGCATGCATCCAGGTTCAATTACCGCCCTCTATGTGACGAGGCGGAGGGACGCAAGCTTGGAGACGGCGTGGTGAAGTGGGGGGATCCTTATCGAGAGAAGGGAAGTGGTTGGATAGTTCCAATTCCTGTCGGCTATGCTGCACTGACTGAAGAGCAGGCGGCAGGGAGCGTGAAGAATGCGAGGGACTCAACTGTCCCATTTCGTTTTGTAGAGTCCATCCATTCTCTGGGAGAGTGGATTGGTCCGCATCATCTTGAGAGGCTGGAAGATATGTTGTGGTTCTCTGAAGTCGATGAGGAGAAGGGTACTTATCGGTGTCGCAGTGGCTATGTGACGTCGGGGCTCATGGCAGATACGGTTGATGATCCATCACTGGATGATGATGTTTACGAGTATGACTAAAAATAGTGCACGCTCCGTCAAAAGTCATAGATCACCATTTTCTCAAAACAGGACTTTTCATCATGTCGAATGAACTCAAAACTGCTTCGGTTCTGGCCTTTGAACGCAAGCTGGATCCTTCCGATGGGGTCATGTATGCGGGGCGCTGGGAGGATATTGATAGTCCAGTGGCGTGGGTGGCTGTTCAGGTAAGGGAGAAGTCGGTTCGTGGCACTATCTCCAATAGACGCAAGACCAAGGACCAGGATCCCGCCAAGCTTGACAAGCAGATTGTGAGCCCAAACCCGCAGAAAGTTGATGTTGCCTCCTTGCCTCATCAAGCGGATACACTGAAACTGTGCTTCACGCTCAAGGTATTGGGAGGAGTTGGAACACCGTCTGCTTGCAATAATATGGACTACCAACGGAAGCTTCTTGAGAAGGTTGGAGAATACGAATCTTCCGTGGGGTATGGTGTCCTTGCATGTCGCTACGCAGCTAATATTGCAAATGGACGTTTCTTGTGGCGAAACCGAATAGGGGCCGAGTGCATTCAGGTTCGCATCAGCGCTCAGGAGTCGGATGGAAATACTCGGTCCTGGGTATTTGATTCGCTCAGGATGGACCTGAGATCTTTCGAAAATCTGGGCGACAAAGTCAAGGAGCTTGGGCAACTGATCCATGATGGTTTCATAGGGAAGGCTTATGTGTTGCTGAGAGTGGAGGCCTTTGCCAAGGTTGGCTCTGGCCAGGAGGTCTTCCCTTCGCAAGAACTTATCCTTGACAAGAGCAAGGACAAAAGCAAGACGTTGTATGTGATTGAGCACTCTGGGGGGCGTGTCGCTGCCATGCACTCCCAGAAGATTGGAAATGCGTTGCGAACCATCGATGATTGGTATGAAGGCGCCGAGGATCTTGGGCCTATTCCTGTCGAGCCCTATGGAGCAGTCACTACGCAAGGTATGGCGTATCGGAAACCCAAAAGTAAGATGGACTTCTACAACCTTCTGGATAACTGGGTCTTGAAGGACAAGGCTCCCCGGATTGAACAGCAGCATTTTGTGATTGCAACCATCATCCGGGGCGGTGTCTTTGGTGATCATGATTAATGACGCAGGGTGTCCTTATGATGAGTCACTTTATTGATATTAAAGTTCGTCCTGACCCGGAGTTTAGTCAAACGCACTTGGTGTCTGCATTGTATTCCAAGCTGCATCGTCAGCTGGTGAGTATGAGGTCGGACAACATCGCTGTAGGATTCCCTGGGTATTCACTGAGACCAAGGGGGCTTGGAGATACAGTACGCCTGCTGGGTGCGCAAGACGCCCTGGAAGCGTTGATGGAATCAGATTGGCTCATGGGAATGGAAAGCATGGTCAATGTAGCGTCCATCAGTACTGTTCCTCTTGAGGCGACGCATCGTTGCTTGAAACGCCGTCAGTTCAAAACCAGCGGCGAGCGTCTTCGAAGACGTTTCAAGAGAAGGCATGACGTCACAGACGAGGAAGTGGAGCGCCTCATGCCGGACAAGCAAGTTCTGGTGGATTTGCCTTATGTCCGCTTGCGAAGCGCCAGCACTGGACAAGTGTTCAGTATGTTTATGGCGCTGGGTGATCCCCTGACTCAGCCAGTTCCTGGGAGCTTCAATAGCTATGGGCTAAGCGCTCAAGCTTCCATCCCCTGGTTCTGACCCTTTTTTCGGGAGGCTTTTATGCCTCCTGAGAAATCAACGACTTACAAGTGTCGTAGAGGTTTGCCTCAACAAGGCATGTGGGGGGGTAATCTCTTTAACAATCAATGACTTGAGTCGTTTATCATCTAGTGACCTGCCGTATAGGCAGCTCAGAAATGTGCTGGTGACCGCCGGTGCCGACTACTACCGTGACCTGCCGTATAGGCAGCTCAGAAATATATTGTAAAGTATTGCAAATTACTGCTGTTGTGACCTGCCGTATAGGCAGCTCAGAAAGGACACGAAGGAGGTGCGGCCACGCTGCACGCGTGACCTGCCGTATAGGCAGCTCAGAAATTCGCCGACCTTCGCAATACGAAAGAAGGCGGGTGACCTGCCGTATAGGCAGCTCAGAAAAGCATCGACGTCTCCATGACGATGCTGCTCAAGTGACCTGCCGTATAGGCAGCTCAGAAATGCAGGCCTGCCGGCCTCGATGCCGGCGCCGCGTGACCTGCCGTATAGGCAGCTCAGAAAAACGAGAAGTAAGCAACGGCGTCAAAGAGCGGGTGACCTGCCGTATAGGCAGCTCAGAAATACACGATTTATCGTGTTAACATTCACCCCGAGTGACCTGCCGTATAGGCAGCTCAGAAATCGTGGGATCGATGGCGACTCCGGGTTCTCCTGTGACCTGCCGTATAGGCAGCTCAGAAATTGAGCGACCAGTGGCCATCACGATAGAGAAAGTGACCTGCCGTATAGGCAGCTCAGAAAATGGGGTTCCGGGACGACTATCAACTGCCAGAGTGACCTGCCGTATAGGCAGCTCAGAAAACGCCAACAGCGCGCTTGGAGGCTGGGAGCACGTGACCTGCCGTATAGGCAGCTCAGAAATCAACCGTGTCCAGGAACAACCCCCCCATGCCGTGACCTGCCGTATAGGCAGCTCAGAAAAGGACCTCGCCGCGCGTGCGCACCTGGGCCGGGTGACCTGCCGTATAGGCAGCTCAGAAATTCACGAAACGCAAGTGAGAGGGACTTTTATGGTGACCTGCCGTATAGGCAGCTCAGAAATTATCAGGCCGGAAGCCGCGCGTGAAGTTGCCGTGACCTGCCGTATAGGCAGCTCAGAAAGCTGCCGCATCGGACAGCGGCACACCTTCGACGTGACCTGCCGTATAGGCAGCTCAGAAAACGGGCAAGATGAGTCAGGTACCAGGTCATGAGTGACCTGCCGTATAGGCAGCTCAGAAATACTACCTCGCCGAAGTGCTGAAAAAGCGCGTCGTGACCTGCCGTATAGGCAGCTCAGAAATGACCATCGGCGGCGCGATCCTGGCGGCCATCGGTGACCTGCCGTATAGGCAGCTCAGAAAATGACGAGCTTAAACATGGTTCAACTCCTTTTTGTGACCTGCCGTATAGGCAGCTCAGAAATGTAGCGGCGTTTTATGGGGGCGGTGCGCCAAGTGACCTGCCGTATAGGCAGCTCAGAAAGGTTCTCGTTTCTGTGGGTCCTGGAACTCACGGTGACCTGCCGTATAGGCAGCTCAGAAAAGAGACATGGCGGTTTTGTTAAACATGACGACGTGACCTGCCGTATAGGCAGCTCAGAAATGAGGACTCATGCCCGGACTGACCCAGCGTGCGTGACCTGCCGTATAGGCAGCTCAGAAAATCCCCCTCCCCCTGGTTGCGGATCATGGCTGGTGACCTGCCGTATAGGCAGCTCAGAAAACCACGCGGCTGCGGTGATACTCGGCACATGCGTGACCTGCCGTATAGGCAGCTCAGAAATGGCGACCCTCAACGCTGCCGGATCAATCGTAGTGACCTGCCGTATAGGCAGCTCAGAAATCATCCAACACGATTCAGAGATACAACTTGGAGTGACCTGCCGTATAGGCAGCTCAGAAATGATTGAAAATCAGATCGACGAGGCACGTATCGTGACCTGCCGTATAGGCAGCTCAGAAAAGGTCCTCCGTGCGCTTGCGCCCGGCCTTCTCGTGACCTACCGTATAGGCAGCTCAGAAAGGCTCGGCGCATGGATGCAGACATCGGCCGCAGTGACCTGCCGTATAGGCAGCTCAGAAATGCGACGCGCACTGAAAGAACAGCGCCTAAGTGTGACCTGCCGTATAGGCAGCTCAGAAAATTCCCGGCAGGAATAGTTGCTGAGGTGTCGTGTGACCTGCCGTATAGGCAGCTCAGAAAAGCGTCCTGACCGTGTTTGGTGCAGCGGCTAAGTGACCTGCCGTATAGGCAGCTCAGAAAATGCCCATGTGCTCTTCCAGCGTGCGCAAGCGGTGACCTGCCGTATAGGCAGCTCAGAAAGCATCATGACGCGCTGCGCTCGACGGCCTGGGCGTGACCTGCCGTATAGGCAGCTCAGAAAGGCGCGATCGGCCATCGTCTTCTGAGGGGACAGTGACCTGCCGTATAGGCAGCTCAGAAAAGATCGTGGCATTCCTGCGCGAACAAGACATTGTGACCTGCCGTATAGGCAGCTCAGAAAACCCTCCGCGCGGAACGGGTCCGCCTCCTCTCGTGACCTGCCGTATAGGCAGCTCAGAAAAG
>QWCO01000993.1_pt1 | contig 13844 bp, 7 predicted proteins | sample 1972611 | NCBI WGS metagenome assembly QWCO01 (sample SAMN09866706, study PRJNA288562) | Human oral metagenome isolate term1_saliva, whole genome shotgun sequencing... | reverse complement strand
GCCGCACCGCCGATGGGCGCCCCGGCTGCAAAGGCCGACGTGGCCTGCTGACCGTGCACGGCATGACTCGAATCCGCAGCCGCACCCTGACCTTGCTGGCCCTGCTGTCCAGAAGGCGCCGAGTAACCCAGGTGGCGTGCCTCCTGAGCGGGCTGTTCACCCGCCCCGCCGGCCTTGCTCGCCAGCAGGCGCTGCTGCTGCCAGGCCAGTTCCTGCGGTGCCAGCACACCTTCGGTCGGGAAGATGACCTTGGCCTTGCGGAAGTCGGGCTTGAAGCGCGACGGCTTGCCGGCCTTGAGCAGATCGGCGCGAGTGGGCGACATCGGGCCGTGCCGATAGCGCCATGCCACCAGACCCAGCGTCAGCGACACGATGAAGGCATGACTGACCAGCACCACCGCACTATTCGAGTACACCGCCATCAGCAACGTGACCGCCAGACTGGCCATCAGCATCCGGCACAGCAGACGATCCCAGGCCGTGGTGGCTTCCGCGAAGCACTTGGCCACCGAGCGCATGGCGCCGAAGATGATCATGAAGTACAGGATGAAGCCGACGATGCCGAAGTCCCACAGCACGGTGGACGTCGTGAGCAGGTCGATGTACATGCCCGGGTGTGCCAGGAACATGTGACCCGGGTCCGGCACCAGACCGTCGACACCGTAGGAAGAACCCACCCCCGTACCGAACAGCGTCTCGATCGGGTCGTTCCAGGACTGCGACTCGAACCAGTAGGGCACGGCCGTGAGACGGTTCACCCCGGTCGCGTAGTAGCCACGGTTACCGAAGTTGTACTCGATGGTGTCACGCAGGTTCTCGTCGAACGACATGTTGGCAATGTCGCCCGAGGTCTGCACCACGAAGTAGAAGTAGCCCAGGATGGCCCCGAAGAAGAGCGTAGCCACCACGATGCCCAGGAACGCCAGCGGCCGCTTGGCCACCAGGTCGAAGTAGGCGGCAAACAGCACCACCGGCATCATGATCAGCACGACCTTGGTTTCTCCCAGGCCCAGCGGCACCAGCAGGGCCACCGTCAGCAGCAGCGTCCAGAAGCCGTTGAGCAGCTTCTCGCGCCAGGCATAGAAGACGGCAAACAGCACCATCACCTGCAGCATGGCCATGATGGAGCTGGCGCCACCGCCGGTCATCGAGCCCTCGAAGGTACCGACGATGATGTCGAAGGGCACGAAGCCGGGCTTGTCGTAGCCCATCACGCCCGGCACCAGCACCACACGCTGATAGAGCGTGAACGGCAGCTGCATCAGGCCCACGCCCAGGATGAAGAGCAGCCAGTTGCGGACCTGCTTCTCGCTGAACGGCACCACCGCCATCAGGAACATCACGCCCCAGAACTGGAAGTAGCGCTTGGCACCGGCCGCCACCTCGGTGATGGGACCATCGGACATCAGACCCGAGGCCACCGCCAGCACGATGAAGGCGAGGCTCGTGTAGATGAACGGGGGCATGGGCCGCTGGAAATGCTTGCTGCCCGCCACCGTGTAGAGCATGGCCGCCCCGGCCATGAAGATGCCCAGCAGCGAGAAGAGCCAGGAGATCTTGGCCATGCCGGGCGAGAAGTACCCGACCGGGCCGTTGATCAGGAACACGCCGATGAGGATCAGCCAGACGGCAATCGGCAGCGCGTTGAGCAGCAGCACGCCGGCGATGCCGCCCAGCACCAGGGCGATGAGGATCAGGTTGCCGGTGGCGACGACCAGCCCGACCAGCGCCCCCACACCTAGGAACAGCCCGCCGATGAGCAGCGGGGTCCAGGAGTGGTTGCCTGCCAGGCGCGGCAGGCGATTCAGGATGGAGGAGACAGCCATGCGAGGTGCTTAGGAGCTTAGTTGCCGAGACGCAGGTTGGGCGGCGTCACCGTCGGGCCCGTACCGCCAATGAGGCGCTGGGCACGGGTGGACTGCGACGGCGGCAGCACGGCCAGGACCGGGATGCCGGAAGCCTGCAGCAGATCGTCGGCGCTGCGCAGCGGCTTCTGGGCAGCTTCCAGGGTGAAGGCAGCCATCAGGCCCAGGAACAGACCCAGGAACAGACCCACCGCCGTGTTGAGGATGAGGTTGGGCCGGCTGGGCAGCAGCGGCACGACGGCCGGGGTGATGATGCTGATGTTGGACAGACCGGCGCTCATGGCCACCTGGGTCTCGGTCAGACGACGCTCGACCAGGTCATAGGCCTTCTGGGCGCTGGCCAGATCCTGCTGCAGGATGGCGATCTGGTCACGCTTGCTGCGCAGCGACAGCACCTTGGCCTTCTGGGCATCCACGGCAGCCGAGAGCTCGCGCTCGCGCTGCAGGTTGACCGAGTTGGCGGTACGGATACTGTTCTTGACACGGCTGATCTCGGTGTTGAGGCGGGTGCGCAGCTCCTGCACCTCGGCCTGCGCCTGCAGGCGGATGGGGTGATTGGCACCGTACTGCGACGACACCTGACCCAGCTTGGCCTCGGCACGACCCAGGTCGGTGGTCAGCGTCTGGATGAGCTCGTTGGCCACCACTTCAGGGATGGCCATGTCACCGCCACGGCCCACCACGGCGCTGCGCGAGCGGCTCTCGGACAGGGCGGACTGCTCGACCTTGGCCTTGTACTCCTTGACCTGCGAGGCAAAGCGCTCGGCATATTCCTGGGCCGGCTTGGTGCGCAGATCGAGGGCGGCTGCCTTGTAGGCGTTGGCGAAGCCGTTGGCGATCTCGGCAGCACGCTCGGCGCTGGACCATTCGGCACCGATGGCGATGGTGGTACCGTCGGTGGACGAGGTGACCTTGATGGACTTCAGCAGCACGTTGGCCAGCCAGTCATCGATGTTGCCCCGGCCCTTGGTGGCCTTCTGCCAGTCGGTCTGGACGTCCTCGTCCTGGGCAAGCTTCAGGTCCTTGATGACCCGGTTGACCACCTGGCTGCTCTGGATCAGCTCGGTCTGGCTGGCCAGCATGTTGCGGATGGTCTCACGCGTGGGCGCCGCCATGCCGGATACCTGGTCGACCGTGTTGGCATCGACGTAGACCGTGGTGGCGGCGCTGTAGCGCTTGCTCATCAGCAGGCTGCCGGTAATGGCCATGAGCGTGGTGATGGCCACGATCGACGCGACCAGCCAGAATCGCGATCGGAGAATTCCAAAAAGCAAGTCGAAACGCATAGGACTACCTGGAGTTGGCACGGAAGTGCCGATTGTGAATGGAGCGACGGTTCGAGGCGGTGAGAAACTGCACATCGTCCGCGGCGCAGGACCGCGGGTCGCATGGAGATTCGATGGTGCCGGCCACGGAAACACACGGTCGACCGACCGCGCAGCGGCTCCGCGCCGGCGCCGGACGGCTGGGCATCGACTTCCTCGACACCCGGTATTATCCCAGTATCCGGCTAGTATGGGGCTGAATGTCACGCATGCCGACAGCCCAAACGGCGCGAATGCGCGCCAGATGTGGCATGAAAGCCCGTGCGCTGCCCTTGGAACAACGGCCCAGGGCCTGCGGCCGATGACGGACCGGCCTGAAGCGATGCCAGGGCCGGGGCGGTATTATCGCAAGGATCGCCCCCGGGGATTATGAAATTTCCGGTCCCATGATGCGGGTTCGTAGCCGGCACGTAATGCGCATGTAAAAGCCATGCCGATTGCCGACATACTGTGGCGCGTCCATGCCGCAGGCCGCAGCTCCTGCGCCACACTGACGCAAACAGGGCCTCCTGCCCCGGCAGATGCCGCGGCTGTGCACAAATGCCTCGCCCCACTGCCCGGCACGCGGCATGATGGACCGATCCGCCGATACGGGCGCCCGTCACCGGGTCCCGATCCGGCGCGAAGGCGTCCGGTGGCCGGGCAATTTCCCTGTCCGACCCACGCCGGAGGCTGCGCGCCGCCGCAGAATCAGGGACAATGCCGGGATGGATGCCCTGCCGTGCCGCGGGCACATTCCGCGGATTGGCGAGCCGCCGGGCCGTCATCGCCCCGCTGCCTGCCGGCCATGGCCGGCAACGCCTTCTGTTTCACCCGATTCCTCAGACACCATTTTGCCAACATGAACAACCCGATCGACCAAGCGCCGGCAGGCTCTTCCTCGAACTACTCCGGTGGCCGCCAGGCAACTGGCACCGCCCTGGTCCGGGATGACGGCACCCGACTGCCCGACTTCAATCAGGCCAACCGCAAGACCCTGATGATGGGTGGCATCCTGGTCGCCAACGGCAAGCTGCGTCAGGACCAGATCGACCTGGTGCTCAACGAGCAGCGTGTCACCAACCTGCGCTTCGGCGAGACCGCCATGCGCATGCGCCTGGTCTCCCACGCCGACGTGGAAGAGGCGCTGGCCATCCAGTTCGGCTATTCGTCTTCGCGGGCCTCGGCCCTGGCGCTGCCCGACAAGGTCACCAGCGCGGTCAACCCCTACTCGCCGTTCGCCGAAGCGCTGCGCGGCCTGCGCAGCCAGCTGATGACGCGCTGGTTCGACGGCTCGCCCGACCGCCGCACGCTGGCCATCACCAGCGTGGACCGCGGCGACGGCAAGAGCTTCGTCTGCGCCAACCTGGGTGTGGCCTTCTCGCAGATCGGCCAGCGCACCCTGGTCATCGACGGTGACCTGCGCCACCCCACCCAGCACCTGAACTTCGGCCTGCGCAACCAGATGGGCCTGTCGGGCATTCTCAGCGGTCGCGCCGGACTGGAAGAGGTGATGGAGTTCCCCACCCTGCCCAACCTGGCCGTGCTGCCGTCGGGCCCGCAACCCCCGAACCCGCAGGAACTGCTGGGCCGCGACATCTTCATGGACCTGCTGCAGACGCTGGCGGGCCACTATGACGTGATCCTGATCGACACCCCGTCGGCCCAGGAAGCGTCGGACGCCATGGTGATCGGCCAGCGCGCCGGTGCTGCACTCATCGTCGGTCGTCGCAACAAGACGAAGGCCACCGAGATCGCGCAACTGGCCTCGGTGATGGCCAGCTCGAACATCGCACTGCTGGGCGCCTCGCTGAACGAGTACTGATCCCGACCCTCGACAGGATCCCCTGGGGATCCTCTGAACAAGTCACCGCGACTTATCCAGAGGATCCCTGACAGGCGAGCGGCTGCCACGGCCGCTCGCCTGTCTGCTTTCTGCAGCAGTCAGCGGGCAATTGCCTGTATATTCGGACAGAACCGGAACCGTCCGCCCGATCCGAATGCCGAACATTCCCACCCTCATGCCCGTGCTGGGCCTGCTGGCCACTGCGGTCGCCGCCTTCGTCATCATCCTGAAAGGGCTGGTGATCCCGGTGCTGCTGGCCCTGCTGGTGTACGCCTGGAGCTGCCTGCTGGCCGACCGCATCGTGCAGGCGCACAAGCCGTCGGCCCTGTCCCTGGGCTACTACCCCAAGCGCTGGCCTGCCGTCATCAGCGGAACCGTCGTTTCGGTGCTGGTCATCACGGCCTTCGTCTTCCTGACGTACTGGACCATCCATCTGGCCTCATCCAATGACCTGCGCATCTTCCTGGTGCGCATCGAGGATTCGCTGGAGGTGCTGCGCCAGGCGCTGCCCGAGGCGGCTGCCAAGGTGATCCCCGAGAACTGGGCGGACCTGAAGGCGCAGCTCTTCAACGTCGTGCGCAGCAAGGCGGCCGTGCTGGGCAGCGTGGGCGGGGTGGTGGTGCACACCATCGTGCAGTCGCTGTTCGCCATTCTGGTGGGGGCGCTGGCGGCCGTCTCCACCTGGCAGCCGCACCGGCTGCGATCGGACCGGCTGTTCATCGCCCGGCTGCTGGTGGTGCTGGAACGGGTGGCCATCGCCCAGATGCGCATCGCGCTCTTCAACACCACGATGACAGCCCTTTACCTGTTCGTGGTGCTGCCGCTCTTCCAGATCCAGCTGCCCTTCCGCGGGCTGCTGTGCATGTTCACCCTGCTGACGGGCGTGCTGCCGGTGCTGGGCAACCTGATGGCCAACACGGTGCTGTCGCTGATCTCGTTTGCGGTCTCACCGTGGGTGGCGGTCAGCTCGCTGGTCTTCCTGGTGGTGATCCACAAGCTGGAATATGTGATCAACGCCCGCACGGTCGGCTCGAAGATCTCGATGAACTCGTGGGAGATCCTGGCGGCAATGCTGACCGGCGAGTCGCTGTTCGGCGTGCCGGGCCTGGTGACGGCGCCCCTGCTCTACCCGTTCTTCAAGCGTGAGATTGCCCGGCTCTGGACGCGCTTCAACAACGCGCCGGTGGCGCCGCATACGGCGCCCCTGCCCGAGCCGCACCCTCACGAATGAGGGTGAAATCTATCGGCCCCGGCTGGCGTTGACCTGCGCTTCCTTCTCAAGCAGTTCTTCCCAGCGGGTCATCATGTCCAGCACCTTCTGTTCCTTGTCGGCCAGGGCGGTCTGGAAGTCCTTGATCTGCTCGGGCGGCTGCCGGAAGAAGTCGGGCTCGTTCATGCGGGCCTGATCGGCGGCAATCTCGGCCTCCAGCGTCTCGATCTCGCCGGGCAGGTTGGCCAGGTCGCGCACCTCGCGGTTGCTGAGGGTGAGGCGCCCGCCCCGGGGCCTGGCCGCCTCGGAGGAAGCGGAGGAAGCCCCTGCCGAAACGGATGGGGCGCCGGCCGCATCCGCCGCCTGCGCGCCGGAAGCGCTCGCCGCACGGTTGGCCGTGTCGCTACCCTCCGCGCCTGCCTGCCCGGATGACGACGCGATGACCGCCGCACCGAAGCCCGAAGGCGCCTGGTTCGGCTGGGTCTGGCGCCAGGCCAGCCAGTCGGAATAGCCGCCCACCAGTTCCAGCCAGTGGCCATCGCCCTGGGCCACCAGCACCGACGTGACCACGTTGTCGAGGAAGCGCCGGTCGTGGCTGACCAGCAGCAGTGTGCCCGGGTAGGACTGCAGCATGCTTTCCAGCAGGTCGATGGATTCCAGATCCAGGTCGTTGGTGGGCTCGTCCAGAACCAGCAGATTGGCTGGCCGGGCAAACAGGCGCGCCAGCAGCAGGCGGTTGCGCTCACCGCCCGACAGGGTGCGCACCGGCGAGTTGGCGCGGTTGGACGGGAACAGGAAGTCCTGCAGATAGCTCATGATGTGGCGACGCGCGCCATTGATCTCGACGTATTCCGAGCCGGGGCTGACCGTGTTGGCCACGCTCTGCTCGGGGTCGAGCTGCTCGCGCAGCTGATCGAAATAGGCAATCTGCAGGTTGGAGCCCAGCCGCACCGAGCCGGTGTCGGGCGGGTACTCGCCCAGGATGAGCTTGAGCAGCGTGGACTTGCCGATGCCGTTGGGCCCGATCAGGCCGATGCGGTCACCGCGCATGATGGTGAGATCCAGGTCACGCACCAGGCAGCGCCCGCCCAGGCTGATGCCGGCCTGACGGGTCTCGCAGACCAGCTTGCCGGAGCGCTCGCCCGCATCCACCTCCAGCCGGATCTGGCCGGTGCGCTCGCGCCGGGCGGCCCGCGCCTCGCGCAGTGCCTCCAGCCGCCGCACGCGACCTTCGTTGCGGGTGCGGCGCGCCTCGATGCCCTTGCGGATCCAGGCCTCTTCCTGCGCCCAGAACTTGTCGAACTTGCGGTTGGCCACCGCCTCGGCTTCCAGCTGCTCGCCGCGCACCTTCTCGTAGGTGGCGAAGTTGCCGGGGAAGCTGCGCACCAGTCCGCGATCCAGCTCGATGATGCGGGTGGCCACCTGATCGAGGAAGCGCCGGTCGTGCGTGATGATGATCGCCGCCGGCCCTGCGTTGACGATGGCCTCCAGCGCCTCGATGGCTTCGATGTCGAGATGGTTGGTGGGCTCGTCCAGCAGCAGCAGGTCGGGCTCCAGCGCAAAGGCCAGCGCCAGCGCCGCGCGCTTGTTCTGCCCGCCCGAAAGCCCTTCGGGGTCAACCTCCGGGTCGACACCGAAGCGGTCCAGCTCGGCCCGCAGCCGCGCCTGCAGTGCCCAGTAGCGCCGTTCGTCCCGCTCATCCACCAGCCCGGCCGCCGTGCCACGCGCCAGCAGGCTCTCGAAGAGCGTGCCGGCCGGCGGCAGCACCGGCTCCTGCTCCACCAGCACGATGCGCAGGCCGTCGCGCACCACTGCACGCCCGTCATCGAGCTGGATGCGGCCGGCGATGACGTTGAGCAGACTGGACTTGCCGGTGCCGTTACGGCCAATCAGCCCGAGCCGCTCGCCGGCGGTCAGGGTGAAGGCTGCCCCATCCAGCAGGGGGTGGGCACCAAAGGCCAGGCCGGCGTCGATCAGGCTGAAGAGGACACTCACGGAAGGGATCTCGTTGCAGGTGGGTGGGGTGTCAGGTCAGTGTCGGCAGCTTCCCCTACCGTTGCAGATGGGGAAGCCCGAAGAGCGGGGAGCCGCGCACACCGCTGGCGGGACGACCGCCAACCGGGCAAGCGCAGACAGACACTTCCGGGATTCTAGGAGCTTGGGCGGCAGAAAGCACCCGGCCCCTCATGGATGCGTGCCCTCAGTCCTGAACGCACTGCGTTGCCTGAGACGCATGCGCGCGGTCGGCCCGTAGAATGGGGCCGGCCTGCGTGTGCTGAGCCGACGTCAGCCTTTGGCCAGCGGCTGCGTCCGCGCCTCCAGCCACGCCAGCGCGGCGCCCTGCAGGCGGGCTCCCAGCTTCTCGCGCACCCGCGCGTGGTAGGCATTCACCCACTGGCTCTCCGTGGGGGTCATCAGCGCCGTGTCCATCAGGCGCGTGTCGATGGGGCAGAGCGTGAGCGGCTCGAAGTGCAGGAATTGGCCGAATTCCGTTTCCTGCGGGTTCGCCACCGGCTGGTTCACCACCAGGTTCTCGATGCGGATGCCCCACTTGCCGGGCCGGTAGATGCCGGGCTCGATGGACGTGATCATGCCCACCTTCAGGGCGCCCTGCGGCAGCACCGGGGCGTGCCAGGAAATCACCTGCGGGCCTTCGTGCACGTTCATGAAGTAGCCCACGCCATGGCCGGTGCCGTGGCCGTAGTCGCACTGCTGCTGCCACATGGGCTTGCGGCAGATGGCATCCAGGAGCGGACCGGCAATGCCTTCCGGGAAGATCGTCTCGGCCAGTGCGATGTGCGCCTTCAGCACCAGCGTGTTGTCACGCTTGTGCGCGGCGCTGGGCGTTCCCACCGGCACCACGCGGGTGATGTCGGTGGTTCCGTTCAGGTACTGGCCACCGGAATCGATCAGCAGGAGGCCATCGCCGCGGATCTCGCTGTACGCCTCGGGCGTGGCCGAATAATGGGGCAGCGCGGCGTTGGCATTGAAGCCGGCAATGGTGCCAAAGCTGGGCGAAACGAAATTCGGCCGCTGGCTGCGGAATTCCAGCAGCATCCGGTCGATGTCCAGCTCGGTGAGCACTTCGCCCCGGGCCAGACGGGCCTCGAAATCAGCAAAGAAATGGCAGAGTGCCACGCCGTCCTCGATCATCGCCTCACGGGTGTGGGCCACATCGGCCGGCGACTTGACGGACTTGAAGAGCGTGCTGGGGTTGACCGACTCGATGACCGGCACCGTGCCCTTGAGCGACTGCAGCGTGCTGGCGGCCACCTTGGCCGGGTCCACCAGCAGGCTGTCGGACAGCCGGGCAATGTCGTCTGCCGCCTTCTCGTAGGGCGCCACCGAAATGCCTGCCGCTGCCAGCGCCTCACGCGCAGGTGCCGTCAGGCGCGAGTCGTCCACGTACAGCGTGGCGCTGGACGCCCCGATGAGCAGGTGCGCCAGGAAGACCGGGTTGTAGGAGACATCGTTGCCGCGCAGGTTGGTGAGCCAGGCGATGTCGTCCAGCGACGAGATCAGGTGATGGGCCGCGCCCTTTTCCTGCATGGCGGCACGCACGCGGGCCAGCTTCTCGGCGGCAGATTCCGACACGAATTCCGCCGGATGCACCACCACCGGCTCGGCCGGCAGCGCGGGGCGCTCCGTCCAGATACCGGCCAGCAGGTCCGTATCGGCCCGCAGCTGGATGCCCTTGGCCACGAAGGCCTGCTCCAGCTGGCGCTTGGCTGCACGCGACAGCATGTCGGGCGCCACCCCCACCACGGCCCCCTGGCCCAGGGCCTCGGCCAAGGCTTCCACGTGCGTGCGCCCTCGGCCCAGCTTCTGCAGCTCAATGCCGGTGCCTGCCAGCTGCGCCGTGGCCTGCTCCCAGTAGCGGCTATCCGCCCACAGGTCCGCCGTGGCGGCCGTGACCACCAGCGTGCCCACCGAGCCCGTGAAGCCCGACACCCAGCGCCGGCCCTGCCAGTGCTCGGGCAGGTATTCAGAGAGGTGCGGATCGGCCGACGGGATGATCCAGGCATCGATGCCCTGTTTCTGCATGGCCTGGCGCAGTGCGGCCAGACGTTGGACGGGGCCCTGCAGGGCGGAGGAAGAAGAGACAGCGTTCATGACGAAAAAATAGGATCCTGGATGACCGAAGAAACCGAAGAAAGACGGGAGAAGCCTGCAGCAGGCTACAAGAAGTGCAGGCCGACCACAGGAGCCGGCAGACCGTGCCCTTCAGGACGGCCTGCCCGGGCGGATGCATCGCCCCTCAATCGACGTCCTTCAGCATGCGGTTGAGCACCGGCACCAGCACCAGCAGCGCGACCGCACACACCAGGCTGATCACCGTCAGCTCGACATAGAAGTCTGCGGCGGCTTCCTTGCTGTAGTGGGCGTCGAACAGCACGCCCCCCGCGGTGAAGCCCAGCGACAGCGACAGGAAGTTCACCGCCACCATCTGCGTGCGGAACGAGGCCGGTGCGATCTTGGTGGCCAGCGAGATGGCGATGGGCGAAATGAGCAGCTCGGCCACCGTGACCAGGAAGAGCACGCCCACGAACACCAGCATCGACATCGGCTCGCCCGCCTTGATGTAAGGCACGAAGCAATAGTAGCCCGCCGCCAGCACGAAGAGCGAGAGCACGAACTTCATCGGCGTGCGGGGCTGCTTGTCACCCAGCTTCGTCCACAGCGTGGCCATCGTGCCCGCCAGGATGATCACCCACATGCTCTGGGCCGAAGCCGACCAGGACACCGGTGCCTCCCAGTCCCCGATGCGGCGCACCACCGTCTCATCAAAGTACACCACCACCGACGTGAACACCTGGAACCACAGCATCCAGAACACGCAGGCTGCCAGAAAGAGCGGTACGTAGGCCAGCACGTGGCGCTTCTCGCTGGCCGAGAAACCGGTGCCCAGCAGCATGCGCCCGAAGTAGCCCAGCACGGCCACGATGTTGATGCCCAGCACCACCGACGAGAAATTGCCCGTGTGGATGACCCCGGAAGCAAACAGGGCCCCGACCACGCCCATCACCACCACCGCGCCCACCAGCATGTGACGACGCTGCGCGGGCGACAGCGGATTGGGCACCGGCAACTGCGGCAGCCCCGCCCGCCCCCGCGCATAGCGCCACAGCCCGAAGGCCATGCCCAGTGCCGCGGCACCAAAACCATAGTGGAAGCCCATCTCGCTCTGCAGCACGCCGGTCAGCAGCGGCCCGAAGAAGCCGCCGATGTTCACGGCCAGATAGAAGATGGAAAAGCCTGCATCACGCAGCGCATGCCACTGCGGGTTCTCGTAGAGCGCCCCCACCATGGCACTGGCCGAGGACTTCACCCCGCCACTGCCCAGCGCGATGCACACCAGACCCACCACCAGCCCGGGAACGCCCGGCACCAGCGCCAGCGCGATGTGCCCCAGCATCACCACGATGCCGGAATAGAACAGCGTGCGCTCGGCTCCCAGCACCCGGTCAGCCAGCCAGCCGCCCAGGATGGTGGCCAGATAGACACTGCCCCCATAGATGCCGACGATGCCGCCCGCCAGCCCCTGGTCGATGCCGAGCCCTCCCCGGGTGACCTCGTAGTAGAGATAGATGAGCAGGATGCTCTGCATCCCGTAATAGGAAAACCGCTCCCACAGCTCGATGTGAAAGAGCGTGGACAGCGGCCGGGGATGGCCGAAGAAAGTGTCCGGGACGTGACGTGGCATGTGCCTCTCCTTGCGCGCCCGGGCGGCACGAAGGGACGGCAACGCAACACACCCGGAACAGGTCTCGTGGTTCTGACCGGAAGACCTGCTCGGACGCCCGGCCCTTTCAGCCCCGGCGCGCCAGGCGCACCGAAAGGTTGAAAAGTGTGTTGAATGTACTACGGACTGGGGGCGTGACCGGGGCCGCAAGGGCCACTAAAGGGCTCGGAACGGGAGGGTTCAGGGAAAACCCTGATCAGCTGGCATGCCGCGCCCGAAGCTGGCGCGCCGCCTGCACCATGCCGGCCAGCGCCGGCAGCACCTCCAGCCATTGGCGCGTCTTCAGGCCGCAGTCCGGATTCACCCAGAGCCGCTCAGCCGGGATGCGCTGCGCCGCCTTCTCCATCAGGTCCACCATGTGCTGCACCGTGGGCACGTTGGGCGAATGGATGTCGTAGACGCCAGGCCCGATCTCGTTCGGATAGCTGAAGTCATCGAAGGCATCCAGAAGCTCCATGTCGGAGCGCGAGGTCTCGATGGTAATCACGTCTGCATCCATGGCCGCAATGGCGGGCATGATGTCGTTGAACTCCGAATAGCACATGTGGGTGTGGATCTGGGTGTCGTCGGCCACACCATTGGCCGTGATGCGGAAGCACTCCACCGCCCAGTCCAGGTACTCCTGCCATTGCGCCCGACGCAGCGGCAGCCCCTCGCGCAGCGCCGCCTCGTCGATCTGGATGATGCCGATGCCAGCCTTTTCCAGATCCAGCACCTCCTGGCGGATGGCCAGCGCCAGTTGCCGGCAGGTCGTGGCACGCGGCTGGTCATCCCGCACGAAGGACCAGTTCAGCATCGTTACCGGACCGGTGAGCATGCCCTTCATCGGGCGCTTCGTGAGCGACTGTGCATGCTGCGCCCAGGCCACCGTCATCGGATGCGGACGGCTGATGTCACCGAACAGGATGGGCGGCTTCACGCAGCGCGACCCATAGGACTGCACCCAGCCGAAGCGGCTGAACGCATAGCCTTCCAGCTGCTCGCCAAAGTACTCCACCATGTCGTTGCGCTCGGGCTCGCCATGCACCAGCACGTCCAGGCCCAGCGTTTCCTGCTCGCGCACACAGCGTGCCACCTCGGCCTGCATGGCCTGCTCGTAGGCTGCCGCATCGATCTCTCCTACCTTGAACAGGCGACGCGCCTGGCGGATTTCCGCCGTCTGCGGGAAAGAGCCGATAGAGGTGGTGGGAAACACCGGCAACTGGAAGCGGGTCCGCTGGCGCTGCGCCCGCACCGCGTAGGGGCTCTGGCGCGTCGTTGCGGCCTCCGTGGCGCACCGGGCCAGCGCCGCCTGCACCGCCGGGTTGTGGACACGCGGTGAACGACGACGCGACTCGATCGCCTGCCGATTGGCCGCCAGCTCGTCCCGCACGGCGTCACGCCCTTCATTGATGGCCCGGGCCAGCACGCGCAGCTCATCCAGCTTCTGGCGTGCAAAGGCCAGCCACGACTTCAGCTCGGCATCCAGCCCGTCCTCGCTGGCCAGATCCACCGGCACATGCAGCAGCGAGCACGACGGCGCCAGCCACAGCCGATCACCCAGCCGCACCGCCACCGGCTCCAGCCAGTCCAGCACCCCTGCCAGATCGGTCTTCCAGATATTGCGACCATCAATGACCCCCAGTGACAGCACCTAGTGCGTCGGCAGCAGGTTCAGCAGTGGCTTCACGTCCTCGCGGCCACGGATGGCGTCCAGATGCAGCCCCGCCACCGGGAGATTCGCCGCCAGCCAGGCATTCTCTTTCAGCGGACCGAAATACGTGGCCAGCAGCACCTTGATGCGCACGCTCTTGAGGTGGTGATAGGCCAGGTTCAGTGCATGCTGCCAGTCCGGTGACAGCTCGGTCACCAGAATCGGCTCGTCGATCTGCACCCA
>QWCO01000907.1_pt1 | contig 13878 bp, 10 predicted proteins | sample 1972611 | NCBI WGS metagenome assembly QWCO01 (sample SAMN09866706, study PRJNA288562) | Human oral metagenome isolate term1_saliva, whole genome shotgun sequencing... | reverse complement strand
CATCGCCCTGTCGGTGGTCGGCATGCTCATCATGCGCCAGCCCGACCTGGGGGCACTGATCGTCATCCTGCTGGTGGCGATGGGCGTGCTCTTTCTGGGCGGCATGAATCCTCGGCTCTTCTTCGGCATGGCCGCCTTCCTGGGTTTCGTGTTTGCCGCATTCATCCTGCTGGTGCCCTTCCGGCGGGCGCGCTTCTTCTCCTATCTGGATCCGTTTGCGCGCGCCAATGCCGAGGGCAGCAGCTATCAGCTCACCCATTCGCTGATGGCCATCGGCAAGGGTGAATGGCTGGGCAGCGGACTCGGCGCTGGAGTGGCGAAGCTCAACTTCCTGCCCGAACCACATACCGACTTCCTGTTCGCCACCATCGGAGAGGAGCTGGGCATGGTCGGCATGCTGGTGGTCATCCTGATGTTCTTCTGGGTGGTGCGCCGCTGCTTCGAGATCGGCCGTCAGGCCATCGCTTTCGAGGAGTTCTTCAATGGGCTGGTCGCGCAGGGCATCGGGCTCTGGATCGGCCTGCAGGTCTTCATCAACCTGGGTGTGAACCTGGGGCTCCTGCCCACCAAGGGGCTGACGCTGCCCTTCATGAGCTTCGGGGGCACCGCCATCCTGATGAATTGCGTGGCCATGGCCATCGTGCTGCGCATCGATGTCGAGAATCGCAGACTGATGCGGGGGAAAATGGCATGAGCGCCAAGCGCGTCCTGATCATGGCCGGCGGTACCGGCGGCCACATCTTCCCGGGGCTGGCCGTGGCTGAACAGCTGCGCGAGCGCGGCTGGGAGATCTTCTGGCTGGGCAACCCGGACGGCATGGAGGCACTGCTGGTGCCACAGCACGACATCGAGATGAAGCACGTGCATTTCCAGGGCTTCCGGGGCAAGGGCCTGATGGCCAAGCTGCGCATGCCGCTGCGTCTGCATCGCGCCTGCGGCGAGGCGAAGAAGGCCTTCAAGCAGGTGCGACCGCATGTGGTGCTGGGCATGGGCGGCTATGTCACCGTGCCCGGGGGGCTGGTGGCGCGCAAGCTGGGCGTGCCGATGGTGCTGCACGAGCAGAATTCGGTCGCCGGCATGGCCAACCGCTTCCTGGCACGCTTTGCGGCGCGTGTGCTGGTGGCTTTCCCGGGCGCGATGTCGCGGGCAGTCTGGGCGGGCAACCCGGTCAACCGTGCCATTTCCGCCATTCCGGCCCCCGAACTGCGCTACCGTGAGCGCAGCGGTCCGCTGAAGGTGCTGGTCGTGGGGGGCAGTCTGGGGGCGCAGGCCTTCAATCGCATCATTCCCAACGCCTTCGGGCTGATCGAGCCCGAGCGGCGCCCGGAGATCCTGCATCAGAGCGGCCGTGCGCATCTGGAAGAGCTGCGGACCAACTACAAGAACGCAGCGGTTGATGCACAGGCCGTCGCGTTCATCGACAACATGGCCGAAGCGTATTCCGAGGCCGATCTGGTGATCGCCCGCGCCGGCGCCACCACGGTGTCCGAACTGGCGGCGGCCGGGGTCGCTTCGATCCTGATTCCCTACCCCCATGCGGTGGACGACCACCAGACCGGCAATGCCCGTTTCCTGTCCGAAACTGGTGCGGCCATCCTCATTCCCCAGAGCGAGCTGACACCCTCGGGGCTGTCGTCGCTGCTGGCGCAGTTCAACCGTCCGGCCCTGGCGGCCATGGCGGTCAAGGCGCGCGCCCTGGGCAAACCCGATGCCGCCTCCATCGTGGCAGATACCTGCGAGGCAGTGGCAAGAGCATGAAACACAAGGTACGGAAGATTCATTTCGTGGGCATCGGCGGCGCCGGCATGAGCGGCATTGCCGAGGTGCTCCTCAACCTGGGGTATTCGGTCAGCGGTTCGGACATGAACCGATCGGCGGTACTCGAGCGCCTGGAGAGCCTGGGCGCCAAGGTCCACGTCGGACACCAGGCCGAGCACGTGGAAGACGCCGACTGCGTGGTGGTGTCCACGGCCGTGCGCGCCGACAATCCGGAAGTGCGCCGTGCACGCGCCCGGCGCGTACCGGTGGTGCCACGCGCGCTGATGCTGGCCGAGCTGATGAAGCTCAAGCAGGGGGTGGCCATTGCCGGAACGCATGGCACCTTCGTGATCGGCGGACGTCTGAACAGTGCCGGCGTCAATGCGCGACTGGGCAGCGGTGACTACATCGTGGTCGAGGCCGACGAGTCCGATGCCTCGTTCCTGAACCTGCTGCCCATGATCGCGGCCGTCACCAACATCGACGCCGACCACATGGACACCTACGGCCATGACATGGCTCGTCTGAAGCAGGCGTTCGTGGACTTCCTGAACCGGCTGCCGTTCTACGGCTCGGCGGTGCTGTGTCTGGATGATCAGCACGTGCGCGAGATCGTTCCCTTCGTGTCCAAGCCCACCATCACGTATGGACTGGGCAAGGATGCGCAGGTCCGGGCCGTGGACGTGCGTGCCGAGGGTGACCGGATGCACTTCCAGGTGCTGCGCGAGAACGAGCCGCCTCTGGAAGTCTCGCTGGCGCTGAGCGGCGAGCACAACGTGCGCAATGCGCTGGCAGCCATTGCCATCGCCACCGAACTGGGTGTGAAGGCTGATGCCATCGTGGCAGCGTTGGCGGAATTCCGCGGGGATGGACGACGTTTTGAACGATACGGTGAGGTCCCTGTACCCGCACGTGAAGGGCGCGAGGGCGCACAGGCTGGCCAAACGGCAGCCGCATCGGGTACCTTTACCCTCATCGATGACTACGGGCATCACCCGGTCGAGATCGAGGCGACGCTTCGGGCCGTTCGCGGCGCATTCCCGACGCGGCGGCTGGTGCTGGCCTTCCAGCCGCACCGCTATTCCCGCACGCGCGATCTCTTCGAGGATTTCGTCCGTGTGCTGGGCATGGCCGATCAGCTCATCCTGACCGAAGTATACGCAGCCGGTGAACCTCCGATCGTGGCTGCAGACGGTCGGGCACTGGTGCGCGCCGTGCGGCTTGCCAGCCAGCGGGATCCGTTGTTCGTCGCCGATGTCGCCGAATTGCCGGCGACGGTACTGGGACTGGTGCAGCCAGGCGACGTCGTCATCACGATGGGCGCGGGCAGCATCGGTACCATCCCTGCGCAGATCGTGGCCCGGATGTCCGCCACCACGCCTTCCCGACAAGGAGCCGAGCATGAGTGAATCCTTGAATCCGCTGCCGTTCCCCGTGCAGATCGACCCCGACGCGCTGGGACGCGTCGTGGTGCTGATGGGCGGGCATTCATCCGAGCGCAATGTCTCGCTGGATTCCGGCCGCAATGTGCTGAAGGCCCTCCAGGCCAAGGGGGTCAATGCCGAGGCCTTCGATCCGGCGGAGCGATCGCTGGGCGACCTGGAAAAGGCCGGCTACGACCGGGCCTTCATTGCGCTGCATGGCCGTTATGGCGAGGACGGCACCATCCAGGGTGTTCTGGAGATGCTGGGCATTCCCTACACCGGCTCGGGGGTCATGGCATCGGCCGTGGCCATCGACAAGATCAGCACCAAGCAGATGTGGCAGGCAGGCCGCCTGCCCACGCCGCCGTGGGAAGTGCTGCTGGGGCCGCATCAGCTGGCCGGACTGGCCGAGCGCCTGGGCCTGCCGCTCATCATCAAGCCGCCGCATGAGGGGTCCACGCTGGGCCTTACCCGCGTCGATTCGCTGGACCGCCTGCCTGCAGCCTATGAGCGTGCGGCCGACATCGATTTTCCGGTGCTGGCCGAGCGTTTCGTGCAGGGGCGCGAGCTGACGGTGGCTGTCATCGGCAGTGGTGCGGCCGCGCGTGCGCTGCCCATCGTGGAGATCCGTGCACCCAACGGCAACTACGACTACCGCAACAAGTATTTCACCGACGACACGCGCTACCTGTGCCCCGCACCGCTCGTGCCGGCCATGGCGGCCGACATTGCGTCGCTGGCCGAGGCGGCCTATCGGGCCGTGGGCTGCGAGGGCTGGGGGCGTGTCGACATCATGCTGGACGACGGCACGCAGCGGCCCTGGCTGCTGGAAGTGAACACGTCGCCGGGCATGACCGGCCACTCGCTGGTGCCCATGGCGGCGCGTGCCGCAGGCATCTCGTATGAGGATCTGGTTCTGGGCCTGACGGCTCAGGCATCGCTGAAAATACAACGACGTGTTGCATCGGAGGCAATTGCGTGAATTTGTGGCATGATCCGCGCGCGCTGAACGCCATTGCCAACGTTATGGTAATGGCTGCGTTCGGCTGCCTGCTGCTTGCCTGCATCTGGTGGGTCGGCCAGCGATCGACGTTCGATCTGCTGGCCATCGAGGTGGGGCCGGTCAACGGGCGCACGCTGGATCATGTCGATCAACGGATGATGGATGCCCAGGGCGTCAATCGTCTGGAAGGGAATTTCTTTACCGTGGGGCTGGATCGTGTCCGTGAGCATTTCGAGCAGGTACCTTGGGTACGCCGTGCCGAAGTTCGCCGCATCTGGCCCAACCGTCTTTTCGTTGCGCTCGAAGAGCACCAGGTGCTGGCGCGCTGGAAGGATGACAGCGGTCGTTTCGTCAACACCCATGGGGAACTGTTTTCGGTGAATCCTGCCGAAGTTGCCAATCACCAGAACCTGCTGCTGCTGTCCGGTCCGGACGGTAGCCAGGCGCTGGTCGCCCGCCGTTACGACGAGCTGGCCCATCAACTGCTGCCGCTGTCGATGCAGCCGGTGGAACTGGAACTGTCCGACCGCCAGTCGTGGACGGCGCGGCTCGACAGTGGCATCACCCTGAAGATGGGGCGTGACGAAGGCTTGCCCGTGGCCGACCGCGTGGCCCGCTGGGTCACGGCGCATCCGCTGATCCAGGCGCGGCTGAACGGCCGTGCCGAGGTCATCGACCTGCGCTACCCGAACGGCTTTGCCGTGCGCGCTCCCGGTGCGCTGGAGCCGCATGACGGCAACGGTCATCCTCATCGTGACAACCTTCATTGAGTGCCGGAACGGATCATGACACGTGACAACAAGGATCTGCTGGTAGGCCTGGACATCGGCACCTCGAAAGTGGTGGCGATCGTGGCCGAGCTGCATGCGGATGGCGAGATCGAGGTCATCGGCACCGGCCAGCATGAATCGAACGGCCTGAAGAAGGGTGTCGTCGTCGACATCGAGAAGACGGTTGCCTCCATCCAGGCTGCCCTGGAAGAGGCCGAGATCACTTCCGGCAACAAGATCCAGCAGGTGGTCACCGGCATCGCCGGCAGCCACATCCGCAGCTTCAACTCCATCGGCATGGTGGCCATCAAGGACAAGGAAGTCACCGAGGCTGACGTGGCGCGCGTCATCGAGACTGCCAAGGCGGTGGCCATCCCCACCGACCAGCAGATCCTGCACGTGCTGCCCCAGGAGTTCATCATCGACGGCCAGGAGGACATCCGCGAGCCGGTGGGCATGAGTGGCGTGCGGCTGGACGTGAAGGTGCACGTGGTGACGGGTGCCGTCTCGGCGGTGCAGAACATCATCAAGTGCGTGCGTCGCTGCGGGCTGGCCGTGCAGGATCTCATCCTGCAGCCGCTGGCCTCGGCCAACGCGGTGCTCACCCACGACGAGAAGGAACTGGGCGTGGCGCTGGTGGACATTGGTGGTGGCACGACCGACATCGCGGTGTTCGTCGGTGGCTCCATCCGCCACTCGGCCGTCATTCCGGTGGCGGGCGACCAGATTACCAACGACATTGCCATGGCGCTGCGCACGCCCACGGCCGACGCCGAGGAGATCAAGCTGCGCCACGGCCTGGCCAAGCCCACGCTGGCCAACCCGGGCGAGAAGATCGAGGTGCCCGGCATCGGGGACCGCGGGCCGCGCTCGCTGTCCAAGCAGGGCCTGGCATCGGTCATCGAGCCGCGCGTGGAAGAGCTGTTCCAGATGGTCCAGCAGACCATCCGCGAATCGGGCTACGAAGAGTCGCTGTCGTCCGGCATCGTGCTCACCGGCGGCTCCAGCCTGCTGCCGGGCATGGCCGAACTGGCCGAGGACATCTTCCTCAAGCCCGTGCGCGTGGGGGCCCCCGCCTACAGCGGCAGCCTCTCCGATGTCGTTCGCACACCCAGGTACGCCACGGCCATGGGCCTGCTGGAGGAAGCCCGCCAGCAGCGCCTGAAGGGTCGCAAGGTCGCGGAGCAGTCGGGGTCCTTCCGGGACACGATTCGCCGCATGAAAGAATGGTTTTTCGGGAGTTTCTGAGACAGAATCACGTTCGATCCCGAATGATCGCCGGGTCGCCCGGAAGGGCGGCCGACAGGGAACGGTATCCTTGCCCGGTGCCGCACCCGCCAGTCCGGAGGCTCATGCCATAGCGGCGCGCCTGACGACTGTTCATTCAAAACAGGAGGTTTTTCAGCTATGACGTTCAAGATGTTGGAAACAGATGTCGATGGCGCCGTCATCAAGGTGGTGGGCGTCGGTGGTGGCGGTGGCAATGCCGTCAACCACATGGTCAACCGTGGCGTGCAGGGCGTCGAGTTCATCGCCGTGAACACCGACCGCCAGGCACTGGCCCGTTCGCTGGCCGGCCGCACCATCCAGCTGGGTGATGCCGGTCTGGGCGCCGGTGCCAATCCCGAGGCAGGCCGGGCCGCAGCCCAGGCCGAGCGTGGCAACATCCGCGCTGCCCTGGAAGGCGCCAACATGGTGTTCATCACCGCCGGCATGGGCAAGGGCACCGGTACCGGCGCTTCGCCCGTGGTCGCCGAGATTGCCAAGGAGCTCGGCATCCTGACGGTGGGCGTGGTCACCAAGCCCTTCAACTACGAAGGCAGCCGCAAGCAGCGCGTGGCCGACGAAGGCATCGAGAACCTGATTGGCCAGGTGGATTCGCTGATCGTGGTGCTCAACGAGAAGCTCTTCGAGGTGATGGACGAGGACGCCACCCTGGAAGACGCCTTCAAGCGCGCCGACGACGTGCTGCACAACGCGGTGGCCGGCATTGCCGAGATCATCAACGTGCCCGGCCTGGTGAACGTCGACTTCGCTGACGTGAAGACCATCATGGGTGAGCAGGGCAAGGCGATGATGGGTATCGGCGAGGCTTCGGGCCTGGACCGCGCCCGTCTGGCTGCCGAACAGGCCGTGTCCTCGCCGCTGCTCGACGGTGTCGACCTGCATGGTGCCCGCGGCGTGATCGTCAACATCACCGCCAGCCGCTCGCTGAAACTGCGTGAGACCAACGAGGTCATCAACACCATCAAGCAGTTCTGCGCCGAAGACGCCACCATCATCCACGGTACCGTCTACGACGAGGACATGGAAGACTCGCTGCGCGTCACCGTCGTGGCAACCGGCATTGGCAAGGTAGTCCGCAAGCCCCAGCTGGTCTCGCAGCCGGCCGTCAAGACCGGTACCGATGACCTGGCCCTGGACACGGTGGATGCCATCGGTGGTCTGGATGAGCCGAACGTGTTCCGCAATCCGCGCAGCCAGGCAGCCGAGCGTGTCAACGCCATGTCCCAGAAGGGTGTCGAGCGTCTGGACATTCCTGCCTTCCTGCGTCGCCAGGCCGACTGATCGTCCGTCCTGGCCCTGATCGGCGGCCGGCGCAGTCCGGAAAGCGTCGCGTGGATCCGGGGCATCTGCCGTCATGGGCAGTGCCCGGTGTTCGCAGCGCTTCAGGAACCTGCCCGGCACGCCAGGGCCACGGGCCTCGCCCAGCCGCTGTCATGGCGGGGTGATCGTGTCCGTGTCGCCCATGGATGAACGGCCATGAGCCCATGGCCATGAATGCCTGACCCTCAACCCCTTCGGGCCATGATGCCGGCCCCAACACTGACGGAGTTGGAAGATGCTGAGACAGCGAACCCTGCGTGGACCGGTGCAGGCCATCGGTATCGGCCTGCATTCGGGGCAACGGGTTTCCCTCAACATCAAGCCTGGTCCGATCGACTCCGGTATCGTCTTTCGTCGGGTGGACCTCGATCCGGTCGTCGAGTTGCCGGCGCTTGCCCATCGCATCACTGATACGCGGCTCAACACCACGCTGTCGGCGGATGTTGAAGGCCCGGGGCTGCAGGTCAGCGTCCACACCATCGAACACCTGATGTCCGCTCTGGCCGGGCTGGGCATCGACAACGCACAGATCGACATCACCGCCAGCGAAGTGCCCATCCTGGATGGCTCGGCGGGCTCCTTCGTCTATCTGCTGCAATCGGCCGGCCTGGAAGAACAGGCTGCGCCCAAGCGTTTCATCCGCATCCTCAAGCCGGTCGAGATCGTCGATGGCGACAAGTGGGTGCGGCTCGAACCCCATGAAGGCATGAAGTTCAGCTTTGAGATCGCTTTCGGTCAGGCGGCCATTGACGCCACCGGCCAGCGCATCGAGATCGACTTCGCCACCACGTCCTACGTCCAGGAAATCGCTCGCGCTCGCACCTTCGTGATGGCCAGCGAGGTGGAGCTGCTGCGCAAGCATGGCCTGGCCCTGGGAGGCAGTCTGGACAACGCCATCGTCGTCGACGACGATCGCGTGCTGAACTCCGACGGTCTGCGCTACCGCGACGAGTTCGCCAAGCACAAGGCGCTTGACGCCATCGGCGACCTCTACCTCATTGGCCATCCCATCCTGGGCGCCTACCATGCCCGCAAGTCCGGCCACCACATGAACAACCTGCTGGTGCGTGCCGTGCTGGATGATCCTGAAAGCCACGAGATCGTCACCTTCACCCAGCGGCGCAACCTGCCGACGTTCTCGCTGGATTGGGGGTGAGAATATTCCTTGCTGATTTGCTGAACGGAAAGCGCGGGCATGCGCCCGCGAGCTGCTTTTCGTTCATGGCTCCTGCAGGTATCCCCGCTGCCGCTGCACGAAGGCTTCCAGGGCAGCGCGCAGCTCGGGCGTGACGTGTCCGGAGGCCGCCAGGGCGGCCACCGATTCGACGGCGCGGGGCGGTACGGGCTGTTTGGCCCGCGGTGGAGGCGGCACCGGCATGAAGACGGTGTTGGGCCGGAACTTCACACGGTTGACCAGCCAGCCTCGGGCCTGCAGACCGTCGACCAGGCGCGGCTCGTACTGACGCAGGCGTGCCGCCATGGCGCTGGAGGGAGCCGTGACCAGCAGCACCTGGCGATCCAGCTTGATGGGGATGAGGCGCACGGAGGGCAGGATGGTGTGCAGGTCCCTTCCCAGGCGATCCAGACGCTGCCAGGTCTGCCACAGTTCGGGCGTTCGGGCCTTCATGTGTTCCAGCATGGGGCGGCCCTCGCGGTCGCGCTCGCGCAGCGTGCGCCGCCGGCCGCTGCCTTGTTGCGCGCTGCCCACGGCCTTGCCGCCAGACCCCGCCCGGGAGGGCGTCGGTCGGCCTGAGGGGGGCCTCAATGGGGATTGGCCGTTGAATTCCGGGTCGCGTGATACCATTTTCAGCTTACTTTGCCAAGGTCATGATGGTCCCGGCATGTCGCCGTGGCTCCCATTATCGCCTGCAGAACCCTCCTGCCAATGTTCCAGACACTACTGACCAGCATCTTCGGCAGCCGCAATTCGCGGCTCCTGAAACAATACCGCCGTCGCGTGGCGCGCATCAATGCGCTGGAGCCACAGATGGAGGCGCTGTCCGACGACGAGCTGCGCGGCAAGACCCGCGAGTTCCAGACGCGCATCCAGGAAGAGGTGGCAGCCGGCAAGCCGGTGAACGACGTGCTGGACGCCATCCTGCCCGAGGCCTTTGCAGTCTGTCGCGAGGGCTCGAAGCGCATCCTGGGCATGCGTCACTTCGACGTGCAGATGCTGGGTGCCATGGTGCTGAACGCCGGCAAGATCGCCGAGATGCGCACTGGTGAGGGCAAGACGCTGACCGCCACGCTGGCGGTCTATCTGAATGCGCTGGCCGGCCGGGGCGTGCACGTGGTCACGGTCAACGACTATCTGGCCCAGCGTGACGCGGCCTGGATGGGACGGCTCTACAACTTCCTGGGTCTGACGGTGGGCGTCATCGTGGCCCAGCAGCCGTCCGACGAGAAGCGGGCTGCCTATCAGGCCGACATCACCTACGGTACCAACAACGAGTACGGCTTCGACTACCTGCGCGACAACATGGTGTATGACGCCGCGTCGCGCATGCAGCGCAAGCTGTTCTACGCCATCGTCGACGAGGTGGACTCGATCCTGATCGACGAGGCGCGCACGCCGCTGATCATCTCCGGTCCGGCCGAGGAAAACGCCGAACTGTACGTGCGGATGAACGCCGTGCCCCCCATGCTCACGCCGATGGAGAGCGAGCCCAAACAGGGCGAGGAAGATCCTCCGGGCGACTACTGGGTGGATCACAAGGCGCATCAGGCCTACCTGTCCGAAGCTGGCCACGAGCACGCCGAACAGATCCTGACGCAGCTGGGCCTTCTGCCCGAGGGTGCCAGCCTGTACGACGCCGCCAACATCTCGCTGGTGCATCACCTGATGGTGGCGCTGCGGGCGCACACGCTGTTCCTGCGTGACCAGCACTATGTCGTGCAGAACGACGAGGTCGTCATCGTCGACGAGTTCACTGGCCGCCTGATGGCGGGCCGGCGCTGGTCCGATGGCCTGCACCAGGCGGTGGAAGCCAAGGAAGGCGTGAAGATCCAGGCCGAGAACCAGACGCTGGCCTCGATCACCTTCCAGAACTACTTCCGGATGTACGAGAAGCTGGCCGGCATGACCGGTACGGCCGACACCGAGGCCTACGAGTTCCAGGAAATCTACAACCTGGAGACCGTGGTGGTGCCCACGCACCGCCCCATGGTGCGCAACGACATGCAGGATCTGGTCTACCGGACCGCCAAGGAAAAGTACGACGCCATCCTGGCCGACATCCGCGACTGCCACGAACGTGGCCAGCCGGTGCTGGTCGGCACCACCTCCATCGAGAACTCCGAGCTGGTGTCCAACCTGCTGAAGAAGGCCGGGTTGCCGCACAACGTGCTCAACGCCAAGCAGCATGATCGCGAGGCCGAGATCGTGGCGCAGGCCGGCCGGCCGCACCAGATCACCATCGCCACCAACATGGCGGGCCGGGGTACCGACATCGAGCTGGGTGGCAGCCGTTCCAGCGTCATCAACGCCATCGAGATGCGCGAGGACCTGAACGCCGAGGCCAAGAAGGCCGAGATCGCCCGCTTCCAGGAAGAATGGCAGAAGGTCCACGAGGAAGTGCTCGAGAAGGGCGGTCTGCACATCATCGGCACCGAGCGCCACGAATCCCGTCGTATCGACAACCAGCTGCGTGGTCGTGCCGGTCGCCAGGGTGACAAGGGTTCGTCGCGCTTCTACCTGTCCATGGAAGATCCGCTGCTCAAGATCTTCGCCGGTGACCGCCTCAAGGCCATCATGGACCGTCTGAAGCTGCCCGAGGGTGAGGCCATCGAGTCCGGCCTGGTGTCGCGCGCCATCGAGTCCGCACAGCGCAAGGTCGAGGCCCGCAACTTCGACATCCGCAAGCAGCTGCTGGACTACGACGACGTGGCCAACGAGCAGCGCAAGGTCATCTATGCGCATCGCAACGAGCTGCTGGATACCGCCGATGTCTCGGAGGTGATCACCAACCTGCGCCAGGGCGCGCTGGAAGAGGTGTTCCGCCGTCATGTGCCTGAAGGCACGGTGGAAGAGCAGTGGGACATCAACGGTCTGGAGAAGGAGCTGCAGAACGACTGGCAGCTGCCGGTGCCGGTGTCGCAGTGGCTCAAGGAAAACGAGGACCTGGGCGACGAGGCCATCCTGGCGCGCATCGTCGAAGAGGCCGACAAGCGCTATCACGCCAAGATCGAGCGGGTGGGTGCCGAGGCCTTCGGCAACTTCGAGCGCTCGATCATGCTGCAGTCCATCGACCAGCACTGGCGTGAGCATCTGTCGGCGCTGGAGCACCTGCGTCAGGGCATTCACCTGCGTGGCTATGCGCAGAAGAATCCCAAGCAGGAATACAAGCGTGAGGCTTTCGAGCTGTTCGAGAACCTGCTGGGCATCATCCGCACCGAGGTCAGCCGCGTGCTGATGAACGTGCAGATCCAGTCGGCGGCCGAGGCCGAGCAGGTGGCTGATCAGCTGGAGGATCGTGCCGAGCAGACTGCAGGCGGCGCACGCATGATGCATGCCGACTCTTCCGAGCTGGGGGGCATGGACGAGGATCCGGAGGCCGTGGCCCTGCGCTTGCAGGAGGTGGCGTCAGCCAACCCGGCCCAGCGTCCCATCGTCAACGGCCACCATGTGGGTCGCAACGATCCGTGTCCCTGCGGCTCGGGCAAGAAGTACAAGCACTGCCACGGCAAGCTGGCCTGATACCGACGTGCAGTCCGTGTCCGCCCTGACGGACACGGCCCCTCAGCCATGTGTCATGTCCCCGTCCTGAGGGGACCCTCGACGCCCACCGGGATCTCCCTGATCCGGTGGGCGTTTTATCATTGGTCTTTCCCATGCGGCGATCCCGGACGACCTCAGGCAGCCTCACGCTGGAGGCCGTGCAGAGTCCGGTGCGATGCCGTGAGCCTGGGCCGCGGAAACCCCGTTTTCTGCTGTACAGGTCTGGAACCCACAACGAGGAAGACCCCATGCCCGTCAATCTGACCGCTCCCGATGCCGCCAGCCTGTTGCCCGTGGCTGGCGTGGAACTGGGTACCGCCCGTGCAGGCATCCGCAAACCGGGCCGGCGCGACCTGCTGGTGGTGCGTCTGGCCGAGGGTACCCAGGTGGCGGGGGTCTTTACCCGCAACCGTTTCTGTGCAGCCCCGGTGGTGGTGTCGCGCCAGCATCTGGCAGCCTCGCAGGGACAGATGCGGGCGCTGGTGGTGAATACCGGTGTGGCCAATGCCGGCACCGGTTCCGAAGGACAGCGCAACGCACAGCAGGTCTGTCAGGCCGTGGCTGCCGCACTGGGCGTGCCGGCCGATACCGTGCTGCCCATGTCCACCGGCGTGATCCTGGAGCATCTGCCGGTCGAGCGCATCACGGCCGGCGTGCCGAAGGCCGTGGCCGATCTGGCGCCCGCGCACTGGGCGGAGGCGGCCGAGGCCATCATGACGACCGACACGCTGCCCAAGGCCGTATCGCGCCGCGTGAAGCTGCCCGGCGGCGAGGTGGTGATGACCGGCATTTCCAAGGGCGCCGGCATGATCCGTCCCAACATGGCCACCATGCTGGGCATGATTGCCACCGATGCAAGAATTGCCCCCGACCTGCTGCAGACCTGGGTACGTCGCGTGGCTGACGCCAGCTTCAACCGCATTACCGTGGATGGCGACACGTCCACCAATGACACCTTCCTGCTGCTCAGTACCGGCCAGGGGGCGGTGAGCATCGCCCGTGATGACGATCCGGGGGCAGTCGAATTGCTGCAGGCGCTGATCGAGACCGCCGTGCAGCTGGCCCAGTCCATCGTGCGCGACGGTGAAGGCGCAACCAAGTTCGTCACCATCCAGGTGGAAGGGGCCGGCAATGAGGACGAGGCCGCGGCCGTGGCCTATGCCATTGCCCATTCTCCGCTGGTCAAGACGGCCTTCTTCGCGTCCGACCCCAACCTGGGGCGCATTCTGGCAGCCATCGGCTATGCCGGTATCGATGACCTGGACGTGGACAGGCTGGAAGTGTGGCTGGACGACGTGCGTGTGGCCAGCCAGGGCGGGCGCGATCCGGATTACCGGGAGGAAGACGGCCAGCGCGTGTTGAAGCAGGCCGAGTTCACCGTGCGGGTGCGTCTGGACCGTGGCACGGTCAGCACCACCGTCTGGACCTGCGACCTGTCGCATGACTATGTGACGATCAATGCGGACTACCGGTCATGAGCGGATTACCTGATCAGGCGCAGCGCGCCACCGACCTGCAGCCTGTCCTGCAACGTCTCGGTCGATTGCTCGATACTGTCGAACCCCTGCTGGGCCAGCTTGCCCAGGCAGCACCCGTGGC
>QWCO01000694.1_pt1 | contig 13893 bp, 15 predicted proteins | sample 1972611 | NCBI WGS metagenome assembly QWCO01 (sample SAMN09866706, study PRJNA288562) | Human oral metagenome isolate term1_saliva, whole genome shotgun sequencing... | reverse complement strand
GTGCAATCAGCTCTTTTATTTGTTGCAATTTATCATCATCCAGCATTTTACAAGTTGTCATCGCTATATACGCCACGCCGCTTTCCGGCCACGTATGAATCGCGATATGCGACTCCGACAAAAGCAGGGCAGCGCTGATTCCTTGCGGGGAAAATTGATGCATTACCGATTCCAAAGAATGCAAGTCCGCCAATTCCGTAACATTTCTTAACATTTTCTGCAGCTCATCCGCGTCATTAAGCAAAACAGGATCAACTTCGCTCACTTTTATGGTTATAGATTGGACTGCAGACGCATGCATATTATAGTAATTATATCACCTCTAGGGCGTCAGGAGTAAAGGCGAAACGCGGCTCTTAGGAAATATCGATATTTAGATTATTGGGGCATTGCGACCAAATAATACAGAAAAAATCCCCGAATCCCATTACCGGGATTTAAGTGGGGATTCTTCTGGAAACATCCCCTCAGGGGATGAACCTCTTAAAGGGAGGGGATATTAATAACTCCACTATAGCAAACAATCCTCAAAATGCCAACGATCAAATAGCCTGTAAATTTCTTAGAAGACAGACAATAGGGCGAAATACTCTTTATGAAGGTAATGTGCGAAGCCAAGAAAAAAGCCACCCAGGCGAGACTGGTAGATACAATACGGCTACAATAGCTGATTTTAATGGGAATATAAGCTTAAAGAACATTTCACCAAGAAGAGAAGGAGAAATAAAAAATCTCTCCCAACAACGAGAAGAGATTTCGAAAGCTTCGGATGGGGGCGCAAATGTTGTTCCATCATCCATCAATAGCGATAGCTATGTCGGCGGCGCGCCAGTTTCCGCCGGTCGGAGCTCTGATGGTGTCAATATAGCACAAGAAGTCCAAAATGTCAATGAATAAAATGATCACGCCACAACAAGAAAATCCCCCATAGAGCCAGCAGGGACGAGCCCATCAACTGAGTTACACCATCTAGGGGATTCTGCTCGTAATATAGCACAAGAAGCCCAGAATGTCAACGGCGGTGGTAACCGCGCTAGTGCTGCTCAGTTAGCAGAATACGACCAAGGTATTGGTCAGCTAGAACATGGACTAGGACGTATAGATAACCAATTAGGTGTACGCTTAGGCAATATCAACAACCAGTACACCACCAAAAAGAACGAATTAAAGAGTTCATGGAATAGGGCAGAAGGTCAATTCAACGACCAGACGCGCCAGAACCAGCAACAGCGACGTACTAACATCAATAACATTAACGATCGCTCAGCAGTTGGCTTACGTGGCTTATTGCGTTCATTAGGAAGTATGGGTGCGGTAGGTTCAGACATGCAATTAGCAGGCCGCGCGCAGTTCAGAACCAAGCTAACCAGCAACGAACAGGCGCAGGACAGACTTACGCACAGAACCAAAAGCAAATCGACACCACGTGGGGCCAGTTTAAGAATGATTACGCGGATGAAGACAAAAAGCTTAACGACTGGAAAGCAAATGAAGACAACGTCGCACGTCAGTCATCTCAAACTACACGTCAAAACCTATTAACTCAATTAGCTCAGATGAAGAGTCAGAAAGCCGCCGCACAAGGTGCTAACGGTGCTAATGCCGCACGTGCAGACCTTGGACGAGCAAACGCTCTATCAAGCGAAATTGACAACCTAGGACGTCAGCAAAACACATACAGCGGTAATAAGGTCCAGTACAACGCAAAAGACCTAGACAGCTACAAGGTAGAAGGTGATACAGCAGTTGGTGTTTCAGATCCACAAGCAGCAGGTAATGACCCAACACTAAACATCTACAACACACGCCTAAAACAAGAAGACGAGCGTAAACGACAGAATCAATACCTGTAAATAAATTAGGAGGGGATTAGAGATAATGGACTTTTTCCAGAGAGTAGGCAACTTTTTCAGCGGTAAGGGTTGGGTAAGCGATGATGAACGTCGACGTAAAAGAAACTGCAACTAGCGGTGAAATCGTAAGCCGTAGCGTATCTAAGGAAGATATCATCGAAGCATACAACAGCGGATTAAGTCACCTAGAAGTTGCTAAGAAATTTTATGGTAATACAAACGACGACAATATGCAGAAGGTTATTGCAGTTATTGAAGAAGCAGTACCATCAGGGGACGACAAAGACTCAGAGGTTGAAGTCACTGATCCTTGGATTGAAGCTTAATAGGTTATGGACTGGACGAGAGAGGGCGATCTAACTAGATTACATAAGGTGTTTAATGACCCTCTTAAGTCCCGTCACGAGCGCAGATTAGCCCACGACACATTCAACAAGATATTACGTCAGCTAAAAGATAAAAAACTCACCGAATTACGTCGTAGGCTAATCCGAGCCAACATTGCAGACGATGATGGCGCCGTAGAGAGAATAACTGAAGAGATACACGAATACTCACGGCGAAAGGGATATAAATAATTAGTAAAATCCGAATCGAAATTAAGCTGCTTGATTTAGTTATCCGGCAGCTTTTTACTTTTTGATATAATCAAGGTATGACAAGTGAGTTAAAAATCAAACAAAGTGATAGCATTTTTGAGTCTATCAAGCATGAAGATGGGCAAGGTGAGTTCTGGTATGCTAGGGAGCTTGGCGAAGCCCTTGGATATACTAACTGGAGAACATTCAACGATGTTGTACAGAGGTCTAAAATATCTGTAACAAAAGCTGGACTGCCTGTGGAAAACCATTTTGAGGAAGTCCTCAAAATGGTATCGCTTGGATACAACAACGCGACCTCTAGGAGTATAAAAGACGTTAAACTAACGCGATATGCATGTTATGTTATTGCTCAGAACGGTAATCCAACCAAAAAACCTAGGATTGCGGAAGCCCAGAACTATTTTGCAACACAAACGCGCAAACAAGAAATTGCTGAGAAATACCATCAAGATATGGATAGACTTGCACGCCGACGTGAATTTTCTGAATCAGACAAGAGGCTATCTTCTAGTATAATGGAGGCGGGTATTAGTCCAAGAGGGTTAGCTATAATAAAAAGCGATGGCGATAAGTCTTTCTTCGGCGGCAAAACTAATAAGCAGATGAAAAGGAAACTAAACACTGGAAGCAAGCCTTGGGCAAATAAAGCCCATAATGTTGTACTAGCCGGTAAAACATTAGCAAATGAGATGACTGCAGCCAATATAGAAAACTACGGAATATCATCATACGACTCTATACTTCATGATAATAATGATAATAATGACGCAGTTAGAACGACTATTCGCAATCAGCAAGGTATGAACCCAGAGGATTTTCCAGCAGCTGAAGATACTGAAAAAATACAGCGCCGCATTGAAAACCAGAGTACACCTAAAATTGATAGCCCTAACCTCTAGATTGTGCTATAATAACCTTACAATTAAGCACGAAGTGTGACTCTAAAAAACGAGAGCGCGTTGTCATCCAAAAAAGAAGGAAGCGTGCGTCGCAGCGTTGTATAAGTAGCAATCTGAGGTGATCGTTTGAGATAAATACGAAGCCGCCCAAGTCAGTATGGAGCGAAGAACTAGGCCCTCTTGGTGACCAGACAACAGACGATAGCTCTTATCCAATTTAATAGTATTTTTACAATTTGGAGATTTGGGGTTTGTGGTGTATGCTAGCCTTGCAGCTATTGATTGGTTCCGATATCTAAATATCTATCTTCGATAGATCATTCAGATCAGACCATAACAACATTATGTTTGATACGGTTTCAGCCATGAGCGGGGCATTGAATATGTCTACAATGACACTGTCATCAGGTATACCATCTTCAGCATTATTGTTGTAGAACTCGACAAGAGTACGATTCAATCGTTGAGGGATAACCATTGAATCATCGGTCGGTGCGAATATATTGTACGCTCCTATAAATAATGTCATTAAGTCATCCTTGAATTCATAATCGTATAATTCAGAGAAGTTTTTAAGCAGTCGAAGCGATATAATATCAAGGATTGACTGGCTGTCTTTAATGGGAGAGGTGTATGATCCTATTACTGGAGATATAATTACGCAGGCGTGATAGAATTCCTTAAGTGCAGCAAGCAACGCTTCGTACTCAAGTTCGCTTTCATCACTGCAAGCAAGAATTGAGCTTGACAGTTGATTGTTAACCATGTCTTCACTGATTTCGACAGCGTTTTTGGTGATTAGAGTAGCTAGTTCAATACACAAATCAAACCACTCGTTTCTGTCTGACGATAGAAAAATATTTACTGCTGATTGTTTCATGTTTTTGTCCTTGTTTATATATGGATACAGTGTAAAACAGGCGGCATAAAATCGCAACCAATTTGGTGTATCTATTTGACAAATCACCCCTGTTATGCTACAATGCAAGCATGAAAAAAGCCGTAATCATCACTGTTATTCTGGCGTTTGTAGTGGGTGGTGGTGTGCTATGGAAAATTAGAGAAAACCGCTTAGCTGCTAAAGCAGCTTACCTGGAAGCTAAAGCAACTGAAGGGCAAGCATACAATAAAGGATTTACACCTTCTAAATATGACGTTGGTCCACCAGATGCGCAGGAAATTCTGGAACTGGTGAATCAGGAGCGAGAAAGGGTTGGCGTTAAGCCATTAGTAATGGATACTCGTATGAACGCCAGCGCTCAAGAAAAGGCAGATGATATGATGAACCGTAATTATCGAGATCATGTATCACCCGAAGGGGTACATGGCTATGAATTAGTGTTTAAGTATGCAGTCAATGAATGTAAATATGCAAGTGAGAATATCTCCTGGGGAACAGGCGGTAAAGCGGGGACATCCAAGGAAGTATTTAACGCGTGGATGAATTCAGAACCACACCGTAAAGCCCTGCAAGACCCTAAATACACCAAAACTGGTGTAGGTGTAAACAAAGATATTGCCGTCCAACACTTCTGTGAGCTCAACCAGTAGTTAGTATATAGCGCAAACCCCAAATCTCCTTTTGTCTCGAAAGGAGATTTTTCTTATGAATGACAACGCGTCATACCGTCAGTACTTGCAGTACCACGCTCTTAATAACCCTGGGGCAGCCAGGCGCGCCGAAGCTCAGGCTTTACTGAATCAAGTTGGTGATGATGGTAACCTTAACGGCAACTTTTTAATGGGCCAAGAGGTAAACCGAGGCTTGTTTAGATCACCAGACATTAGAGAGCAAACTTCAAATGGCTATACTGCATCAACACTTAACCGTACAGTCAATCCATGGTGGAAAGAGTCGTATAGCAGCTGGCGAGGCCAGCAGGGGAATACTCCTAATAAGCCACAGGATCAGAATGGCGGTGGTAACCGTGCCAGTGCCGCTCAGTTGGCAAAATATGACCAAAATAATACTTGCGCAATAATATTAAGTGAGGTACACTGTAGTTACAGTCCCTTAAGTAAGGATTGTGTCAATATCTAAGTTGTTTTAGGTTTCTATAATAATTTAGTAGAAATACTAAAGCAAAGCTCTAATCCGTTCACTCGTTGAGCGGATTATCTTTTTTATGAGTAAAGTATTTACGCTTTCAAATATTCTATTTTGGTTGTATAATTGCATTAAATTATCTCACAAAAAGGACCATCATGACTCAAAAATATTCATATTCACCAAAAAAATATTCACTAGGTCTAGACATCGGGATATCTTCAATCGGCTGGGCAGTATTGGACTTAGATAAAGAGCGCATCCATGATTTAGGGGTGCGCATTTTTGAAAAACCAGAAGATCCACAAAACGGAGATTCGCTTGCCAAACCTCGCCGCGATGCACGGTCAGCTCGCCGTCGCTTAAAACGGCGACGTCAACGCTTGAATAACTTGAAGCAATTCTTTATTGACCAAAATATTCTCACCAGAGATCGAATCGAGGAAGTCTTAAGTGACAAATCCGAATTTAACAAATTAGACGTATATGCTCTCCGCTCAAAAGCGCTCACCGAGGAATTATCCCCAGAAGAGCTGCTCAAGGTCATGTACCAAATCGCCAAACGACGTGGATTTAAGTCGAATCGTAAAGTCGAGGAAGAGTCGGAAAAAGAAGGCGGTCGCGTATCAAAAGCCTTGAAGACTAATGAAAAGTTCCTCGCTGAGAATGAATATAAAACCGTCGGCGAAGCTCTGAGTCGTGATGAAAACTTTGCGTCGCATAAACGCAATAAGCGTGACGATTACACTAATAGTTTTTCTCGTGGTGATTTTTTGCACGAATTAGAAAAGATCATTGAGGTCCAGAAAAGATATGCCTTAAAAAATGTTTCCGATACAGCGATCAATGAAATGCTTTACGGCTTGGACGATGACAAAAATGTCGTAAATATATCAGCAATTATGTACCAACGCCCATTTATGACTAAAGAGCTGATTGAAAAAATGGTCGGAAACTGTACTTTTGAAGAAAATGAAAAACGAGCACCAAGAGCTAGCTACAGCTTCGAAATTTTTCGCTTGGCAAGCGACTTATCACATCTAGTATTCATACCTCGTGACGCCAGCAAGCGCCAGGCAAAGCGAGAAAATCTAGAGATAAGATTATCTTCAGAGCAGATAAATAAAGTTATCGAAGCCGCCAAAAATCAAAAAAGCCTAACATATAAAAAAGTGCGCAGCATTGCGGGAATTAGTGAAGATTACGTTCCAAAATATACGCACGGAAAGAAAAAGGACGGTGATGAATTCGGAGAGGGAAATGCATTCGGCGGCTTAAAAGCCTACCATGATATTAAAACAGCACTGAAAAATCTACCAGAAGATTGGTCAAAAATTGACAACGAATCAACGATCAATCAAATCGCTTATATTCTCACTACACAAAAATCTGATGAAGGGATTAAAGCCGAATTAAACGCATTGCCAATTTCTGATGACGCCAAAAACGCAATTGTTAAAATTAAAGCTACTAATTTTGGGTCATTCTGCCATCTGTCAATAAAAGCTTTGCAAAAAATCACACCGCATATTCTTAATGGTATGACTTACGATAAAGCCTGTGAGGCCGCTGGTTATGACTTCAAGAAACAATCAGCTAGCCTAGAACAAATCACTAATCCTGTCGTAAAACGTGCCATATCGCAAACACTGAAGGTCGTTCGCGCCATTGAACGCAAATACGGTAAACCCTACTTTATTAAGGTTGAAACTGCTCGCGACTTGGCAAAAAATTTCAAAGAACGCAACGCAATTAAAAAAGAAAATGAAGAGAATCAAGGATATAACGAAGACATTAAATCTATAATCGCTGATGGATATGAAGCATCGCCAAAAACCAAGGGCGGCAAGCAACTTCTCAGCCACCTGAAAGAACTTAACGTGCCTCTTAACAAAAACGCCGATTTTAACGGTCAGCAAATTATTAAAGTTAAGCTCTATCGCGAACAAAACGGTATTTGCCCATATTCTGGAAAACCAATCGATTTTGACACGATGTTGCTAGACGACAACGCATATCAGATAGACCACATCGTACCATTTTCACGCTCTAATAATGACGGGATAACTAATAAAGTGCTAGTACTGACAGAAGAAAACCAGAAAAAGAGCAATAAAACTCCATTTGAATATTTTGGCGCAGATGAAAACCGCTGGAAGGAGTTTGTCGCCAGAGTAGAGTCGATATATAAGACACGTGATATTAAAACGGACGATAAGGCCACAAATGCCATCAATTACAAATATAACGGCTATGCAATGAAGAAGAAGCAAAATCTGCTTCTGCAGGATTATAAGAACGACAGCTGGAATGCGCGTGCCTTAAACGATACTAGATACATCACACGATTTATTCAGAATTATTTACGCCAAAATGTCGGTTTTGCAGAAGGTGAAGAAAAACAGCATGTAATCGCGCCAAATGGAACAACGACAGCGTATCTACGCAAGCGTTGGGGCCTGGCTAAAGATCGTAGTGAAGACGTTCTGCATCACGCCAAAGATGCGGCAGTTGTGGCGGCAATTGGCCAAAAGATTATAATGCAAGCGAACTTGCACGCCAAACGCCACGAAATCAAAGAACTGCTTGCAGCCGCCAAAACGATGGAAGAAAAAACTGATAAACTCACCGGAGAAATCATCGATGAAGACGAATTCAGTAAAGCTCAGCGTCGTAAAAATGCAATGCTTGTACTATCTTCGAAACATTTTCCTCAGCCGTGGGACGACTTCGGCAAAGAAGTTATGAAGCGAACCCTTAATGTCGATATCAAGACTCTGCAAAATGAGTTGCGAGGTCTTGATAACTACGACGAAGAGTTTCGATTGAGCGTAAAACCAATTTTCGTCTCACGTATGCCACGCCGTAAAGCGACCGGTTCGGCACATAAAGAAACAATTCGCTCACCAAAAGTTAAAGACGGTGACCAGAGAACCGTACGAATGCCGCTCAAAAAAGTTAAACGCAAGGATGTCGAAAATTCAACGCTTAAAAAATCGGACAAGTGGCTATACAAAAAATTACTTGAAAGACTGGACGCTTGCGATGACAATCCTGAAAAAGCGTTCGCTGAACCCATATATAAAAACGACAAGAAGACTGACAAAAACGGCAATAAGCTGTCTCCAGTCTCAACTATCAAAGTATATTCGACACAACCAAGCGGATTTTATATCAACGACGATAAGGCATTTGTTAACAACGGATCTATGGTGCGACTTGACGTATATCAAAAACCAGACAAGAAAGGTAAAATTGAGCACTTCTTCGTGCCAGTTTACACCCACCAAGTTGGAAAAAATAAGCCTGAACCAACAAAAATATTGCCAGCACCAAAAGGCTTTACTGATGTAGATGAGACATTCACTAAGATCTGTTCATTGTATCCGAATGATTATGTAAGGTGTTATTTCGGAAATGAAATTAAAGAAGGGTATTACGTAAAATACGGCATTAATAATGGAGCCATACAGGTGATATCCCATAGCTCTGCCGGCAAGGACAAGGATCAACTTATCCAGATCTCACCCCGCTCCGCGAATCTCATCGAGCGTTACGACATCTCCATCCTCGGTGATAACTATAGGTGGCTATAAATGGCCTGGCGCGTCGTAGCTATCGAAAATCCTGCGCGGCTTAGCGTGCGTGATAATCAACTAGTGATTACACAGGAGATAGAATCTACTCTTCCAATTGAAGATATTGACGCCTTAATTTTAGACAATTACGGATCAACTATCACGACAAATTTGCTGACAGCATTAGCTACAAAAGGAACAACCACTGTAATATGTGACGAAAAGCATTTACCTGCCAGCGTACTTTTACCATATTCACAGCATTCGCGCCAAGCCAAAGTTTCGCGTCAACAATTATCCATGAGCCAACCATTAAAAAAGCAACTATGGCAACAAATTATTATCAGTAAAATCACAAATCAAGCAGACGTCTTGCGATCTCGCGGACTAGATGATTCCACTTTGCGGTCTTTGAGCAACGATGTTAAATCGGGCGACACCAGCAATCGCGAGTCAATTGCTGCCAGAATCTATTTCGACCAAATACTGGGCGACGCCACACGCCGCAAGCCAATCTGGCACAATGCCGCATTAAACTATGGCTACGCTATGGTGCGAAGTCACATTGCCAGACATATTGCTGCCCGCGGGCTAGTTGCCTCGCAGGGGCTATTTCACCACAATGAGCTCAATAGCTTCAATCTATCCGACGACTTAATCGAACCTTATCGCGCTGTCGTTGATATGTACATTTTAGAAAACGTCGCGCCGCACCACACTGGCAACCCGGATTCCGACCTCACCAAGCACGACAGACAACTTACTATTGACATATTAAATTATTATGTTATAATGAACGGTAAGAAGTTTACCGTGAGGCATTCGGTTGAGCGAACAGTTGAGAGCTTTATTGAATGTATAGAGACAAAGGAGGCAAGTAAGCTTCTTCTACCAAAAATCGTCCTCCAGTAAAAGGGATGTCATATAAAATCATGAGGGTCGCAGTATTTTTTGATTTGCCGACCAATACCAAAACAGAGCGCAAGGCCGCCACACAGTTCCGTAAATTCTTATTGGACGACGGTTTTGACATGCTCCAGTACAGCATATATACGCGACTATGTCCAAATCGTGACGTTGCAGAAAAACATATGATGCGAATTAAAAGACACGCTCCGGACAGCGGCTCGGTGCGATTGCTTTATTTAACAGAGCATCAATTTACACACATGCATGTTATTGTTGGCGAAAAAACCACCCAAGAAAAGTCCGTTCCAGCTGGGCAATTAGCATTTTTCTAACCAAAAATCCCCCTCGTAACAGAGGGGGATTTAAGGAAGTATTATATCAATATCTAAATTGTTAGGGAACTATAACCAGAATATTCGTCTAATGGCATTGGAAACTATTATATCAATATCTAAATTGTTAGGGAACTATAACTGTTTGTTCAACATAGTATTTCTTTGTGTTATTATATCAATATCTAAATTGTTAGGGAACTATAACTCCTACTCTTTTCATATCGTAAAAACTTCGATTATATCAATATCTAAATTGTTAGGGAACTATAACAACTGTGAATTGAGGGCTAGTTTTTGCTCCATTATATCAATATCTAAATTGTTAGGGAACTATAACAGTAGCACATTTACTGTAATACTAACTGCTATTATATCAATATCTAAATTGTTAGGGAACTATAACACAATAGGATGTATGTTGTGTCTTGTGTTTATTATATCAATATCTAAATTGTTAGGGAACTATAACACAAGCCAGCAAATTCATTATGTTACTCTTATTATATCAATATCTAAATTGTTAGGGAACTATAACTCTTTATATTTATATTTATAATTATAATGAATTATATCAATATCTAAATTGTTAGGGAACTATAACTCTGATAGACCTCATTCGTGGGGTCTATCTTATTATATCAATATCTAAATTGTTAGGGAACTATAACTAATAATAATGGATACGGCTTAAAAAATCATTATATCAATATCTAAATTGTTAGGGAACTATAACTAGATTATGTAGATGACGTTGTATTAACCTATTATATCAATATCTAAATTGTTAGGGAACTATAACCGTGAGGCTGTTGACTATTTTGAATCTACTATTATATCAATATCTAAATTGTTAGGGAACTATAATCAGGTGGCGTAGCGAGGGTTGATTGATTGTTTAGTTTATGTTAAGCTCTAAGTTATAAAGCTTACTTCTTTGTCGGAGTGGCTTTATTTTTATATCAATATTAATAACAACCGTTTATTGATTTTTCAATGACGGTTGTAGTAATATGGCAATGTAAGGCAGCAGCGCCCCCCTTATGTTAGGGCAAGCGGGCTGTCTTATTTTATTTTGACCGATGCATTACCCTTAAACACCACCAAAACTGTATAAATGTCTAAATTATTAGGAAACTATAACCAAAGACAATATTAATAACAACCATTTATTGATTTTTTATGATGGTCGTGGTAATATGACAGCGTAGGACAGCAGCGCCCCTCTTATGTTAGAGCAACGCGGGCTGTCTTATTTTAAGCATATTGCGGAATCTAATAAATAGTGATAAACTGCAAACGCATGGTTTAAGCATCCATGTGGCCTTTCCGCCCTCTGAAAATGGGGGCGGGTTTTATTTATGTGCGGCGACGCCATATGGTAAATTATCATTTTCAGGATAAATTTTACATAAAATGCGTGCAAAATGATTACATTATGAGTGCAACTTTGCTATAATAGAAGCACTCAGGCGAGGCACATTAACAATTAGAGGGTACGCCATATTATAATGAATCGCAAACCCGAAAAGATAATAAAAATATAAACCAAACGCCTCGCTTGGCGCTAAGGTCCTCTAAAAAGAAAGGAAAGGATATGCCAATAGTAAATCAAATTGTAAAAAAGAATGGAAAGATTATCAAGTCTAAGGTTGAGATACCTACGCCAGTTTATAATGTACGAATTAAGCAGGAAGTGTATGAACGCTTAGTTGTGCTAGCCGCAGAGAACGGTCGCAGCATAACTGGTGAGATAAACTACCGCCTTGAGCAATCGCTTAAAAAGTAGTATTATGGCTGAGCGATTGTTGTGATTAGCAGTCGTTGTTATATAGGCACCTCATTTTTGAGGTGTCTTTTTTGACGGTTTCGAAAAAAATAGTAAATACATTCCAAATACAAGCTTAATTGCCGAGTCAATATATGCTATCACCTCTAATGAGATATTAGTAAAAAAATATCCTACAAAAATATTGATAGCACAAATAAGACCTAAATATATCATTGATTTTCCGTGTACAAAATAATACGGAAAGAAATGCAGTGCAGTTGCCATCAGCGCTCCCAGCCAAATCAATCTCCAATTTTCAGTCGCAAAGAATGGTCCGCCCAGCAAAACCATTAAGATAAATAATAAAATAACGGCATATAAAGATACTTTCTTTTGAAATTCACTCGAATATCCATCAGACAGCCTATTCAACACCTTTTTATTCATGTTGATTGAGAAAAAACTAATAACATACCCAATGCTAAATACTTGCATATTTATTATTTGCTTTCCTCCTGTTAAAGTAGCTATTGAAATAATCGCCGCTATTACAATTAGCCACAATCCACACACTCTCTTATAATTGAATTCCAACTTTTCATCTTTATTATAATTTAAAAAAGCCATAAATATCTCCGATAAAATTATCACTCTTATTATATCACCGCAACGATAAAGCCTAAAAATCGTAAGCATTTATTATCAACATATGATAAACTAATATTATGGAAGCGCTTATATTTATAGTAGTAGCCGCAATTATTTTTCTGGTAATTAAAGCAAGGCAGGGGACTGACGACGACACGAGCCCGATTAAAGCCCCAATAAAGAAAGAGTATGTATATATCAAAAAATCTTGCGCAATGACGCCAAGTGAATTATCGTTTTATAAAACTCTGCACGAAGCAGTAAACGGATGTGTAATTATACCTCAGGCTCATTTAAGCATGTTTTTGGATCATGAGATAAAAGGACAAAGCTGGAAGGCGGCTTTCGCGAGAATAAATGGCAAATCTGTAGATTTTCTAATTTGCACCAATGATATGAAGCCGCTCATAGCTATTGAGCTTGATGATAGTACTCACAATCAGCCCGATCGGAAAACGCGCGACGATTTTGTCAATTCAATCATAGCCAATACTAATATGCCCCTACTGCGATTTAAGGCAGGCGAATGGAACAGTGAAATAATTAAGCACAGAATCACCCAAGCTCTTTCGCAAAACTAGCGATTAAAAAGCAATAGAACAAAATACGAACTAATTATTAGTCATTTTTAAGTGTACATAAAGCCGAATCGGCTGAGTATTTATATTGATAAATTTTGCGCGACACAAACATAAATTATAAATACGAGCCAATGCAGATAAATCAATATACAACATAAAACGCACCAAGCCAGTAAATAGGGCGGTTTATAAAACAATAAATGACAAGTAGGTTGATTTGGTGAAAATGAGATAAATTTATCGCGAAGAAAGACGATGGAATAGTCGTGTTTTAGATATAGTTTTAATGTCGCACAATGTATCTTTTACGCAATAATAAATGCCGTACAAAGATGAATATACATATGTCTATATATATTCGCTAACACCTTATAAAACGAACTTTTTCTGGTAATTCGACTAGGGGATTCTCTATTGTATATAGCCTCATAAAACATACTGTCTTTTATAAAAATATACACCAACAAAATACGAACTTAAAAAAATATTTTTAATTCCAGCACTACACATGCTGGAGTGCTATATTGATATTTTTACATCAATATAAACTCTGAGTATGTGCGCCGTAAGCTCGTTAAGTTTTCCACAACGTATTTTATATTATTTGACATTTTTATATTTTTATTGCCCTACTCCCCTAGCTTATCATTTTGCGATTATTTGACTTTTGCAT
>QWCO01000691.1_pt1 | contig 13903 bp, 10 predicted proteins | sample 1972611 | NCBI WGS metagenome assembly QWCO01 (sample SAMN09866706, study PRJNA288562) | Human oral metagenome isolate term1_saliva, whole genome shotgun sequencing... | reverse complement strand
CCCCAGCGCGATGAAGTCCACGCCCGTTGCCGCCACACGGTGAATGCGCTCGACCGTGATGCCGCCGGATGCCTCGGTGCGTGCCCTGCCCCGGCACATCGCCACGGCCTGCGCCAGCATCTCGTCATCCATGTTGTCGAGCAGCACCAGGTCGGCGCCCGCCTCCAGCGCCTCTTCCAGCTGACCCAGCGTGTCCACCTCCACTTCCAGCGGAATGAGGTGTCCGGCCGCCTGCCGTGCACGCCGGAGGGTCTGCGCCAGGCTGCCGGAATGCACCAGGTGGTTGTCCTTGATCAGGATGGCGTCATCCAGACCCATGCGGTGATTGCAGCCCCCGCCGGCGCGCACCGCGTATTTCTGCAGGACCCGCAGCCCGGGCAGAGTCTTGCGCGTGCAGGTGATGCGCGCGGCCGTGCCCTCGGTCTGTGCCACGGCAGCAGCCGTCAGGGTGGCGATGCCGCTCAGATGCGTCATGAAATTCAGCGCCGTGCGCTCAGCCGACAGCAGCGAACGCACTGGCCCCTGCACGCGTGCCAGTACCTGCCCGGGCCGTACCCGCTGTCCGTCCTGCGCCCGGGCCTGGAACGTCACGGCCGGATCGAACAGGTGAAAGGCCAGGCGGGCCAGATCCAGCCCGGCCACCACGCCCAGCTCACGACTGGTCACGTCGAAACAGGCCGTGGCCGACGGTGGAATGACGGCGGCCGACGTGATGTCGCCACGCCGCCCCAGGTCCTCGGCCAGCGCCTGTCGCACGAACGGCTCCAGCACGACATCGGGCAACGGGAATGGCACGCCGCCAAGGTCAGCCGGACCGGACGGTGACGCATCCATATCCTGCGCGCCGCTCCCGGAAATTCCGGTACTCTGGCCCGGCATGGGCCGCGTGTTCGATGCAGATTCCGACGACATCCTGTGATCTCCTTGTTGATGAATTCTGTGTGATGCCACAACGCCCGCTCAGCCCTTGAGGAACGACAATCGCCCCCCCGAGATGAGGCTTTCGGACAGCACGCTCTCGTGAAAGCGATACAGGCGGGCCGGACGGCCACGTGAGGTCGCCGTGCTCTGGTCGACGGGCTTCAGCAGTCCCTGATGCAGGACCTGACGGCGGAAATTCTGCTTGTGCAGCTCGCAGCCCACCAGCGCCTCCACACTCTTCTGCAGCTGCAGCAGACTGAAGCGCTCAGGCATCAGGTCGAAGATGACCGGCCGGTACTTGATCTTGGCGCGCAGCCGCGACACGGCCGTGGCCAGCACCCGGCGATGATCGTGCTGCATGGCGCGGCCTGTCAGCGCCATGTCGAAGTCCGCCTGCGGATGCAGCGACTCCGGCACCACCCCCGCCTCATAGAGCAGCTCGTAGCGCTGCAGCGTGCGCTCCTCCGACCACTCGCAGGGCGGCAGCCCCCACAGCAGGTCAACCCGGTTGCGACGCTCCCGGCACATGGCTGCCGCCCCGGCCTGCGCCACCCAGGCATCCAGCCGCGGCAGGATCACGCGGGCAATCCAGTCCCGCCGGCCATCGCGCAGATCTTCCCACGGGAAATAGTCGTACCAGTCGAACCAGCGCGCATCCGGGCTCAGCTCCGTCTCGTTGGCCTCGCTCACCAGTCCCAGGTAGCTCACGTACAGCACTGGCAGCCCCTGGTCGTTCTGACGCCGGGTGTCCACGAAGGTGTAGAGCTGCTCCACGTAACCCATGGGCTGTGCAGTCTGCTGCGCCACCCACAGCCGCACACCCGACTGCAGCGAGCGATGCACGGGCGACAGCGGCCCCTGCGGCAGCATGGTGCCGTTGCCCACGGTCAGTACACGGGCCTTGAAGTCCGTCACCGCAACCAGCACCGTGACCAGTTCGACGATGCCTTGCGCCGTGCCGGTCTGTTCGAGAGAGGCATCCATCCAGCAGAAATCCGAGAGGGTTACGAAAATTCTACCCGCCCGGAAGGGTTATCGTTTGACAGGGACAATGACACGCCCCTATTATGCTCAACCTGAGCATAAGCATGACGACGCGGATCCGAAAGTTCCCGAGTCCATGCCTTCCTGCACGCCGTTTCCGATGCAAGGAGTCTGGTGTGCGGAGCACGGCATGAAGCCCCCCGGAACGGAAGGTCCGGCGCGCATCGCGCCATCGTTTCCCCGTTGAGACCTGTCCGGACACGCCATGGATTCCGGTCGATTCCTGAGCTCCGACCAATTATGCTCAAACTGAGCATAAAGTGACAACTGGCAGACATTCCCGCTCCCACCACCAACCCTCACCCGCCCTGCTGTCCCGCACAGCCCGTAACCCCGCCCCACCAAAGAGGATCCCGACGATGATGGAAGTCCTGCACAGGGTTTTCGACTATGACCTGCCCGACGCGAAGGCCCCCACCACGGCCTGCAGCATCCGGCAGGCCTGGGCCAAGGTGCCCGATGCCCTGGGCCCCGATGAGGCCAGGGCGTTGAAAGAACGCATTGCGGCCCTGCTGCACGAACGCAATGCCGTGCTGGTGGCCCACTACTACGTGGATCCCGACATCCAGGATCTGGCCCTGGAAACCGGCGGCTGCGTGGGTGACTCGCTGGAGATGGCCCGCTTCGGCGCCTCCCATCCGGCACGGATGCTGGTGGTGGCCGGCGTGCGCTTCATGGGCGAGAGCGCCAAGATCCTCTGCCCGGACAAGACGGTGCTGATGCCGGACCTGGAAGCGGAATGCTCGCTGGACCTGGGCTGCCCCGAGGACGAGTTCTCGGCTTTCTGCGACCAGCATCCGGACCGGACGGTGGTGGTCTATGCCAACACCAGCGCCGCCGTGAAGGCGCGTGCCGACTGGGTCGTCACCTCGTCAGTGGCACTGGAGATCGTCACCCACCTCAAAGAACGGGGAGAAAAGCTCATCTGGGGACCGGATCGGCACCTGGGCGACTACATCCGCCGCCAGACCGGCGCCGACATGCTGCTGTGGCAGGGTTCGTGCATCGTGCACGACGAGTTCAAGGCCGAGGAGCTGCTGGCGCTGAAGGCCGAACATCCGGATGCCATCGTGCTGGTGCATCCGGAGTCACCGGCCAGCGTGGTGGAGATGGCCGATGTGGTGGGCTCCACCAGCAAGCTGCTCAAGGCCGCCGTGGAACGCCCCGAACATACCTTCATCGTGGCCACCGACCAGGGCATCCTGCACGAAATGCGCAAGCAGGCGCCTCACAAGACCTTCCTGGCTGCCCCCACGGCCGGTAACGGCGGCACCTGCAAGAGCTGTGCCTTCTGCCCCTGGATGGCCATGAACGGCCTGGTGGGCATCCACGACGCACTGCGCCACGGCCACAACGAGATCCTGCTGGACAACGCACTGGGCCAGGCCGCCCGCAAGCCGCTGGAACGCATGCTGAACTTTGCCGAACAGCTCAAGCGCCAGCAGGCCGCCAATGTCTTCAACGGGATGGGACCAGCATGAAACCGCGGAATGCCGACCACGACGTGATCATCGTGGGCAACGGGCTGGCAGCGCTGACGCTGGCGCTCTCGCTGCCGGAGAGCCTGCGCATCGCACTACTGTGCAAGTACCGGCTTGATGACAACGCCAGCAGTCGCGCCCAGGGGGGCATCGCCGCCGTGCTGGACCGGCTTGACCGACTGGATGACCACGTGGCCGACACGCTGGTGGCCGGTGCCGGGCTGTGCGACGAGGCCGCGGTACGCGCCATCCTCTCGCAGGGACGGGCCGCCATCGAATGGCTGATCGCCACGGGCGTGCCCTTCAGCCGCGCGGATAACGGCAGCCTGCACCTGACGCGCGAAGGCGGCCATGGTGCCAGCCGCATCGCCCACGTGGCCGACCACACCGGGCTCTCGATCATGCAGGCGCTCTACCGTGCCGTGGCCAGCCGCCCCAACATCCGACAGCTGGAACAGACCATGGCCGTGGACCTGCTGCAGGACGACGAGGATCGCTGCGTGGGCGTGCGCGTGCTGCACCAGGGGCAGCTGCAACCGATGCTGGCCACGTCTGTCGTGCTGGCCAGCGGCGGTTGCGGTCAGGTCTATGCACGCACCACCACCCCGACTGCCTGCACCGGCGACGGCATTGCCATGGCCTTCCGGGCCGGCTGCGCGGCTGCCAACATGGCCTTCATGCAGTTCCACCCCACCGGCTTCGCCGGGCATGCCGGACCTTCCCGCTTCCTGACGGACATCGGTGCCGGCCTGTCCAATACCGACGGGCAGGAACCGATCTTCCTGATCTCCGAAGCCGTGCGTGGCGAGGGGGGCATACTGCGCAATGAAGCCGGCGAGCGCTTCATGCCCCGCTACGACGAGCGTGCCGAACTGGCGCCCCGCGACATCGTGGCCCGCGCCATTGCCGCCGAGATCGGCAAGCAGTCACTGCCTCACGTCTGGCTGGACATCAGCCATCGGCCGCGCAGCTTCATCCTGGAGCACTTCCCCACCATCCATGCACATTGCCTGGCGCACGGCATCGACATCACGCGCAGCCCGATTCCGGTCGGCCCGGTGCAGCACTACACCTGAGGCGGCATCGTCTGCGACACGGCCGGGCACACCCAGGTGGAGAACCTCTTCTGCCTGGGCGAAGCCGCCTGCACCGGCCTGCATGGCGCCAACCGGCTGGCCAGCAACTCGCTGCTGGAATGCGTGGTGATGGGCCGAAACGCCGCCCGGGCCATCGCGGACGACGCCCGCTGGCACCACCCGATGATCCGGGCCATGACGATGGTCTCGAAGCACGACATGGTTCAGGACGCTGCCTCCGCCCCCCGCGAAACAACCGTGGCAGCGGCCGACAGGGAGGCTTCCGCCCCCTTCGTGCAGCCCGCGCCTGCCAGCAGGGTCGCCGACGAATCCGGCACCGCCCTGCCGCCTTTCGATCGCCGCGGCCTGCAGGCGCTGGTCAGCCAGCACCTGGGCATCCTGCGCAGCACGCCGGGCCTGGCCCATGCCCATGCCGTGCTGACCGCCTGGCAGGCGCGCATCCAGCCCCCTGCCAGCGTGTCCGGGCACGAGGATCTCAACCTGCTCACCTGCGCGCGGATCATCGAGGCCAGCGCCCGACAGTGCCCGACCAGCATCGGCGCGCACTGCAACGTGGACCTGGCAGCCGCCCCACCCCCGGCAGCCCCTACGGCGTACCGCCAGCAGCCGCCAGCACAGCCCGGCGCGTGAACAGCGCCTTCACCTCCGGCTGGTGGCGGATTCCAGACCAGCGGCAGCCGGCCCGCGCTTGTCAACCGGGGCGCCCGTGCGGATACTTTCGGGCTGTCCCGGCCATTCCCGCGCCGGCGCCGGTCCATCTGCCCGCCCGTTCCATGTCCATCGCCGCCCTGCCCCGCCCCGCCGACGAGCTGCCCGCCATCTATCAACAGTTTCTGGCGGACCTGCGCGCCAGCGGCTTTACCGGCGAGATCCAGGACGACTACGCCACCCGCACGCTGTTCGCCACCGACAACTCGCTCTACCAGCTGGCCCCGCAGGCCGCCGTCTTCCCGAAGGACGCCGAGGACGTGCAGCGCGTGGCTACGCTGCTGGGCCAGCCTGCCTACCAGACGGTGGCGCTGGCACCGCGCGGCGGCGGCACCGGCACCAACGGCCAGTCACTCACCCACGGGCTGGTGATGGACCTGTCGCGGCACATGAACCGCATTCTGGAGATCAACGCCGAGGAAGGCTGGGTGCGTGCCCAGGCCGGCGTGGTGAAGGACCAGCTCAACGCCGCGCTCCGCCCTCACGGCCTCTTCTTCGCCCCCGAGCTGTCCACCTCCAACCGGGCGACGCTGGGCGGCATGATCAATACCGACGCCAGCGGCCAGGGCAGCTGCACCTACGGCAAGACGCGCGACCACGTGCTGGCGCTGGACTACGTGCTGCTGGGCGGCGAGCGCTTCGTCAGCCAGCCGGTGGATGATGCGGGACTGGACGCACTGTGCGCGCAGCCCGGGCGCATCGGCAAGGTTCACCGCACGGCCCGCCGCATTGCCGACGAGCAGGCCGATCTTATCCGCGCGAAGTTTCCGAAGCTCAACCGCTGCCTGACCGGCTACGATCTGGCGCACCTGCGTCGTCCCGACGGCCGCTTTGACCTCAACAGCGTGCTGTGCGGCGCCGAGGGCTCACTGGGTTTTGTGGTGGAGGCGCGGCTCAACGTGCTGCCCATCCCGAAGTATTCGGTGCTGGTGAACGTGCGCTACGCCGCCTTCATGGATGCGCTGCGCGATGCCCGGGCATTGATCGCGCAGAAGCCCCTGTCCATCGAGACGGTGGATTCCAAGGTGCTGCTGCTGGCCATGAACGATTTCGTCTGGAACAGCGTGTCGGAGTATTTTCCGGAGCAGGAAGGCGAGCAGACACTGGGCATCAACCTGGTGGAATTCAGCGGCGATGACCCGGCCGAGGTGGACGCGCGCGTTCAGCGCTTCGTGAATCACCTGCAGACCGACACCACCGTGCGCCGTCTGGGCCACACGCTGGCGGTGGGTTCGGACGCCGTCAAGCGCGTCTATGCCATGCGCAAGCGTGCCGTGGGCCTGCTGGGCAACGTGCAGGGCGAGGCCCGGCCGCAGCCCTTCGTGGAAGACACGGCGGTGCCCCCCGAGAACCTGGCGGAATACATTGCCGAGTTTCGCGCACTGCTGGACAGTCACGGCCTGCAATACGGCATGTTCGGCCACGTGGATGCCGGCGTGCTGCACGTGCGCCCTGCGCTGGACATGAAGGATCCGAAGTACGCGGCCCTGGTGCGCCCGATCAGCGATGCGGTGGCAGCCCTTGCGCAGCGCTACGGCGGCCTGCTGTGGGGCGAGCACGGCAAGGGCGTGCGCTCGGAATATGCCGAGGCGTATTTCGGTGAGCTGTATCCGTCGCTACAGAAGCTCAAGGCTGCCTTCGACCCGCACAACCAGATCAACCCGGGCAAGATTGCCACGCCGTGGCAAAGTCAGGCACAACTGATGAAGGTCGATGGTGTGCCCACACGTGGCGAGCACGACCGGCAGATCGACGAGCGCGTCTGGCAGAGCTATGGTGCCGCCATGCACTGCAACGGCAACGGCGCCTGCTACAACTACGATCCCGACGACGCCATGTGCCCGTCGTGGAAAGCCACCCGCCAGCGCCAGCACTCACCCAAGGGACGTGCCTCGCTGATGCGCGAATGGCTGCGCCTGCAGGGCAATGCCGGTGTGGACGTGCTGGAACTGTCGCGCAACCCGCCGGGGTTCTTCCGCAGCTTCTGGCAGCGCTGGCGCAATACCCGCGCCTCACGGCAGCAGGTGCCGGACTTCTCGCACGAGGTGTACGAGGCCATGGCCGGCTGCCTGTCCTGCAAGGCCTGTGCCGGGCAATGTCCCATCAAGGTGAACGTGCCGGATTTCCGCGCGCGCTTCCTGCAGCTCTACCACCAGCGCTACTTGCGCCCGCTGCGCCACTACCTCATCGGCTCGCTGGAATTCTCCATGCCGTGGTTTGCCCACGTGCCGTGGCTCTACAACGGCATCATGGGCAACGGCTGGGTTCAGCGCATGCTGGAAAAGCATGTGGGCATGGTGGACAGCCCGCTCATCAACCGCATGGCACTCCAGCCCGTGCTGCAGCGATGGCAGGTGGAAACCGCCACGCCGGCCGCACTGGAAGCACTCTCTGCCGACGAACGCGCACGCAGCATCATTCTGGTGCAGGACAGTTTCACCCGGTATTTCGAGACCGAACAACTGGCGGATTTCATCGAGCTGATCGCACGGCTGGGCCTGCGCGTCTGGCTGGCACCGCTGCACGCCAACGGCAAGCCGCTGCAGGTGCAGGGCTTCCTGCCCGCCTTCGAGCGCGTGGCACGTCGCCACATCCGCACCCTGCAGGCACTGGCCCGGTTCGACATCCCGCTGGTGGGGCTGGACCCGGCCATGACGCTGGTGTTCCGGCAGGAGTACGCCAAGATCGACGGCATCCAGGACCTGCCCCGGGTGCTGCTGCCGCAGGAATGGCTGCTGCAGGCGCTGGCAGAAGGACCGGCGGCACGGAAGCTGGCTGAGGTTCTGTCCCCCTCCGCCACGACAGCCACCGATGCCGCCAGCCCGAACGGTGATACCCGCCAGAACATCGGATTCCCCGAAACCTATCGCCTGCTGGCCCACTGTACCGAGAAGACCAACCAGCCCGACAGCAACGGCCAGTGGGTGAAGGTGTTCCGCCACTTCGGTCTGACGCTGCAGGTGCAGGCCACCGGCTGCTGCGGCATGGCCGGCACCTATGGCCACGAGGCCCGCAACCTGGCCACCTCGCGCCTCATCTACTCGCAATCGTGGCAGGCGCAGGTGGACCGCCCGGCCGAGACAGCCGGCGAGGCGCTGGCCACCGGCTATTCCTGTCGCAGCCAGGTCAAGCGCATGGCCCACCGCCAGCTGCGCCACCCGCTGCAGGTGCTGCTGGCGCGGGTTCGGGCGGGGGATGAAAGCAGCGCGAGTGCGGGGCGATAGGGGCTGACCGATACAGTTCATAGGCTGTATGACGGAAATACAGGCTATACTATGTATCATCAAAATACAGTCTATGGCCTGTACATGCCTGATCGCCCCCTTCCTCAGGACTTCCGCGTCCAGATTCCCGAACAGCTTCCCATGCTGCTGCAGGGCTTTCGCAAGGCCGCCGGGCTGACACAGGCCGAAGCCGCCCGTCGCCTGGGCGTGACCCAACAGACCTTCTCCAGCCTGGAGCGCAACGCCCACCGGATGAGCGCCGAACGCCTGATGGCATTGCTGAGCCTGCTGGGCGTGTCGCTGGTGCTGCGGCAGGACCGTGCCGAAGGGGCTGCCGTTTCGGTAGCCTCTGCGGCTGATCATGATGAGACGACGCCTGCCCGTGCGTCTCCATCCGGCGCCGTACAAGCCCCTGACGACTCCGCCCCCTTTGCCTGGTGAGACGCCATGTCCGCACGCCGCAGGAATGTCTTGGGATTGTGGATGAATGGGCTGTTCGTCGGCCACTGGAAGCGGCCGTCGCATGTGTCGGAGACCTTGCATTACGCCCCGGAATGGGTACAGCACCCACTGGGGCGCCCCCTCTCCCTGTCATTGCCCTTTCCGCCTGCCGATCAGCCCATTTCCGGACCTGCCGTCCGCGCCTTCTTTGAGAATCTGCTGCCCGACAGCCAGGGTATCCGCGAGCGGATTGCACAAAGGTATCGCACCCCGACCACAGTGGCCTTCGATCTGCTGGCCGAGATTGGCCATGACTGTGTAGGCGCCTTGCAGATACTGCCTGACGGCATGACACCGCGCGATTTCCCCCAGCGTGAAGCCACGCCACTGTCCAGTGCCGATATCGCGAGCCTGCTGCGTCGCAGCGTGTCCCGCAGCGATATCCGGAACCCCTACGATGGCGATGCAGACGACTTCCGAATCTCTCTGGCAGGCGCGCAGGAAAAGACGGCGCTGCTGTTTCAGAACGGGCAGTGGTTCCGCCCACATGGCAGCCTGCCCACTACGCACATTCTCAAACTGCCCATCGGACTGGTGGGCAACATGCAGCTGGATCTTCGCCACTCCATCGAGAACGAATGGCTCTGTGCCGAAATCCTGCGTGAGTTCGGTCTGAAAACGGCTCATTGCGCCCCCCTGCAGTTCGACGACCAGAAGGTTCTGGCAGTACAGCGCTTCGACCGGCGCTGGAGTCACCCTCCTGGCGAGCGCAGTCATGCAGACGCCACCGGATCTGCAGGCCTTCCCATGCCGACATCGGCTCGCCTGCTGCGGCTTCCACAGGAAGACATGTGTCAGGCGCTGGGCGTTCCTCCGCATCTGAAGTACGAATCGGACGGCGGCCCCGGCATGGATCGCATCCTGTCGCTGCTGCTCCACTCGGACAACGCAAAACAGGACAGGCTCACGTTCTTCCAGGCACAGATCCTGTTCTGGATGCTGTGCGCCACGGATGGACATGCCAAGAACTTCAGCCTCATGCTTCTTCCGCAAGGGCACTACACCCTGGCGCCGCTGTATGACGTGATGTCGGCCTATCCGGTTCTGGGGGAAGGCCCTGGCAAACTGTCGCCCCATCGCGCCCGGCTGGCGATGGCGGTACGCGGCAAACAAGCCCATTGGCGCATGCGCGACATTCTGCGCCGCCACTGGATAGGTCTGGCCGAACGACACGGTGTCATCGGCATGAACAACGAATCGGCAGCCGACATCATCGACACGCTGGCGGTCCGGACACCGACTGTCATCGAGAAGATCAGGAACCGGCTTCCTCCCGGCTTTCCACACCCGGTGGCCGACAGCATCCTGCAAGGGCTGCAGCGTGCAGCAGACCGGTTGCTGCAGCAACATTGAGTTCCGCGCCCATGACATGCCCTACGGCTTCAGGCAGGGCCCAGTCGGCAAGGAGTACCATGGACGCTTCCATGACTCGACCGGAGACCGCCATGAAGCTCTATGTCAGCCCCACCTCGCCCTATGGGCGCATCTGCCTGGCCCGCGCGCTGCTGCTGGGTCGCAACGATCTGTCGTTGCAAATGGTGGACCCATGGCAGAACCCGCCGGAACTGGAGGCCATCAACCCGCTGAGCCAGATTCCGGTGTTGGTGCTGGATGACGGCAAGACCGCTGTTCCGGGCACGCTGCCCATCTGCCTGTACCTGGGTGGTGCCATGCCACCGGCGGCCGAGCTGTCGGCCGTCTCCCAGACGCATGCGCTGCTGGAGATGCTGATCCAGATCGTGAAGCTGGTGCGCTTCAAGGCGCCGGACACGGCCGACCATCCGCTGGTGGAGCGCTGTGTCACGGCACTGAAGCGTGCGCTGGCGCGGGTGCCCGCCTTTGACAGCAACAGCCAGGCCTGGCCGGACGTGATGCTGGCCGTGGTGCTGCTGACCGTGAAGCTGCGTCGCCCCGAGGAATTCGAGGCGGCTGCACGGCCCGACACGAAGGCGGCCGTGGAAGCTTTTGCCGCAACATCGCTGGCGAAGAAGACGGCCCCCGAGGCCCTGGCGGCGACCAAGGCCACGACGGTCGGCGAGCTTTGACTCCAGCCGGCCAGTGTCATGCCCAGCACTGCAATACGGCCGAGGCCGATACTCCGTCCGTCCGGCCGTGCGTGCTTCCCGTGAGGTGACATAGCCTGTATCTTCCCGTCACCGTCGGTGATGACGACACGCGCGTCATCACCGCCCCTGCACCCGGAACGACAGGAAGCTGCCATGTCAGGAGCCCGAGGAATCCGAACCCGCCTGAGCCTGCTGCTGGGCCTTGCCCTGCTGCCCTTTCCGGTCATGGCGGATGCCCCCGCCCTGCCGGCCCCGAAGACCCAGCGCATCGGACAGGTGCAGTTCGAGCCGTGCATCCTGCAAGCGCCTTCGGGTCTGGAGCAACGCGCCCGTGCCCTGTGTGGTTCGCTGAAGGTGCCCGAGAACCCGCAGCTGCCCCAGGGACGACAGATCGAACTGAAACTGGCGTGGGTACCGCCACTCAAGCCCTTCATGGCCCAGAAGGATCCGGTCTTCCTGCTGTCGGGCGGTCCGGGCCAGGACACGCTGCAGACCTATGCGGCGCTGGCGCCCAGCCTTGCCGAGATACGGCAGCGCCGGGGCATGGTGCTGGTGGATCAGCGCGGCACGGGGGGATCGAACCGGCTGGATTGCCCGATGGCGCCCGGTACCGACATGCTGTCGATGCCGCCCCAGGCGCTGGTGGCCTTCACCCAGGCCTGTCAGAAGGCACTGGCAGACAAGGCGGACCTGCGTTTCTACACCACCTCCGATGCCGTGCGCGATCTGGAGGCCGTGCGCAAGGCCCTGGGGCTGGAGCGGATCAACCTGCTGGGCATCTCCTACGGCACGCGGGTGGCGCTGCAGTACGCCCGGCAATATCCACAGCAGACGCGGGCGCTGATCCTGGACTCCCCCCTGCCCAACGGGCATTATCTGGGCGAGCTGGATGCGCGCCAGCACGAGGATGCGCTGAAGCGCCTGCTGGCACGCTGCACGGAAGACGCGGCCTGCCACAAGGCGCTGGGCGATCCGTACCCGCAGCTGCTGCAGGTGCTGGAGAAGCTGCGTGCCAAGCCGGTGGAGGTGAACCTGAAGCTGCCGCCCCGGGGCGAGTGGGTTCGCCAACGTCTGACGGACGAGACCATGGCCTCGCTGGTGCGCCTGCTGGCCTATTCGCCCGAGACGGCCAGCATGCTGCCGCTGCTGATCCATCAGGCCGCCCAGGGGCACTACGAAGTGCCCGGCTATCTGGCGCGGCAGATGAACGAGCAGCTTCGGGAGATCCTGGCGATGGGCATGTACACCGCCGTGGCATGCACCGAAGACATCGACAGTTTCCACAAACCCGCAGGCCAGCCCGACCCGCTGATGCTGAATGCCAACATCAGGGCCATGGCCCAGGCCTGTCGTGGCTGGCCCCGGGGTGAAGTCCCGGCAGGGTTCGACAAGCAGATTTCACCGGACATCCCCGTGCTGGCGCTGACCGGCGAGTTCGACCCCACCCTTGGCCACGCCATGGGCGAGGCGGCTGTGGCGGGGCTGAAGAACGCGCGTCATCTGCACCTGAAGCATCAGGCGCACAACGTGATGTCGGCGGGCTGTGTGCCCGAGCTGATGGCGGAGTTTCTGCGGCGCCCTGACGCCGCTGCCCTGGATGTCAGCTGTCTGGACGAGCTGAAGCCCGTTCCGCTGCTGCTGCAATGGCCGCAGCCGTCACGCTGACAAAAGAGAGAAAAAGAAAGAGAGATGGTGCCCGGGGTCGGACTCGAACCGACACGCCTCGCGGCGGGGGATTTTGAGTCCCCTGCGTCTACCAGTTTCACCACCCGGGCATGGCTGCTGCCATGAAGGACGGAGCCGCTTCCTGTAACATCGGCATCCGGCTGGCATTATGGCCCAAGTCCAAGGCCTGCGGCAACCGCCCGGCCCCGGGCAGTGGCAATTGCGCCGCCTCGCGCCCTGCGCCCCCTGCAGCCCGCTTCCGGGCCTGCGTGCCCCCGCCTGACTCCTGCCGTTTCCTTTCCCGCCTTCTGCCATGGGCTCCTCGCCTTTCCCGCACCATCGTCTGGGCCATGTGCCCATACAGATATCGCCGCTGGAAGAATCCCACCTGCCGCAGCTGATGCAGGTGCAGAAGCAGGCCTATGCCGGCTTGCCAGTGCTGGAGCCCGTGGAGTTCTTCCGGAACCGCAAGCAGCTTGCGCCGCAGGGATGCCTGGTGGCATTGGCCGGGCACCGGGTGGCGGGCTATCTGGTCTCGTATCCGTGGGACGACGGGCTGCCGCCCGCGCTGGGGGAGCTGCTGGATGCGCTGCCCGAACCGGGCCGGCACTGGTTCGTCCACGACTGCGCCGTGAGCCCCGAATGGCATGGTCGAGGCATTGCCCAGCGCCTGCTGGCCGCCACCGTGGCGGCTGCACGCCGGCAGGGTCTGGGCAGCCTGCGGCTGGTGTCGCTGGCCGGGGCAGTCCGCTTCTGGCAGCGCCATGGCTTTCAGGACGTGACGCCCACGCCACGCCTGCAGACCAAGCTGGCCGGCTATGGCGCTGGCGCCCGGCTGATGCAGCGCCGGATCCTCGCTGAGCCCGGCCCTTCCGCATGAAGCTCTCACGTGACGTGGCGCCTTTACCCGCTCCGTGATGCCCGCCCCTTTTTCTGATCCATCCCGATGAAGCTGTCCGATTTCGACTATCACCTGCCCGAGGAACTGATTGCGCAGTACCCGCCCGAGCAACGCGCCGGCGGGCGGCTGCTGGACGTGACGACGCTGATGCAGCAGCCCGAGGCCAGCGCTGCCGACCGGCTGCTGGCCGATCTGCCGGAACTCATCGCGCCCGGCAGCCTGCTGGTGTTCAACGACACCCGGGTCATCCACGCACGGCTGGCCGGGCGCAAGGAAAGCGGCGGGCGCATCGAGG
>QWCO01000689.1_pt1 | contig 13927 bp, 8 predicted proteins | sample 1972611 | NCBI WGS metagenome assembly QWCO01 (sample SAMN09866706, study PRJNA288562) | Human oral metagenome isolate term1_saliva, whole genome shotgun sequencing... | reverse complement strand
TCAGCGTCCGCCCTTGCCGACGACGACGACGTTCAATTCCTGCGGGTTGAGGCGGCGGCGCCAGACTTCGCGCACTTGTTCCGCCGTTACCGCCTCGATATGAGCGGTGTAGGTGTCGTAGTAGTCCAAAGGCAGGTCGTTCGCACCAACGTTGGCGGCGATGGCGACGGTTTTGGCATTGGTATCGAAGGTCATGGGGAAACTGCCGACGATGTTGTCTTTGGCCTGTTTCAGCTCGGCCTCGGTGGGGCCTTCGGCAATGAAGTCGGCCAGGACGGCGCGGGCGGCGGCCAATGCGTCTTCGGCACTGTCTTTTTTGGTGGAGAAGGCGATGCTGAACGGGCCTTTGCGCGTCATCGGGCTGAGGCTGCTGGATACGCCGTACACCAGCCCTTTTTCGTCGCGCAGTTTTTTCATCAGGCGGCTGTCGAATCCGCCGCCGCCGAGGATGTAGTTGCCGACGGCGAGGGCGTAGCGGTCGGGGTCTTGGCGCACAATCAGCGGCAGCCCCATGATGACGGAGGCCTGCTCTTTACCGTCGAACGGGATGTCTTGGCGGCGGCCGGCGTTGTTGGGAATTTCGGGGATTTCGGTGCGGGCGGCGGCTTGCGCGGGCAGGCCTTCCAATACGGCGGCCGCCGTTTTTTCGGCCTGACGGCGGTCGATGTCGCCGACGATGGCGACGTAGGCGTTGTTTTTGGCGTAGTGGCTGCGGTGGAATTGCGACAGGTCTTCAAGCGTGATGCCGTTGATGCTCTCTTCGCTGCTGCGCGCGCTGTTGGCATAGGGATGGCTGCCGTAGTTGAGCAGGGTTACGGCGCGGCCGGCGAGAAAACCGGGATCGCTGAGGCTTTGCTTCAGCGAGGTCAGTGCCTGCCCTTTGGTGCGGATGAGGACGGCGGGATCGAATTTCGGATGGGCGATAATTTGATTAACCAGTTTGAGGCCGTCTGAAAGGTTTTGGCGGCGGCTGAGCGAGGCAAAGCTGATGGTGGTGTTTTCCGGGCCTGCCACCGTGCTGACGGTTACGCCGATGCGGTTGCTTTCGTCGCGCAGGGCTTCTTCACCGTATTTTTCGGTGCCTGAGGGGAGCATAGTGGCGGTGAAGGCGGCCAAGTCGGGTTTGTGTTCGGCAACTCGCCCAGCGCCTTTGAAGGTAATCTGCATATTGACGATGGGCAGTTCGTGCCGTTCCACCAGCGTGATGGTTACTCCGTCGGCGGTTTTCCAGCGTTGGAATTCGACGGCATGGGCGGCGGTGAAGGCGAGACAGGCCGCGAAGGCCGGGATGAGGACGCGGGTTTTCATGGTTTTACCTTTTTCAGACGGCCTTTTGCGGCTGCGGGTGGTTGCGGTTGCTCCGCCTGTTGCGGCAGAACGGTGATTTGCGCCATCGGGCTGTCGAGCAGCAGGCGGGCGGCGGACTGCACTTGTTCGGGCGTTACTTTGAACAGGCGGCGGACGATTTCGTCTTCGCTCTTCCAACCGAAACCGTTGTGTTCGAGTTCGCCCAAGGTGTCGGCCTGGCTGCGGATGGAATCGCGGGCGAAAATGCGCCGGGTCTCCACCGGTGTGCGGATGAGTGCCAATTCGTCTTTGCCCACGCCGTTTTCGGCAATATCGCGGATTTCGTCCAGCAGGCGTTTTTTCAATTCTTCGGGCGTGGTTTGGCCGTTGGGCATGGCGAAAACGCTGAATATGGCGTTTTTGCGGCCGAAATCGGTGTATCCGGCCGAAGTGTCCAAGGCAACGGCATCGCCGCGCTGGAGTTTGCGGCTGTAACGCGAGGAATCGGTGCCGTCGAGCACCAAGCCCAGCATTTCCAGCGCATAAGGCATACCGTCGCTGATTTTTTCGGCATGCGGCACGCGCCAGTTCAGGGTGATGATGGGCTGCGCGGTAACGGCATAAACGGTTTCGTTCACTTCGCGGGCATCGGCGGTGCGTTCGATTTCGTCGTTGCGCTGCAGCAGCGGGCGGGCGGGAATGCCGCCGAACAGCGGCGAGACGATGTTGGCCAGCCCCTGTCCCACCAATTCCTGGTTGGAGTCGTGGCGATCGCCCGTCACGCCGTCGGCCACGGTGGCGGAAAGCAGACTCTCAATGGCGCCGAGCACCGCAATGACCAGGGCAGTGGGCAACAAGGTGCCGAAGGTCGAGAAGGTGAAACTACCGTCGGGGGCGGTGAACAGGCCGTGCCAATCGAGATCCCAGGCGGTGACGGGGGGAAGGGAGGCGGTGATGCGCCCGAAACGGTCGCCGATGGTGGGAATGTGCGTGAGACCTTGTGCATTGGTCAGGGCCACAACAACCGTGGTCACGACGATGGCCACCAACGAACCGGGCACCCGTTTGGCCACCTTCTGCGTACCGACAATGAGAAGCACCGTGGCGACGGCAACGGCCAGCACGGCCCAATCCACCGTGGCGATGTGTCGGAAATAACACACCCATTTATCGACAAAACCCGCGGGGACGGCGCCCGTAATGTGCAGTCCCAAAAAGTCTTTGACCTGCGTGGTGAAGATGGTGAGGGCGATGCCCGAGGTGAAACCCACCACGATGGGATAGGGAATGAACTTGATCACGCTGCCCAAGCGGAACACCCCGAGCAGCACCAGGAAGATGCCGGCCATGATCGTGGCCACCAGCAGCCCCGACAGGCCGAAACGCTCCACCACTCCGTAGATGATGACGATGAAAGCGCCGGTGGGTCCGCCGATTTGCACGCGACTTCCGCCCAAAGCCGAGATGACTACGCCGGCCACAATGGCGGTGAGAATCCCCACGCCGGGGCCGATGGTGTGCTGCACATCCCCACCGGGCGAGGCGGCGATGGCGAACGCGATGGCCAGCGGGAGGGCAACAATGCCGACCACCAGCCCGGACAACAGATCGGCCGAGAGGTCGGAACGACGATAGTGACGAAGGTCGTGCAGAATGCGAGGACGAAAACGAAACGTGTGCATGCAAAGGGAATTGGCGCGTAGGGAAAGCCTATGCGAACGAAAGAATGGAAATGCAAATTTACGCATTTCTCACAACGTCGGCAAACAAATCAGAACATCGCCTGCGTTTATCTCTGGAGATGCGCCCGACGGAAGTGAAAATCACACGGGTCTCGCCCACCGCTCCACCCCTTTGCCCCGCATCGGCGACGGCACAAAAACCAAACGCCTCCACTGCCGAACGAATCGGGGTGGAGGCGCTTGGCCTTCGGCGCGAAGGCAAGGGGACGCGCCGTCAAATCAAGGTGATGCCCATTTCGGCACAGTCTTGACGCATGTCGTCGGGCCAAATGGAGGCCTGAATCTCACCGATATGCGCTTTTTGCAGGTAATACATGCAGAGGCGACTTTGCCCGATGCCGCCGCCCACACTCAGGGGGAGCGAGCCTTCGAGCAGACGCTTGTGGAAATAGAGCGTGCGACGCTCGTCCTGTCCGCTTTCGCGCAACTGCCGTTCCAAGGCTTCGCGATCGACGCGGATGCCCATCGACGAGAGTTCGAAGGCGCGACCGAGCACGTGATTCCACACCAGCAAATCGCCGTTCAAACCGGGCAGACCGAGCGAAGAGGGCGTGGAATAGTCGTCGTAGTCGGGGGCACGCAAATCGTGCGGCTCACCGTCGCCGAGCGGACCGCCGATGCCGATGATGAACACGGCGCCCTTCTCGCGCACGATGGCGTCTTCACGCTCCTTGGGTGTGAGCGTGGGATAGAGTTGGCGCAACGTTTCGGCATGGATGAAGGTGATCTCTTCGGGCAACTGCGGCTGCAACTGCGGGAAACGCTCGCACACCAGATATTCGGTGCGCTGCATGGCGGCATAGATCGAACGAACCACATCTTGGAGGAATTCCACGGTGCGATCTTCGGGGCGAATCACGCGCTCCCAGTCCCATTGGTCGACATAGAGCGAATGCAAGTTGCCCAACTCCTCGTCGGCGCGAATGGCGTTCATATCGGTGTAAATGCCGTAGCCGGGTTGCACATCGTATTCGGCGAGGGTGAGACGCTTCCACTTGGCCAACGAGTGGACCACTTCGGCCCGGGCGTCGCCCAAATCCTTGATGGGGAAATTCACAGCGCGCTCTTTGCCGCTGAGGTCGTCGTTGATGCCCAAACCGCGCAACACAAACAGCGGTGCCGTGACACGACGGAGGCGAAGCGCGGTGGAAAGGTTATCGGCAAAGAATTCTTTGATGACTTTAATGCCTTGCTCGGTGGCGTTCATGTCGAGCAACGGACGATAGTGACGAAGGGGAATGAGATAACTCATGAGAGTGGAAGAATAAATAGGGCGAAGGGTGCGACTGGCAACGGGCAAATAATAGACAATCGACACATTGCAAGTCCAACTTCGCGCAATCTGCTTTCAAATCGACTGCAAATGTAATCATTTTGCACATTACCCGTGCATCATTCTCAATATTTTTTTACTCCAACCGGTATTTTTCCTTACGCTTGTGCACTTTTCGGTCGTCCATTCCCCGTTTCTCCGATGGTGTGCTTGGCATTGCCTCACACTCCCCTCCCCCGCAAACAAATGAGCCCCGCCCCGCGCGTTACGGCCCTGAAAACAGCCGACTATGGGCGAACAGGTGTAGAACGTGCGCAACTACCAAACATAATCTCCTTTGCTTCAAACAAAACACGGGAACTACATGCGAAAAATCTCCGCCTTTTTGATAAAACACGGGAGCTTTCGAAATCAGGTAGGGGGCTAATACATAAAATGGTTGATTATCAGAAGAAATATTGGATCATAAGAATACAAATCACGAATAATACGTGTTATATCCTGAACTAATGAATTTTATCTGCTTTATTCTAGATCTATATATCCAACTAAATCCACTTATTTATCTGTTTTCCAATGAAGCAATTGATCATATCAAACAAATCATCTATTTATCCACTTATATAATACGCAAATACAGGTATTTGTCTTTGTTCTAATAGAATTTAGTTGAGTTATAGCTCATACAATAGATGATATTCAGCACTTTGAAGAGCAGACAAAGTTTGAGGAACGACTATGAAATTGCTAATATGTGCACTCGGAGAGACAAATCTGCCCTGCTATCTAACATAATTCGCCTCTCGCAGATGCACAACGCATCGCGTTGAAGGGATTTCGCGGCATGTGCTGCCATATTGCTAAGAAAGAAACGATTGGACTCTCGCACTTCCTGCGGCTGCTCGGGAGACGACACCACATTCTCTCGATGCATGCGAGCAGGGCAGGGACACGCCGGAGAAGAACGGGCCGAGGGATTCGGCTCCGATACAGCACATTTTCATTCCTCTCCCCCACGCTCCCCCACCCTGCGGAGGGGACAAAAAAAAACGTGGGAGAGCATGAAGCTCTCCCACGTCGATGGGATGAATGAAGCGGTAGCCCTGCGACGGGCAGCTCGTTATTTCAGCCGTTCGCAAGCGGCTTTGATGCGGCGCATCGCCTCAACGATGTTCTCATCGCTCGTGGCATAACTCATGCGGAAGCACTCGGGGCTGCCAAAGGAGTCACCTCCCACGCAAGCCACGTGGGCCGTGTTGAGCAAATAGAGGGCAAAATCGGTAGAGGTGTGGATGGTGGTCTCGCCGTCGGACTTTCCGAAGTAAGCCGAGCACTTGGGGAAGAGATAGAAGGCGCCTTCCGGATCGTTGACCTCGAAACCGGGGATTTCGCGGGCGAGTTGCACGATGAGGTTCTTGCGGCGCTCGAAGGCCTTGCGCATTTCTTCCACCGGCTCTTGCGGGCCGTTGAACGCGGCGACCGAAGCCTTTTGCGAAATGGAACCGGCACCCGAGGTGTATTGGCCCTGCAACTTGGAAACAGCCTTGGCGAGTTCGAGCGGAGCAGCCACGAAACCAATGCGCCACCCCGTCATGGCGTAGGCTTTCGACACGCCGTTGATCACGGCAACGCGGTCTTTCATACCGGCGCACGTGGCGATCGAGGCATGTTGGCCGACATAGTTGATGTGCTCGTAGATTTCGTCGGCAATGACGAGCACTTGCGGGTGGCGGCGGAGCACTTCGGCCAGTCCTTCCATTTCTTCGGCGCTATAGACGGAACCGGTGGGGTTGGAGGGGCTGCAAAGAATGAGAGCACGGGTGCGGGGGGTGATGGCGGCCTCGAGTTGTGCGGGCGTGATCTTGAAATTTTGCTCGATCTTGGCTTCCACAAACACGGGGGTGCCGTCGGCCAGGCGCACCATGTCGGGGTAGCTCACCCAATAGGGGGCGGGGATGATGACTTCGTCGCCTTCGCCCACCACAGAAAGGAGCACGTTGCAAACCGCTTGCTTGGCTCCGTTGCCCACTACGATTTGTGCGGGCGTATATTCGAGGTCGTTCTCACGAAGCAGCTTGCCGCAGATGGCTTCGCGCAGGTCGAGATAGCCGGGCACGGGGCTATAGCGCGACCAGTTGTCGTCGATGGCTTGTTTGGCCGCGGCTTTGATGTGATCGGGGGTGTTGAAATCCGGTTCTCCGACGCTGAGATTGATGATGTCGACGCCTTGTGCTTTGAGTTCGGCGCTCTTTTGCGACATGGCCAGGGTGGCGGAGGGCGCAAGACGGTTGAGACGGGCGGAAAGTTGCATGATGCAGTGAAAAATTAAGGGAAGTGGGGGTAAAAAAATCGGCTCGCGAGGGTTCCGAAGGCGGAACCCTCCGAGCCGTTATGGGAACGAACGCGCGGAAGATTAGCGGCGACGTCCGAAGAAACGCAGGAGGTAGAGGAAAAGATTGACGAAGTCGAGATAGAGCGTGAGACTACCGAGCAGAGAGATGCGGAGTCCCATTTCATTGTCGGCGCCGCCCACAGAAAGGAGGAGGTTCTTGATCTTTTGCGTGTCGTAAGCCGTCAAACCGGTGAAGATAATCACGCCTAAGTAGTTGCAAATCGACATCAACATGTCGTTTTTGAAGAACCAATTCGCCACCGAAGCAATGATCAATCCGATGAGGGCCATGTAAAAGATGCGGCCGAACGTCGACAAATCACGCTTGATGAACAGCCCGACGAGACCCATCGCGGCAAAGACGCCGGCGGTGATGAAGAAGGTCTGGGCTATGGACGAAGCGGTGTAGACCAAGAAGATAAAAGAGAACGTTACGCCGTTGAGCAGGGCGTAGATGGCAAACAGAACGCCCGCTGTGGTGACGGAAAGCGACATGATCCGCGCGGAAATGAACCACACGAGACCCAATTCGGCCAACAAAAGTCCCCAGAAGACGAGACTGTTTGAGGCGATGCTGTAGACCATCTGCGGTTGCGTGGCGACTGCCATGGCGGTAAGCCCGGTAATGGCGAGCGCCAACGTCATCCACAGATAAACATTCTTCATCACTGCGAAGAAAGATACGCCGGTTGTGCCCTGTGGCACGATGTGATCGGCATTGTACTGTTGAGGATCGTACATAAGGTAGGGTATTTAGGTAAAACTTAGCCGAATCGGAAGTCCACCTCTCCCGGAAAACGGAGAGAAGCGGCGCGCGGAGCAATAAGACCACGCTGAAGTTTCGGGAAATCGCACGGATGTGGACGGAAGCCCCGCACCCAATCGATGGAAGTGGCGGGCGGATGCCGAGAAGTCACACGCAAAGCGAGCGAACTCCGCGAAAGCCCGATGAAAAGGCGCGCCAAGGCGACGGAAGTGGCGGGCGGATGCCGAGAAGTCGCACGCAAAGCGAGTGAACTCCCGCGAAAACCCGATGAAAAGGCGCGCCAAGGCGACGGAAGTAGCGGGCGGAATTATTTTTTCAGGTGCAACGCGTGGTGCATGCGCTCTTGTTTGGTGAGCAAGTAGCGGCGATTGTACTCATTGGGAGTGATTTCCATGGGCACATTCTCGACAATTTCGAGTCCGTAAGCCTCCAATCCGACGCGCTTCACGGGGTTGTTCGTGATGAGTCGCATCTTCGTGACGCCGAGTGCGCGCAAAATTTGTGCGCCCACGCCATAATCGCGCTCATCGGGGTCATATCCGAGATGAACGTTGGCATCTACGGTGTCGAGTCCCTGTTCTTGGAGTTTATACGCCGCGATTTTGGCCATGAGTCCGATGCCGCGACCCTCTTGGTTGAGGTAAAGCACGAGTCCTTTGCCTTCTTTTTCGATCAGCTCCATCGATTTGTGGAGTTGTTCCCCGCAATCGCAGCGGCGGCTGCCGAAAATGTCGCCCGTCACGCAACTACTGTGCACGCGCACCAAGATCGGTTCGCCCGGCTCCCACGTTCCTTTGAAGAGCGCCGCGTGTTCGAGACCGTTGCTCTTTTGTTTGAACGGAATAAAGCGGAAATTGCCGTAATCCGTAGGCATTTTGACTTCCTCCCCGCGTTCCACGAGGCTTTCCTCCTTCAAACGGTAGGCAATCAGGTCTTTGATGGTGATAATCCGCAATCCTTCTCGCGCGGCAAACTCTTTTAGTTGCGGCATGCGGGCCATTGTGCCGTCGGGATTGAGAATTTCGATCAAACACGCCACCGGTTGGAATCCGGCCAGGCGCGCCAAGTCGACAGCGGCCTCGGTGTGTCCGGCACGCGCCAAGACTCCGCGGTCTTGTGCGTAGAGCGGATTGATATGTCCGGGGCGTCCGAACCATTCGGGGCGAGCGTTGGGATCGGCCAGGGCGCGAACGGTTGCCGCACGGTCGTGTGTGGAGACACCGGTGGTGCATCCTTCGAGCAAGTCCACGGTTACGGTGAAGGGCGTGCCGAGAACCGACGTGTTGCTCTGCACTTGGTGCTCCAACTTGAGCTGGCGGCAACGCTCCTTGGTGACGGGCGCGCAAAGCACGCCGCGTCCGAGCTGAAGCATATAGTTGATTTTCTCGGGAGTAATGAGTTCTGCGGCCGTAATCAGGTCGCCTTCGTTTTCTCTGTCCTCGTCATCGACGACAATAACGAATTTCCCGGCTTTGAAGTCCTCAAGGGCTTCTTCTATAGTGGAAAGTTGTACTTCGGGCATGGGAATTAAATAGGAAAATGTCTATGAGATTCAATGATTGTCGCCCTGTTCGTCGGACGACTCGGGCGCTTCCTCCGCATCGTGCGAGGCAGGCGGAGCATAGTCGGGCATTTGCTCGGTAGCAACCGAAGCTGTGCGCGACGACTCGGGCGCTTCCTCCGCATCGTGCGAGGCAGGCGGAGCGCAGCTGGGCGTTTGCTCGGCAAAAGCCGAAGGGTTGTCCGCTCCTGTGGGGGCTTCCTCCGCACTGCACGGAGTCGACGGCGCGTAGTCGGGCATTTGATCGGCAAAAGCCGCATCGAGACGATCGAGCGCCTTACGTAATTGCCGCAAATCGCGTGCCAAACGGAAACGGAAGCGCCAAACTCGTATCCAGATCACCAATCCGAGGGGAAAGAGGGCGCCCAGCACCCAATTGATGCGGCGTTTTGCGAAAGGCGAGCGCGTTCCGCCGTCGTAGAGCACAGGCATGTCGCCCAAAGCAGAGAGAATCTGCGGCGAAATGCTGTTGTTGAGATCTTCGACCAACGTATCGACATTGTCGGCCAGGCGTTTGACCCTCGTATCGGGGCGATATCGGAAGAACAAGGCGAAATAGTTGGGTGGCAGCCACAATCTTTTCTTGCCTGGATAGGCCTCAAGATCGTGCCGCACGGCCGCCGCGAGGCGAAAGTCGGCTTCCCAGTCGGGCGGGTTGATGATCACTTCCTTGCGGAAGACATGTCTTTTGACGCGCAGGGCAAAGAATTTGCGGAAACGCTCCACTACCACATCGCGGTTGAAGAGCATCGCATCGCGGTTGGCCATAAAGGTGAGATAGGCACCGGCCGGTGCGAGAATCATGCTCGAAACCCACATGCCCAGCACCATATTGATATTGCCGTCGCGGGCCATTTTCATGCCGGACGTGTTGACCACATAATAAAAGATGAAGATCAACACCGAAATGATGGTGGGCAAACCCAGTCCCCCCTTGCGAATGATGGCGCCGAGGGGAGCACCGATGAAAAAGAAGAGCAAACACGCCAGCGACAGGGTGATGCGCTGGTGCCACTCCACTTCATGCCGGCGTAAGTACCAGATTTGGTCCTCCACCGTCTCGCTTTGCCAGTCATATTGCGACGAAAGGCTTTGCAGGCGGGCGACAGCCATTTGTCGCGCCGCGTTTTGCTGCTCGGCCTTCCACTTTTTGAGCAGGAGGTCGAAACTCACGGGATGTTTCTCGAAGGCGCGCACCGCCGCCAGGGAATCTTTGCGCGAAAGTGGCTTTGCGCCGTAGATCGGTGCCGAAGAGATGCCGTTGAAATAGGCCACCGCGCTCGAATCGATGAGGTGGTTCACCGAATCGACGTAGTGATTCAGTTCGCGCATGTCTTTGGCTTGCGGAATGTCGGCAAACTGACTTGCCTCCAACTCATTAAAATTCGAATCGAAGTCAAATATCAGCTGTTTGTAGTCGAACGTCTCGCGATCGTAGGGAGCTCCCTGCGATTTGAACACGTTCATGTTGTCAGACTTCAGGTTCTGAAACTGTTCTCCGTCCCATAACGTGAGACGCATGTGCATTTTGTCGGCAGTCAGCTCAATGCGCGCCGAATCGGCCAGCACAATCTGCGCACGGTCGAAGCCTTGGTCCACTTTATAGATAATGGTGTGGTAGAGCATCCCCGTCTCGGCGTTCTTCTTCTCGACATAAAGGTTGAAATTCTTCATGCTGTAGAACACGCCCTCGGGAATTTCGACGGCAGGTTGTGAGATTTTGATCGACACCAAGAGGCTGCGCAACGATTTTTGCGCGTCGGTGTCAATATTATTCTGGAAATAATAGACCACAAAGGTGAGGGGGAGCACCAAAAGGAAGATGGGGCGCATGATGCGCACCAGGGGTACGCCGGCGGCCTTCATGGAAAGGAGCTCAAGGTTCTCGCCCATGTTGCCGAAAGTGATGAGCGAGGCCAGCAACACCGCGAGGGGCAGGGACGTGGGCACCAGACTGATGCAAACATACCAGAAGAATTTGCCAAAGACCGCCGCAGTGAGGCCCTTGCCCACCAAGTCGTCGACATAGCGCCACATGAACTGCATGACAAAGACGAACAAACAAATGAAGAAAGCCCCCACAAAGAGTTGCAGGAACTTGCCTAAAATGAAAGTGTCGAGTCGTTTGGGTCTGTACATGGGGCAAAGAGCACACGAAGTGCAAAGCAAAAATACAATATTCTTTTCACTCTCGGGGCGTTTGCGGCGGCGAATTGCAACCTTGCCCGACACTTTGCGCAAAAGTCCCCAAGTTTTGCCCGCTCGGCAGCCCAAACAAGGCATAAAAGCACGTGGAGTGAGCAAAAAACGCACACCGCCGGCACACGACAGGGCGAAAATATCGTATTTTTGTAGGCGTCCATTTCGGCGGTCGCCCGCCATTTCTTCCACAGACTCCTTATTTTTTCAGCTTATGCACAGCCTTCCCCCGCTCATTTCCGACCTTGCGCTCATTCTCATTGTGGCCGGTTTGGTCACCGTGCTGTTCAAACGCCTCAAACAGCCCCTGGTGCTGGGCTACATTGTGGCCGGTTTTCTGGCCGGCCCGCACATGCCCTACATGCCCACGGTGCAAGACCACAGTTCGATCGAGACATGGAGCAGCATCGGGGTGATCTTCCTCATGTTCTCGCTCGGTTTGGAGTTTTCGATCAAGAAGATTGCGGCGATGGGCATGCGCCCCGTCCTCGCGGCCGCGATGGTCATGGGCTGCATGATCGGGGTGGGCGGCGCCACCGGGCGCCTTTTCGATTGGAGCAGCACCGACAGTTTGTTTCTGGGCGGCATGCTCGCCATGTCCTCCACCACCATTATCTACAAAGCCTTCGACGATTTGGGTCTGCGCCGCAAGCGTTTTGCGGGCGAAGTGCTTTCGGTGCTGATTCTCGAGGACATTCTCGGCATCTTGCTCATGGTTATCCTCTCGGCCACAGCCGTTTCGCAGCAATTCGAGGGCGGCGAACTCGTCAAGAGCCTCCTTTCGTTGGGTTTCTTCCTGGTGTTGTGGTTTGTGGTGGGGATCTACGTTGTGCCAGCCTTTCTGCGCCGCGCCCGCGCCTTCATCAACGACGAAACCCTGCTGGTCGTGTCGATCGGCCTGTGCTTTGTGCTCGTCGTGTTGGCCGATCGCGCAGGCTACTCGTCGGCCTTCGGTGCCTTCATCATGGGCAGTATTCTCTCCGAAACCCTCGAAGCCGAAAAAATTGAGCACCTCGTCTCTCCGGTCAAGGATCTTTTCGGTGCCATCTTCTTCGTTTCGGTGGGCATGATGGTCGATCCCGGCATCTTGGTGGCCCATTGGGGCGCGGTGCTGGTCATCACGCTCGCCGTGTTGGGCGGTCAAATGGTGTTCGGCACGCTCTCTTTCGTCGTGGCCGGGCATCCGCTGCGTCGGGCCATGAATTGTGGTTTCTCGCTCGCGCAGATCGGCGAATTTGCCTTCATCATCGCGGCGCTGGGCGTCTCGCTCAAGGTGACGAGCCCCTACCTCTACCCCATTGTCGTGGCGGTGAGCATCATCACCACGTTCCTCACGCCCTACATGATCCGCCTGGCCGACCCCGCCTACGGGTTGCTCTCGCGCCGCTTCGGTCATTGGTTCAAACGCATCGATGCCGACCGCGTGGCCACCGAGCGTGCCACGGCCACGTCGGGCACTCCCGCCCCCTCCCCGCAGGAACGCCGGCTGACGAGCTACGCCGGCGAGTACGTGAAAGCCACTGTGCTGCAAACGCTCGTCTACGGCGTGCTCATTTTCGCCACCGTCGTGCTGAGTTTCTCCGCCCTGCTGCCCGTGCTGCGCAGCCTGCTCACCCACTGGGTGGGCAATGCGGTGACGGGCCTGCTCACGCTGTGGTTTGTGTCGGTGTTCGTGCGCCCGGTCGTGATGCGCAAGCACAATTCGTCCTCGGCGCGCGCGCTGCGTACCCACTTCTCGGGGCGCCTGCTGGTGGGCATCTCGATGGGCGTGCGTTTGCTGCTGGCCGTCTACACCCTCTTCTACATCATCGAATATCTTTCGCCCTTCGCCTGGTACTATCATCTGGCGGCGGCCCTCTTGCTGCTGCTTTTCATCCTGCGCTCGCGGCGCATCAAGTACCAAAGCATCCGCATCGAGCGGCGTTTCCGTCAAAACCTCAGTCAGCGCGAAACGGCCTCGCGGCAAAGCACGCCGGGCAGCTATGCGGGTCGGCTGGCCGCCCACGATATGCACCTGGCACGGCTCACGCTGCCGACTTTCACCCACTGGGCGGGGCAAACGCTGCAATCGCTCGACCTCGGTCGGCGCTGCGGTGTGCACGTGGCGGCCGTGTTGCGCGGCGACCGGCGCATCAACATCCCCGACGGCTCCACCCACCTGTATCCGGGCGACGTGTTGGAGGTGATCGGCGACGACTCTTGCTTGGAAAACTTCGCCGCGCAAATGCAGAGTGCGACAGATGCAGCCCCCGCCGCCGACCATGCCGATCACAGCTTGCGTCTTTTGCGCCTGCGCGTCTCGCGTCGCTCGCCGTTGGTGGGCACCACCGTGGCCGAGAGCGGCATTCGCGACACCTACGACTGCATGCTCATCGGTTTTGAGGACGCCACGGGCAACATCGAGGTGAGCGAGGCCTCGCGCACCATCGTTTCCGGCCAAGTGCTGTGGGTGGTGGGCGAACGCCCGGCCTTGCGGCGCCTCGAAGCCCTCGTGCAACCGCCGACATCCACCGCGCCCCAAACACCGACGGCCGCTGCGACCGGCGCGCCCCGCTGATTTCGGCGATGCCGAGCCCGGAGTCTCACCGGCGGCCCGCCGCCGAGTGTGAAAAACGGGGGTGTTTCGCTCAAAACTCCACACGTTTTGCCCCAAACGCCCCCGTTTTTTCCTCCTCACGGGTAACTTTTCGCTTCTTCTTTCTCTCCC
>QWCO01002139.1_pt1 | contig 14020 bp, 10 predicted proteins | sample 1972611 | NCBI WGS metagenome assembly QWCO01 (sample SAMN09866706, study PRJNA288562) | Human oral metagenome isolate term1_saliva, whole genome shotgun sequencing... | reverse complement strand
CAGAAAGAAACGGCCACTTCGTTTGCGATTCATGCGTTACGGTTTTTAAGGTCTCTGTGTCGAGACAAGGATTTAATGGGACAAAAGTAAGGAAAAAGCAACGAACAAACGAGAGCGTACCGAATAAATTCGTATTTTTGCAAAGAGGGGGTGCACAAACCGGCCGCAACACGCCGTCGACAACCTTTTCTCATCTCCTCCCGACGCCATGTCTCCCAAAGAATTACAAGCCGTCAAACAACGTTACGGCATCGTGGGCAACTGCGATGCCTTGAATCGTGCGCTCGAAACGGCACTCAAAGTCGCACGCGTCGATCTTTCGATTCTCATCCAGGGCGAAAACGGCGTCGGCAAGGAAGTGCTCCCGCGCATCATCCACGATGCCAGCGCCCGCAAAGGGAAAAAATATCTCGCCCTCAACTGTGGCGCATTGCCCGAAGGCACCATCGACTCCGAGCTCTTCGGACACGTCGAAGGCGCCTTCACGGGAAGTGTTGGCCGGCGTGAAGGTTATTTTTCGGCCGCCGACGGCGGCACGCTTTTTCTCGACGAGGTCGGCGAATTGCCCCTGCAAACACAAGTTCGCCTGCTGCGCGTACTCGAAACGGGGGAGTTCATCCCCGTGGGATCGAGCGAAGTGAAACGCACCAACGTGCGCATTGTCGCTGCCACCAACGTGGACATGCAGCGCGCCATTGCCGAGGGGCGATTTCGCGAGGACCTCTACTACCGACTCGCGGCCGTGGCCATACACATGCCGGCGCTGCGCGAAAGAGGCAACGACATCGACATGCTCTTCCGCAAGTTTGCACTCGAAATGAGCGAAAGATACAACATGCCCCCCGTGCGTTTGGACGAGAAAGCCAAGCAAATGCTGCTCCAATATCCCTGGCCGGGCAACGTGCGACAGCTGAAAAACGTGGCGGAAAGCATGTCGGTGACGGCCGACGAGCGCGAAATCACGCCCGAAATCCTCGAACGCTACATCCCCGCCGCCACGGCCCACACGTTGCCGGTGCTGAGCACTACGCACGCGCCGGCACAAATTGCGGGACAAGAGGCCCACTACGACGAAGACCGAGAGTTCGTGTTCAAAGCCATCGGGATGCTGCGCCACGAAATCGAAAAACTGAAACTCGAGATCGAAGATTTGCGCCAAGGCAATGCCGTCCGCACAGCTTCGCCGCAAGCGGCCCCACAATCTTTCCTACCCTACCACCAAGAGGTGCCCCATGAGCTGGTGCCGGAGGCCGAGGAATTTGTGGAAGACGAGAAAACCGACGAAACACACGACGGACAACTGCCCACCAAAGACGATTTGGAACGAGAACTCATTCGCAAAGCGCTGATCCGATTCAACGGCCACCGCAAACAGGCGGCCGACCAAATTGGCATCTCCGAAAGAACGCTCTACAGAAAGATCAAAGAATATGGTCTCGACAATCTCTAAACGACGCTTCCCCCTATGAAGTCTGCCTGCTCACAACGCCTGCATAACATTCGGCGGAGTCTGGGTCGCTGCCTGCACCCGAATCGCTTCGCCACCCTCGCTCTCTCGTGCTGCTGCCTCTTGTTGCTCACAGTGGCCTGCATCAGTTACCGCTTCACCGGCACGAACATCAATTACGATTTGATCAAAACAATTCAGATCGACCGCATGCCCAACCGCGCGCCCTACGGGTGGGCACCGATGGAAGCGATGTTCAACAACAAACTGCAAGACACTTACGCCAACCAAACGCGACTGACGATCGTCAAACGCGGGGGAGATATGCACCTGAGCGGTGAGATCGTGGGCTACGACCAGTTCAACAAGGGCATTGCCGCCGACGGATTCTCCTCGCAGGTGCAACTTCGACTCACCGTCAACGTGCGCTTCGAGAACAAAAAGGGCAACCAACGCTGGGAACGTCAATTTTCGGCTTCTGCTCCCTACGATTCGCGTCTGCAACTCTCGCAGGTGCAGGAACGCATCGTGACGGAACTCATTCGCGACATCACCGACCAAATTTTTAATGCCACAGTCGCCGATTGGTGACCCCGTAATTCGCTCATGGATCTCACTGCGCTCATCCGACATCCCGAAAACATGGATCAAACCACGCTGGCCGAACTGCGAGCGCTGGTCGAACAATTTCCCTGCATGCAGGCGGCGCGCTTGCTGCTGGTGGAAAACGCCTTCCGACTCGACGACGAGAACTACAGGGCGGAGGCCGAAAAAGCGGCCGTGCTCGTGCCCAATCGCAAAGTGCTCTTCGATCTGACGCAGGGCACTCATTTGCGAGAAATGGACGAGGCGGAAGAGGGCTTCGACGACGAAGAGGACAACGCACCGACGGGAACGGACCTCACTTCGACGATGATCGACCGCTTCCTTTTTGGTGACAACGAGGAGCAAGAGAAGAAGGAAAAGGCGGTGGACCCCGCCTCGGACTACATGGGCTACTTGTTCCAAATCGAAGCGCAAGCGGGCGGGTGCCCTTCGCTGATACAGCCGGCGCCCGGTGCGGACATCGAAAACGACCCGACCAGCAAAGTGCTCGAAGCGGCTCAAAAGCACGGAAAAAAATGGTTCAAACCGGCTGCCCGACGAGAGGGAGATGCAATGACGTCCGACGAGGAACTGCTGACGCCGGACACCGGCGAAGAGGGCTTCGAGGAAAAAAGTTGCTACACCGAAACACTGGCCAATATTTGCCTGAAACAGGGGAGATATCAGCGTGCTTTGGAAATTCTCACCTACTTACACTTGAATAATCCGAAGAAAAGTGCTTACTTTGCAGATAAGATTCGCTTTATTCGAAAACTTGCCATCAATAGCAAATACAATTCATAACTCCTAATGTACACCTTTTTAGTTATCCTCGCCGTGATTACGGCTATCTTGCTGGCCATTGTGGTTCTCATCCAGGAATCCAAAGGCGGCGGTCTGGCTTCGAACGTTTCCGGTGCCAATTCTGTGCTCGGCGTACGCCAAACGACGAATTTTGTGGAGAAAGCCACGTGGACTTTGGCTGCGCTCCTGGTTGTGTTCAGCGTGGCAACGAGCTTCTTTGTGAAGTCTGTGGGCCAAGATGATGCTACTGACATTGAGTCGATGCCTGCAAGTTCGGTGCCCGCCCTTCCCGGTGCAGGACAAGGCCCGCAACAGGCGGCTCCCGCGCAGCAATCGGCACCTGCTGCACAAGGTCAACAACAAGCCCCTGCGAAATAAAGAACTGGGGCGAAGCCACTGCTGATTTCTCAGCAGCAAAAAAACACCGCATTCCTTCTCATTGTGAGAAGGAATGCGGTGTTTTTTGTTTGCCCAGGGATGGGACGAGGGAGGTGCTGGCCACGAGGAGCAAAACAATGGCGGGATCGTCCGGCAGGCTCGCATTTATCCGGTGAGAGACACCGCTGTTAAACAATAAACCTCTGCGCTTATTTCTGAAGGCCGGACGTTGTCACACAAAATACGCCACGCACGTCGATCTTCCTGCGTGCAGTACCTCCTCTTTCGGGAGGGCATTTGTGATTTTCATTGTGCTGAGCATGGCTCCGGGACCAATTTTGTACATGTATGGGGCACACATGCGCATGCGTTGGCAAACAAAGTGCCTTCGACGCGGGCAAAAAAAAAAGCCCTTCGCACAAAAGTGCAAAGGGCCTTGAAAGGCGGGTATTTGCGCGAGCAAATACTTTTCGGGATCCTATACCTTGATTTCAACCTCGACGCCGCAGGGAAGTTCAAGCTTCATCAGTGCGTCGATCGTCTTGGGGTTCGAGCTGTAGATGTCGATGAGACGCTTGTAGGTCGAAACTTCGAACTGCTCGCGGCTCTTCTTGTTGACGAAGGTCGAACGGTTGACGGTGAAAATGCGCTTGCGCGTGGGGAGGGGGATGGGACCGCTCACGATGGCGCCGGTGGCTTTCACGTTGGAAACAATCTTTTCTGCAGATTTCTCAACGAGCGTGTGGTCGTAGCTCTTGAGTTTGATGCGGATCTTTTGACTCATTTGTTGTTTGAATTGAACTTTGCCTTGCGGCAGTGGGATAAGAGTCGTTCGCTATCCCACTGCGCAGACAAAAATGGGGATTTTATTGGGGAATCTTGCGCTTCGTGCTCGATTACTTCACGAGATCTACACGACCCTTGATTTCTTCGAGTACCGACTTGGCGATGCTGCTCGAAACAGGTGCGTGGTGATCATAGGACATCGAGCTGGTTGCACGACCCGAAGTGATGGTACGGAGGGCAGTTACGTAACCGAACATCTCTGCGAGGGGCACCATGGCCTTCACTACGCGAGCACCGGAACGGCTGCTTTCCATGCCTTCGACTTGACCGCGGCGCTTGTTGAGGTCACCGATCACATCACCCATGTTTTCTTCGGGCGTGATTACGTCAAGCTTCATGATGGGTTCCAAAAGCACGGGACCGGCCTGTGCACATGCGTTCTTGTAGGCCTGCAAAGCGGCGATTTCGAACGAAAGCTGGTCGGAGTCCACGGGGTGGAACGAACCATCGAGCAATTCGACCTTCAGGCTGTCGAGAGGGAAGCCACCGAGCACACCGCTCTTCATAGCATTCTCGAAGCCTTTCTGTACCGAGGGGATGAACTCCTTAGGAATGTTACCGCCGGTCACTTTGTTCACGAACTGCAGGCCACCTTCCTTGTAATCTTCGTCTACGGGGCCAACATTCACGATGATATCGGCGAACTTACCGCGACCACCGGACTGCTTCTTGTAGACTTCGCGGAGGTTCACCGTCTTGGTGATGGCTTCCTTGTAGTTTACCTGAGGCTTACCTTGGTTGATTTCAACCTTGAATTCGCGCTTCAGACGATCGATGATGATATCCAAGTGCAATTCACCCATACCGGAGATGATGGTCTGGCCACTTTGCTCGTCGGTCTTAACGGTGAACGTGGGATCTTCCTCAGCGAGCTTCGAAAGACCGGTAGAAAGCTTGTCGAGATCCTTCTGAGTCTTGGGCTCTACTGCGATACCGATCACGGGATCGGGGAATTCCATGGATTCAAGTACGATGGGTGCATCTTCTTCTGCGAGCGTATCACCCGTGCGGATGTCCTTGAAACCGACACCGGCACCGATATCACCGGCACCAATCACCTCAACAGGATTCTGCTTGTTGGAGTGCATCTGGAAGATACGCGAAACGCGTTCCTTCTTACCCGAACGTACGTTGTAAACATACGAACCGGCTTCGATCTTACCGGAGTAAACGCGGAAGAAGGTCAAACGTCCCACATAGGGGTCGGTGGCAATCTTAAACGCGAGGGCCGAAGTCTTTTCGTCTTCCGAAACTTCACGCGTTTCGACTTCACCGGTATCGGGGTTAGTACCTTCGATCGCGGGCGTATCGAGGGGCGAGGGGAGGAACATTACCACGTAGTCGAGCAAAGTCTGCACGCCCTTGTTCTTAAACGACGAACCGCAAGTCATCGGAACGATATCCAGTGCGAGCGTACCCTTACGGATTGCTGCAACGATCTCGTCTTCCGTGAGCGAGTTGGGATCTTCGAAGAACTTCTCCATCAGCGTCTCGTCTTGCTCTGCGGCAAGTTCGATCATCTTCTGGCGCCATTCGTTGCACTCGTCAACGAGTTCAGCGGGGATATCTTCCACGTCGTATTCAGCACCCATCGTCTCATCGTGCCAAAGGATAGCCTTCATCTTGATGAGATCCACGATTCCCTTGAAGTTCTCCTCTGCACCGATAGGAACAGAGATCACGCAGGGCGTTGCACCGAGGACATCCTTCATTTGGCGTACCACTTCGAAGAAGTTGGCGCCCGAACGGTCCATCTTATTTACGTAGCCGATACGGGGAACATTGTATTTATCAGCCTGACGCCACACGGTTTCAGACTGGGGCTCCACGCCACCCACTGCACAATAGGTAGCTACTGCACCGTCGAGGACACGAAGCGAGCGTTCAACCTCGGCCGTGAAGTCAACGTGACCCGGAGTGTCGATGAGATTGAACTTATATTTTACACCATTGTAAGTCCAGAAGGCAGTCGTTGCGGCAGACGTGATCGTGATACCGCGTTCTTGCTCCTGTTCCATCCAGTCCATGGTTGCGCCACCTTCGTGCACCTCACCGATCTTGTGGGTTTTACCGGTGTAGAACAGGATGCGCTCGGAGGTAGTGGTCTTACCGGCATCGATGTGCGCCATGATACCGATATTGCGCGTCAAATGGAGGTCTTGCTTTGCCATTTTAGTCTTATGCTATGAGGGGATTAGAAGCGGAAGTGCGCGAAAGCACGGTTTGCTTCAGCCATGCGGTGCATATCTTCCTTACGTTTGAAGGCACCACCTTGTTCGTTGTAAGCGTCCATGATCTCAGCTGCAAGTTTGTCGGCCATGGTTTTACCACCGCGCTTGCGAGCGAAGCTGATCAAGTTCTTCATGGAAACCGATTCCTTACGGTCGGGACGGATTTCAGTAGGCACCTGGAAGGTGGCACCACCGATACGGCGCGACTTTACTTCGACTTGCGGAGTGATTTTGTCCAGCGCGATCTTCCAGATCTCGAGGGCACTCTTTTCTTCGCTTTGCATCTTCTCACCGACGAGTTCGAGGGCGTGATAGAAAATCTCGTAGCTCACGTTTTTCTTACCGTCGTACATGAGGTGATTTACGAACTTGGAAACTTTCTGGTCTCCGTAAACGGGATCGGGAAGGATCAACCGCTTCTTAGGCTTTGCTTTACGCATGGGAAATTTGGTTTTGTGTGAGGCTGCATGCTGTCTTCAGCACAAAACGTGCTTACTCAACCTTATGCAAACCAACATTATTCTTATATAGAAGAGGAGTGAGAAGAAGAAAGTGTACTTCTGCGACAGAAGTGCCTTCATTGCTCCAAGCGTACCGCGAACGATGTGATAACGCACACCGGGGAGGTCTTTCACACGACCGCCACGAACCAGCACGATGCTGTGTTCCTGAAGGTTGTGGCCTTCACCGGGAATGTAGGAGTTCACCTCCTTAGAGTTAGTCAGACGCACACGGGCGACTTTACGCATTGCCGAGTTAGGCTTCTTAGGCGTGGTGGTATATACACGAACGCACACGCCACGACGCTGAGGGCAGTTGTCCAGTGCAGGAGACTTGGACTTGTCGGCCGCCACCGAACGTCCCTTGCGCACAAGTTGTTGGATAGTAGGCATTTGATGTGATTTTTAATTGTTTATATATTGTATTTCTGATTGCGAAATAGGGAGGCGTGAGTACACACTACGCCATTTTGACTGCAAAGGTAGCCATTTTTTTTCGTGCCACCAACTCTTAGACGCATAAAGTCCCGACGGGACAAGTATACTCACTCGCCGGCGTGCGCCACCACCACCCGATTTTTGGATGGCAGGGCAGAGAAATAGGCGATTCCGTAGGCCGCGGTGCGCACTCGGCGCGCATCGATGCCGTAACGGCCTACGAGCAGTGCGCGCACGGCCTCAACTCGACGATGAGCCAAAGCGCGATGTTCACCACCCGAGACATAGCCCGCGAGACTCACCTTGGCCGAAGGATTGCGGCGCAAGTAGGCCACGAGACGCGCCACTTCGCCCAACGGTGCTCCGCTCACGGATGCACTGCCTGCAGCAAAGTAGACATCGAACTCCTCTGCACGCACTTTCTTGCCGGATTCACGGCGAGCACCTTGCTCTTCAGTGGTTTGCTGTTGGGGCACTTCGTCAACCGACGGCGTCGTGGGCACTGTGGGAGCGGGTGTTTCGCTTCCGGTGATCGGCAATTCGGGCACCGGCGCAACGGGATCGGGCGTTTCGATAACGATAGGTACCGGAGTCACCGCCACTTGGGGCTCATTTTTCCGCTCATGCTGCGGCTGCAGGGGCCGCACGTGCTGTTGAGCGGACGTTTCATGCGCCTTCTCCGGTCGCACAGCTGTTTCGTGGCGTTGCACGGTCGTGGCGACGCCTTCTTCGCGATCGCGAGCCGTTTTCTCTACCGGGCGATCGGGACCGGTCGCCACCACTTTCCGCTCTTCGTGTGCCATGGCGGGCACAGTGGGAACCTCCACCGTGTGCGTTTCCGAACGACGCGGCGTTTGTACCACCGGACGATCGTGGACACGGCGCTCAGAAGCGCGGTCGGGCATTTGCGGCGTGGCGTGTTTCACCGGCGATGAAGATTCGGTGCCGCGGATCGACGGAGTATTTTGTGCTGCAGCGCCCGATGAAGCCGCCGTCGCTCCGGTCTTCGCATCGGTCGACTTGGCCGGCTCCGTCACTTTCTTGGGCGTATTGGCGCCTTGAGGTGAGAGTGGAATCAACATTACATTCTCATTCCCGGGTTCCAGCGGGGCGCCGGTTTCGTGTTCCTCGCCGTAGGTCACCGGCTCCGCGGGACGTACCGTTTCGGCCGGTTTGGGTTTGGACACGCTCCTTTGGGGCAACGGCACAACATATTCGCGATCGCCGGCTACAATGTGCCCGGTGCTGTCGACATGATAGTTGCCCGGAAGTTCAGCTCCGGACACCACACGCGTGGTCGGCTGCAAATCGGCACGCTGCACGGGGTTGAGCGCCATCGAAGGCGTGGGCAGTGTACGCGAACGCGAACGGCGGCCGCGAGAAGCCAAGCGGGGGAAGATATACATGGTGCGCACCGTGTCGTTCACCACCAGATCTTCATCGTCATCCTCCTCTTCCACACCATGCAAATAGGTGTGTCGACGCGCACGACGGCCGCCGGTCCAGCGATAAGTGAAGCCCACGGTCACCATCATGGCGGCTCTATGTATATTGTATTCGATCTGCGAATTTTCTTTTTCCGTGCGCAAGTCGTAGAACAGGGCGGGACGCACGTTGAGCGCCCAGGAGCGGTCGGAATTGAGGTACCAACTGAGATTCAGCCCCAGTTTCGACACCAAATAACTCGCTCCCAAATCGCGATTGGCCGCTTCCTCCTTGAAGTTGTGTCCCCAACCGAGCGACAGGATACCGTCGAGTTCAACGCGACGAGGCTCGATCGGCGGCGCGACAAACAAGTTTAAGAGATTGATTCCGCCATAGACATAGACTTGACTTCGGGTACTGCGACTCAACAGGAGGTTTTGATTAGCCAACAACAAGTTGCCTTCCACACCCAGCGCGAGCGTAGGCGTGAATTGGCGCTTGAGGTCGAGAGCAAACATCCCCGTCACCAAAGAGGCATTGGGACTGTAAGACATCGGGTGGTAGGCTCCTCCGCCAAAAGTAAAACCCCAGCTGCGTTTGAATTCGGGTCGCTCTGCCAAAGGCCCCACGAATTGAGCCCGTCCCGGCAAGAGAACGAGCAACGCGAAGAGGAAAAGCAACAGTCGTTTGTGCGTCATAATCGGAATAAGCGTATCATCGTCGGACGACAATATATCTATTAACGTGCAAATTTACGCGCTCAACAAGAGAACTCCAAATTTAGCGCGCGTTTTCTGCGCTCCATTCTTGCACATTCCATTTTGTTTTGCTACATTTGCTCATGTAGAACGCAAATGAGAGGTACAAATGACTTTTGGCACCCTTATTGCAGACACACTACCGACGACTCTCTCCAACAGTCGGAACAAACGCACAAATTCATTCATCAATATAACACACTACCCTCCCATGGCAAACGAAAAAGAACAGGGTCAGCAGCTCCAGATCGAGTTGACGCCCGAAATCGCCAACGGCACTTACAGCAACCTGGCCATCATCAACCACAGCCCCCAGGAATTCGTACTCGACTTCATCGCCGCTCTCCCCGGTCTGCCCCAGGCTCGTGTCAATGCACGCCAAATCCTCACTCCCGAGAGCGCAAAGCGTCTTCTCTTCGCCCTCCAAGACAACGTGGTGAAGTACGAAAATGAATTCGGCACCATCGATCTCGGCACGCCTCAGCCCGCTGCCACGGAAGGTGTGGGTCGTACGGCCACGCCCTTCGGTGCTCCCGACGCCAAAGCGTAAGCGCCATTTCACAAAGTCGTCGACCCTGTCGGCCTACACTCCCTCTGCTTATTCAAGCAAAGGGAGTTTTTTTTGGCACATGCCCGAAAGCCGTTCGGTCTGCACGCGTTTTCGCCCGTCTCACGCGAAGCGGATCGTCAATTCAAACAAATTACAGACGCGATCAAACAGATAATCATCTATACATTAAACGATTACGATCATAATCGGAAAGAAGAACAACGCAGTCGGAAAGTAGTGGTGAAAAACTCCCCGCTTTCTGCAGAAACACTCCGGTTTTCTACGGAAAACGGGGCAGAAGACGCAGAAAGTGGGGAAGCGATTTCGCCAACTTCCGCTTCGTCCGCCGCTCACGCCCGGTTTCGGTAAGCCAATCGCCCTGTTTCTGCACGCTCTGCGCACAAACGCAGTCCGGACACCCGGTGGAGATTGACGCCCCTCCCCTTTCGCCGGCCGCCGTTCGCACTCCTGAGTTTGACATGGCCTCCGAATGACGTCCAAACGGCTGACAACTGACAAAACTGCCGATCTTTGCGCCAAAACGTCCTTTTTCTGACACATGGACTAAGAAAAAAGCGGAATAGGTCGGGGCATCTTACAAACATTTTTTATCTTTGCTCATGAAATGCTCCGCCTTCGACGAGTTAAACCGTTCGTGCCCTCCTTCGCTTCGCATGCAACGGAAACTTTTCGGCCGTGCCTTTCCCTTCCTTCGCACTATATATAAATGTACGCGCGCGAGAACGCTGTTTTTCTCGCCCGACCCAAGATCTGTTTCGCTCTACAAATGAAACGCATCACAATTCGCTTCGGCGCGCTCTCCATGCCTGCCGCCTTTTTCCTCAATCTCTTGCTGGTGTATGTGGTCTATGCGCTCTGTCGCTTGGCCTTTTTGGTGACCAACTGGGACACCTTCGCCCCGGGGTTCGCCCAACTCGACACGTGGCGGGTGATCAAGGGGACGCTTTTCTTCGACACTTCAGCCATTCTCTACACCAATGTGCTCTATGCCCTGTTGATGCTGCTGCCCCTGCACTACAAAGAGCGGGCGGCTTGGCAACTGGTTTGCAAATGGCTCTTTGTGCTGACCAACAGCTTGTGTGTGGTGGTCAATATGGCCGATGCGGTCTATTTTCAATACACCGGCCGCCGCACCACTTGGACCGTTTTCGGAGAATTCGGCCATGAGGGCAACATTTTGTCGATCGTCGGCAAGGAAGTGCTCCACCACCCTGTGGTTTTGCTCATCGGCATCGCCCTGATCGCCCTGCTTTGGTTGGCCTATGTGCATCCGCGCTCGCTCAGCAAGGCGCCGCGACCGGCCACGCCCTACTATGTGACCCAAGTCTTCATGTTGGGGCTCTTCATCCCCCTCTGTGTGGCCGGCATGCGCGGTGGATTCACCACGGCGGTGCGGCCCATCACCCTGAGCAACGCCAATCAGTTTGTCAACCGTCCGGCCGAGGCGGCTTTGGTGCTGAACACGCCGTTTTCGATGATACGCACCGCCACGAAAAAGGCCTTCGTCGACCCGAAATACTACACCCCCGACGAACTCAACGCCATCTATTCGCCGCTGCACCGACCGGGCGATGCCCTTACCCCCCGACACAAGAACGTGGTGGTGATCATTCTCGAAAGCTTCGGACAAGAATTTGTAGGCGCCCTCAATCCGCAACTCGACGGCGGGCGCTACAAGGGCGTGACCCCCTTCCTCGATTCGCTCATCGGGGTGAGCACGACCTACGAAAACTCGTTTGCCAACGGACGCAAGAGTATCGATGGCATGCCCTCGGTGTTGTCGTCGATACCCATGTTTGTCGAACCGTTTTTCCTCACGCCCGCTTCGCTCAACCACCTGAGTGGATTGGCACGTGAACTGAACGGCGAGGGATATCACACGGCTTTCTTCCACGGTGCGCAAAACGGTTCGATGGGGTTCGAGGCCTTTGCCCGCTCCACGGGATTCGGCCAATACTACGGCCGCACAGAGTTTGACGCCGACCCACGTTTCGGCGGAGAAAACGAGTTCGACGGCACCTGGGCCATTTGGGACGAGCCTTTCCTCCAATTCTACGCCCAAAAGATGAGCGAAATGAAACAGCCCTTCATGACGGCCGTCTTCACCGCCTCATCCCATGCGCCATATAAGGTGCCGGAGCGCTACGCCAAGCAATTCCCTGAAGAGGGAGGCACTCCTTTGCACAAATGCGTGCGGTATAGCGACATGGCACTGCGCAAGTTCTTCGAAACCGCTCGACGCCAGCCGTGGTACAAAAACACCATATTCGTCCTCACGGCCGACCACACCAGCCTCTCCACCCACGAAGAATATCAAACGCCGCTCGGACGCTTCCGGGTGCCCATTATTTTCTTCGATCCCTCGGGCGACATGAAACCTGGTCGCCGTCCCGGCATCGCCAAACAGATCGATATCATGCCGACACTGCTCGGTTACCTCGGTTTCCAGCACCCGTTTGTGGCTTTCGGCAACGACCTGACGCACCTCCCCGCGACCCTCAATTATGAAGTGGCATATTTGAACGGCGTCTACGTGTTTGCGCAAGGCGACTACGTGCTGCTCTTCGACGGCAACCAGACCACAGGCGTCTTCGACTACAAAAAAGATCGGCTCATGGTGCACAATCTCAAAGGTCGCGTGCCGCAACAGGCCGCGATGGAGCGACTGCTGAAAGCCATCATACAATCGTACATGCAACGCATGCTCACCGATCAACTGACGGTGAAATGATCTGCCCCAACGACTTATGACAAGAAAAAAGAAAATCACGCTTGGCTGTCTCGGGCTACTGCTCGCGGGACTGGCCGTGCTGTCCTACGTGCGCTGGAATGTGTGGTTCGGCAATCCCCCCGAAGCGCCCTATGCGCCCCAGCCCACGCCTTCGCGTGTGCTGCTCACCTTCGGCAATGACGGGGCGCTCTCCCGCAACGTGAGTTGGCAATGCGATTCGGTGCTGCACACCTCGCATTTGGAGCTGGCTGCCGACGACGATACGGCGGTGATCTGCATTCCGGCCACCGGCGAAGTGTTTCATTCCCGCAGCGGCAAGGGCGCATTCTACGTGGCACGGCTCACTCACCTGGTCGACGGGCAATGTTATCACTATCGTGTGGTGACAGATGGGAAGGCCTCGCCGTGGTACCGCTTCACGGCCAAAGATGCCGGGGCAGACCGTAATTTCTCGTTCCTCTATTTCGGCGATGTGCAAGACACCATCGGCGGCATTGCGCACCGCGAGATCATGAAGGCCTGGCAAGCGCATCCGGAAGTGGATTTCGCCGTGTTCGGCGGCGACCTCACCGAGCGACCCACCGACGAATATTGGAATGAAACCTTCCGCGATCTGGACACCATCGGCCAACAACTGCCCATCCTCTGCGCCACCGGCAACCACGAGTATTTGAAATACCCCATTCGCCAATTGGAGCGGCGCTTTTCGCTGGTTTTCTCCTATTTCCTCCAATCGATGGTGGGGAAAAACCAAGTTTACGCCCTTCGCTTCGGCAATCTCCAACTCTGCCTCCTCGATTCAAATCGAGAACTGCCCTATTTGCTGCAACAAAACAGTTGGCTCGAACAGCAAGTCAAGGGCGACGGCGCACGATGGAACGTGGTGGTGCTACACCACCCCATCTATTCCGCCAAATCAGGCAGCAATAACCTGATGCAACGCTGGGCTTTCGCCTCGACGCTCAACGACTATGCCGACCTTGTGCTCCAAGGGCACGAACACGCCTATGCCCGCATGACACGCCACGACGAAGACGGCCACCCCACCACGCCGGTCTACACCGTGAGCCACTGTTCGCCCAAACAGTACCGCATTGAATTCGACGAACGCTTCGACCGCTTCGGCACCGGCACCCAGTTCTACCAGCTCATTGCGGTGCGCGGCGACACCCTGCAGATGAACACTTTCGACGCCGCCACGGGACGCCTCTACGACCGGGTCGACATCGTGAAAGGGATGCACGACCAAGTTCGCATCGTCGACGAAGGGAAACGCATCCCCGAGATTCTCCGCTTCACGCCCCGA
>QWCO01000839.1_pt1 | contig 14024 bp, 9 predicted proteins | sample 1972611 | NCBI WGS metagenome assembly QWCO01 (sample SAMN09866706, study PRJNA288562) | Human oral metagenome isolate term1_saliva, whole genome shotgun sequencing... | reverse complement strand
CTGCTCTCCCAGAAGGCACTCGCAATGTGAAAACTCCAGGTGAAAAAGGTGAAAAGACTATTGTCTATACCGTGACTTACACAGACGGAGTTGAAACAAGCCGTGTCGTGAAGAGCGAAAGTGTCACCAAACAACCAGTTGAAGAAGTGGTTGAAGTGGGCACCAAGAAAGCTCCAGTCGTGACGACTCAGGAAGAAGTAGAAAAACATGAAGTTCCATTCACAACCCGTGAAGAAAAGAATACAGATCTCCCTGAAGGCACACGGAATGGTTGAAGAAGTGGTTGAAGTGGGGACTAAGAAAGCTCCAGTTGTAACAACTTCTGAAGTGACAGAGACGGAAGAAATTCCATTCACAAAACGTGAAGAAAAGAATGCAGATCTTCCAGAAGGCACACGCAATGTAAAAACTCCAGGTGAAAAAGGTGAAAAGACTATTGTCTATACCGTGACCTATACAGACGGAGTTGAAACAAAACGCGAGAAGAAGAGCGAAAGTGTCACCAAACAACCAGTTGAAGAAGTGATTGAAGTAGGGACTAAGAAACCACATGTACCGGTTGTTACAACCAAGAAAGTGGAACAAACTCTTGAATTACCATACAAGGTCATCCGTAAAGAAAACCCAGCACTTGCTAAGGGTGAAGAACGTCGCGTGACAGTTGGTAAGAAGGGACAAGCCCTGATCGTTGAAGAGATCACCTATACAGATGGTGTGGAAACTGGACGTAAAGAACTAGAACGTAAGGTGCTTGTTGCGCCAGTTGATGAGTTTATCTACTACGGTGTAGCAGAAAACCCAGTCAAGCCAGTGAATCCGGTTAACCCGGTGAATCCAGTTAACCCAGTGAATCCGGTTAACCCGGTGAATCCAGTTAACCCAGTGAATCCGGTTAACCCGGTGAATCCAGTTAACCCAGTGAATCCGGTTAACCCAGTCAAACCAGTTAACCCAGGTAAACAGGAAGAACCTGCTAAACCAGCTGGCAAGGTAGTAGCATTGGATCGTCCAGCCACTAGTCCAGTGGTTGAAAACAAGCAAGCTCTACCAAATACAGGTGAACAAGGTACAGGGTTCTTAGCCCTCCTTGGTGCAACTGTCTTGAGCATGTTCGGATTCCTTAGCCACAAGAAGAAAGAAGACTAAGAAGTGGAAGACTCTACTATAGAGAAGAAAACCCAAAACTAGTCGTAAGAGAAGGTCCTAGACCTTCTCTCTTTTTTTTGAAAGAGGGCTAGAGGTTGCAGGTGCTTGACCTTCCCTCTCTGTTAGCTCGTTACGAGGGAAAGCTTTCTGGAGGTGTACGATGTCAGCTTCTTCCCCCTAGAGGGGTCATGATTCCTTTAGAAATAGAAATAAAGAAACGCTAGAAAACTTCTAAAAAATGAGTATAATACTATCCTATTGTTTTATCCTTTATATACATACTATTGCAAGTGTAAAGAGGCAAAGAATAACCAGACAGTAAAAATAATGAGTATAATTTGATGAGTAAAATATGTTTGGTTTCAAACTATTTGCATTTAAAAATTTTGTGTGCTATAATGCAAATGAAGGGTGAAAAAATATTAAAAAACTGCGTTGTTACTGAATTTTCGACAGGGTAATTGTAGATATCAGAACGAAGCATTCATTTTTTAAAAAGGCCTTACTAATTAGTGAATGCAAAAAATAAGACCCCTATATACATGTTGAACCCAGTGGTGACACAAAATACACTTATGCATAAGGAATATTGTCGCTTTTCATATAATACTATCCTAAGGGAGTTGTTTTAATGGAAAAAAAATATAGATATGTAACGCGAGCTGTTTTGGCTTCTGTTGCAGCTGTACCTGCTTTTGTTGTATCCAATGCGCAAGCTGATACAATTGGATGGAATACCAACCGTTATAGTTACACGGTTTATAGTCCAAGCTACTCTAACTGGGGCACTGGTTATAACCTTGGCCGTGTCTTGAATAACCTTGGTTTGAACTATGGTTACAATTATGGTTGGAATAACTATGGCTATAACAACTGGAACAATAACTATGGTTATGACTACGGTTATAACTATGGTTATAACAACTGGAATAACTACAACGGCTACAACAATTTAGCCAATGATGAAAACTATGTTTATTGGAACGGGAACCACTACTACCGTATGAACGATGGAACTTACCGTATCTACCGCGATGGTCAGTGGAAACCTCTAACAAACCGCAACAATAATAGTAATAACTTAGAGAATGATCCTCATTACCGTTATGAAAATGGTTACCATTACTACGTTTTAGATAACGGTGACTACTACTATTACAAAGATGGCAAATGGGTCTTTGTCAAGGATTCAACTCCAGAAGCACCGACTCCAGATCCAACTCCAACTCCGGAGTCAACGCCAACACCAGAAGAACCAAATCCAACTGATAAACCAGATCAACCGGTAACACCATCACAGCCTTCTGATCTTGATAACATTGATAGTTTGGTCTTCCCAGAGAACCCACCATTTGTAGGAGCAGATGGAGAGTTTAATCCTTTTGAACCAAGTCCAGAAAATCCAAGTGAACCAACACCAGAGGAACCTGTTCAACCTGAGGTACCAGGAAACGAAGGTTTGGTAACAACAGATGAGCCAAGTGAAAACCAAATCCCTCCATATGTGGAAACACCAGCAGAAGGTTTGGAACATCTCCCATGGGCTCCAAATGGACGTGCACCTAAGTTGGTCTACCCTCCAGGTAAGCCAGGTTCTGAAGCATTACGCCGAGATAAGAACTACTACTTTGACGGTTCTACCCACTATTACTACATTCCATCTGATACAGAAGCAACTGGTTATTCTGCTTATTGGAAATGGATTGATGGTAAATGGAAGCTTCAAGGAATGACAGATCCTAACGATCCTGTCATCGATCCAAAATTCCACGAAGATGCAAAAGATGACGAGTATGCATACAGCGATCGCGACTCAAGTGTGAAACTTTACTCTACAAACGTGGTAGAAACAGCTCAAGCTGGTAAAGCTCTTCCATTCAAGAACGTAGAAGAATTCAAGAACTATGTCATCGAAAAGATGCATCCTACTTTCATTGACAATGCTGGATGGGATGCTAAAGTAGAATGGGAAATCGAAGACCCAGAACTCTTTGAGAAATCAAAGGAAAACCCATGGGCGAAAGACTATGTCTTGATCGCTAACTTGAAGAGTGGCGTAGATGATAAAAACTACAAAGACGTTGAATTTGGTTATGTGAAATTCGTTTACCGCGTTCAAGCGACAGACGACACAAACTATGTCTACTTAGAAAAAGCCAAAGAAGCCTTTGCGAAAATCAATCAATTGAGAAAAGCACAAGGCATGAAAGAATTGACTTGGTCTGATGATGTCTACAATTCACTTAGCTTGCCAAAAGCTAACCAAATTTCACGCCAATATGATAGCACAGGCTTCGTAGCTCGTCGTGAAGAAGATGCAGCAACAGTTGCAAATAAATGGTACAACAGTGGTTTACGTGAATTGCTGCTAGATCCAAATGCGACAGAAGGTGCTGTAGCAGCAGTCGTAAATGGAGACGGTAACTATTACTGGGCTTACAATTATAAATAATCGATTGATCCAGATCATGTCCTATTCAAACTGAATAAGGAAGGGACTAAAAGAGGAGCTTATCCAACGGATAGCTCCTTTTTTTATGCACAAATCTTGGAGGGGCAGTAGTAATGCTATGGCAAGACGGAAAAGGAGGGGGACAAACTGCCCTGTGGATGATAGACTTGGTTAGTGATAGAGAAAAAATTACAATATGAACTTGACAAAAAAATAGAAAAAGAGTATTATTAACTGGTTAAACAACCGATTAAATAACCGGTTAAGAAAACAGAAAGAAGGATTCTATGAAATTTTGGAAAAAAATGGAAGGTCTAGGGCTCTTCCTGAGTCTTCTTTTCCTTCTAACAGCTTGTGGCTCCAAGGGTAATCCGACTCCTACTAGTTCGAAACAGGGGCTCAAGATTGTGACCAGTTTTTATCCTATCTATGCTCTGGTTAAAGAAATTTCTGGTGATCAGAACCAAGTGTGGATGGTCCAGTCAGGAGCGGGCATCCATGACTACGAACCTTCTGCCAAGGAGGTGGCCCAGATATATGATGCGGATGTCTTCGTCTACCATTCCCAAACCTTGGAATCCTGGGCGGGGCGGCTAGATCCGAATCTGCAAGGATCCAAGCTTCAGGTCATCGAAGCGAGTCAAGGGATGACCTTGGATAAGGTGACTGGTCTAGAAAACCTCAGTGAGGAAGAAGGAGAAGGGGCTCAGAGTTTGTATGATCCTCATAGCTGGGTGGATCCCCTTAAAATAGCAGAAGAGGGTCGCCTACTAGCCCAAAAGCTAGGAGAGATAGACCCAAATCATCGGAGCCTCTATGAGGCCAATGCCAAGAAACTAGAAAAACGCTGCCAAGATTTGGTTAGCAACTACCAGCCTCTCTTTGAGAAAGTTAAGCAAAAGACCTTTGTGACTCAACACACTGCCTTCTCTTATCTAGCCAAGCGCTTTGGCTTGAAGCAGTTGGGGATTGCAGGAATTTCTCCTGAGCAAGAACCGACGGCTCGCCAACTAGCTGAAATCCAGCAGTTCGTGAAGGACTATCAGGTGAAAACCATTTTCGTCGAGAAGCACACTTCCTCCAAGGTGGCGGATAGTATCGCTCGGGCAACGGGAGCGCGTGTCAAGGTTTTGGATCCTCTAGAAGCAGATCCTCAGAATAACAAAGATTTACTAGAAAATTTAGAAGAAAATTTGGCTGTCTTAGCCAAGGAATTAAAGGAGTAAGAAGCAAGAATGAAGAAAAAAGGAACCATTGCGATTGTCTCAGCATTAGGACTTGGGTTCTGTGCCTATGCCCTTCGTCAACCAGCACCTGTTAAAGAAGAAAAGAAGAATCAGGTTCAATACTTACAGGGAGATAAAACTAAGAAAGCCTCAAGGGCCAGTAAGAAAGAAGAAACTATTGATTCGGTTAATTCCAAGGAAAATACGCAGGCAGAACAGATCGTTGTCAAAATTACGGATGATGGTTTTGTGACCTCCCACGGGGATCACTTCCACTATTACAATGGGAAGGTCCCTTATGATGCTATTTTTAGTGAGGAGCTCATTTTACGAGACCCGTCTTATCAGCTTCAAGAAGCAGATATCGTCACCCGTGTCAAGGATGGCTATGTGATTAAACGAGCTGGGAAATACTACCTTTATCTGACAGATGCCCGCCATACAGTTAATGTGCGCTCGATTGAAGAAATTGCCGAGCAGAAAAAAGGAGGGATCGTCAAGGAGCAAGGAGAGGAAGGTTTGGGAGCGACTGGCTCCTCTCGCAAACTTACTAAACTGCGAGATTTTAGCCAACCAAGTCAAGCCTTGAAGGAAGGCAAGACTCTTGAAAGTCTCACCTCAGGAACTCGTCCTAGCAAAGGTGGCTACCAGACAGATGATGGCTATGTCTTTAGTCCTGGGGATGTGATTTCAGATACAGGTGATGGCTTTATTGTTCCACACGGAGGCCATTATCATTACATTCCAAAGAGTGCCCTATCAGCTGGAGAGTTGGCGGCTGCTCTGTCCGTCTTACATGGTCAGTCTAGGAAAAATGAAGAAAAAGTCCTAGCAACAGGCTCAACAGAAGATAAGAGAGGTGGCCAAGCTTCACAGGGACAGGCCACTCCATCCCTTGAAAAGGAAACTCCAAATCCATTCTCCCCTAGTCCTCTGACTCCAATTCCTACAGGTCCGACTACCGGGTCAACAGAGGGGCATCAGACCTCAAGCCTTGCCAGACTTCTTGCAGAGTTGCAAAAGACACCTCTGACTTCTCGTCATGTGGAGTCGGATGGTTCAGTCTTTGACCCAAGTAAGATTAGCAAATGGACAGACCAAGGGGTAGTCTATCCTCACGGAGATCATTTCCACTTTATCCCTTATCAGGAACTTTCGCCTCTAGAGCGCGAGCTAGCGCGGCACTATCAATTTCTCCGTGCCCAAGGAGGCAGTGCTGCAACTGAAGAGACACCAAATCTTCCTTCGATTCCAGAGCCAGAGGGCCATGCGCACGATCACGATCATGAGGGTGAGCATCACCATCACCATAAGCAGGAAGAGGAGCACGATCATGGCTTTCATGCGGATCAAGTCATCAGCAAGGATGATGAGGGCTATATGGTCGCTCACGGGGACCATGCCCATTATTTCTACAAGAAGAATCTCTCTTCTCAAGAAATTGCTGCAGCAGAGGCTGTTCTGGCTGGTAAGCAACAAGAAGACAAAGGAAAACCACTGACAGACGACGTGACCACTTACTCTCGTGATGCTTCTGATGAAGAAAAGATTCAGTACATTAGCCAAACCTACGGAGTTCCTCGAGAAGCAATCAAGATTTCGAACGGCTTCTTTGTCTTTAACAATCCAGACCAAGAATACGATCCGACCCATATCCATCCTTATGCCGTTCGGAAGGAACATGTCCGGATTCCGCTTGAAACGGGCAATCCGGAACTAGATTTCATTAACGAGCTCTATACGACTGCCCTTCGTTCAGGAATTTCTCCTTATAGCTTACAGATTGAGAATGGTCAGTTCGTCATCCCACACGGAGACCACAACCACTACATCAAGGTTCGCTCGGCTGGCCTAGCCGCTTACTTAGCCCACCGCCTACCTACCATCCAATCTCCTTATCAAAAAGGAGACTTGGACCAGAAGGTTGTAGAGGCCAAGGTCAACCAACTCTTAGCTGAAAGTCGCACTCTTTATGCTTCTGATCCTCTGCAACAAAGACGGATTGAGTTGATTTTGGGGCACTTCTTGGAGAATGTCAAGAGCTTCCCAAGCAACTCGACAGCAGGTTATCTGGCTAGTCTCGACCAAGTTGATCAACAGTATATCCATGCTACCCAAGCGGTTAAGCCAATAGAAGAAACGGTCTTGGATCGTCGTTACCAAGAGTTGCTAGAGCAGGTTCGTTTGTTGGATACAGAGGCCTTCCAGCTTAAGAAGGAAGAACTGGTGGCTCAACTACAAGAAGCTTATGCAACTAAGAATGGTCAGTTGCTAGAGGGGCAAGGGCAATTGCTACAGGCTATTCAGGAGATGCAAGATCGAACTGGGGTGACTTCAGTGGACTACCTCAAGTATTTCTATCAAAGCTTGAGTGATGCGCGCTTGACACCAGAATTACGCACTCAAGTTGCAGATCTGGCTTTGAAACTTTATCGTGCTCAAGCCTTTGAAGAAGCCTGGGATTCAAAAGCCCACTTTATGGAACTTTACCAAGCCAAGCAAGCCATTGATCAGCTCTTTTCTCAAGAGCATGCTCCGATTTACCCGATTGAAAAGACCGTTTTGGATCAAAAAGGAGGTGAAGCCCCTTCTTATAACTTAGCTGTTTACGAGTTTCTTAAAGGGGTCTATGGGGAGTTGGATAAGGCGACAGAAGCTCATCAAGAGGCCAACATGCTAACAGCCCTCTTGAACCAAATCGAGAGCCTCTTACCTCAGGTGGAAGAAGGTCAGCGAACAGGATTTGAAGAGCATTTGGCTCAGCTACGCCAAGAAGAGGAAACAGGCAAGGCTCTATCCAGCGGTCAAACCCTACTTCGGCAAGTGGAGGAAGCCATTGAGAAGCAAAAGCAAAAGAAAACAGACACCCCTCAGATTGAGGATCTTGCTCTTTACCAACAGCTCTACAACCAGTTGATGGCCCTGCACAAGCAATTGCTTGAAAAAGGAGCGAGTGATGCAAGTTTTGAGCGCTTGGAAGCTCTATTTGATCAACTAGCTAATCCTAAGAGTGACAAGACAGCCTTGCTTCAGGCCATACTAGCCTTTCAAGCAGAGTTAGCCTCTCCATCAGCAAGTGCCACAGTGGAGGGCTCCTCAGCACCTCTTGCTAGCGAGACGTTAGCTTCTGATTCGGCTACTGCATCCGTTACGGAAGCAAGCAATCCAAAAGAAGAAACCAGTTCGGAAGAACTTCCGACGGTAACTGGGGAGAAAGAGAATGCTCCAGCAAGTCCTGTAGAAGGAGAGACTCAGGAATAAATCACACTGTAAGAAAAAACACCGAATCGTATGGATTCGGTGTTTTTATCGGTCATTTCCATTTTTTTCTTGGGCCAGAATTTCTTCAAATCCTTGGGATAAGGCTTCGACCTGGATGGGTTCTAGGGTAAAGGGATGAACCAAGGTGAGGCGGTGGGCATGGAGCATGAGACGGGATCCTCTTTCTGGGTTGTAGAGAGGATCTCCCATGATGGGATGCCCATGATGAGAGAGATGGACACGGATTTGATGCGTCCGGCCAGTCTGGAGTTGGCACTTGACCAAACTCGTTCGTTTGAAGACCTTTAAAATCGTCACGTGGGTTTCCGCATAGAGTCCTTTTTTAGGATCGACGATGCGCTTGCGACGATCATGGCGATCACGACCTAGCTTATCTTTATAAACCACCTGTTTCTGGGGGAGCTTCCCTTGGATGAGGGCCCAGTATTCTCGCTTGATTTTCCGATCCTCTAGCAAACGGTTGAGGATGGGGAGGACAAAGGGATTCTTGGCAAAAAGAAGGGCTCCACTGGTCTCCTTGTCCAAACGATGAACGACATAACAGGGCCCCCCCACGTAACTAGAGACGTGATTCAGAAGGGCGACTTCGCCTGGTTGATTGGCGTGGGTTTTCATCCCTTCTAGCTTATTGACGATGATCAGGTGCTCATCCTCGTAGAGGACCTCAACCAGACTAGGGTCACCAGCTAGGAGAGACTTTTCTTCATAGTCTTCAGGGTCAAAGGTCAGGGTGAGGTCATCTCCTGCCTGAAGAGTGCACTGCCAGTGGACTGCTTGACCATTGACTTGGACGTTTTTTTTGGTCCGCAAAAAATGGCGAATTTTTCGTGGGATGAGGAAATAGTCTTCTAGAGCTTCCTTGACCGTCATAGTTGGAAAGGCTTTTGGGATGGTAATCGTGTATTGCATAGTGCTATTGTATCAGAAAGCTAGGGGAAAGAAAAGACGAGACCAATCTTGCTCGGCAGAAGAGAAACATCCTCAGATTAGCTAAGAATTGGAACTTGGCAGAAGCTTAAAGAAATCTAAAAGAGAAGCTACCTCCGGAGGTCTTTCTTGTCTAGTCGTGGGGAAGGTGATAAAATAAAGATTATGAACAAATTAAAAGAATTGATGGAGGGAATGATTCGTCATTTCCAACGAGACAAAAAACCAACCAAGATTGCAGAGGAGGTGGAGTTGTCGACGGATGGTGAGGAGTTAGCTCCGACCTATAGCCGTTCAGACAAGAAACACAAGAAACCTCTGTCTCAGCATCCTTTTAGACGCTTTTGGCGCAAGTACCACTTGACCAAGATCTTCTTGCTCATTGGCTTGATTTTCAGTTTGGTGACAGGAGGCTATCTCTTTTATCTTGCCAAGACGACCAATGTGGCAGATTTGCAAAATGCCCTCAAGGCGACCACCATTATTTACGATAAGGATGGGAACCAGGCCGGGAGTCTGACAGGTCAAAAGGGAACTTATGTTGAGCTAGATGCCATTAGTGAAAATCTGCAAAATGCAGTGATTGCGACAGAAGACCGGACCTTCTACAAGAACAGTGGGATCAACTACGGCCGTTTCTTTCTAGCTATCCTGACAGCGGGGCGCTCTGGAGGAGGATCAACCATTACTCAGCAGCTAGCTAAGAATGCTTACCTCTCTCAAGACCAGACCATTGAGCGTAAGGCTAAAGAGTTTTTCCTGGCTCTCGAGATCAATAAAAAGTACAGCAAGAAAGAAATTCTGACCATGTATCTCAACAATGCCTACTTCGGCAATGGGGTTTGGGGGATTGAAGATGCTTCTAAGAAATATTTCGGAGTGTCGGCTAGTCAATTGACTCTCGACCAATCAGCGGTTCTTGCAGGGATGCTGAAAGGACCAGAGATTTATAATCCCCTTTATTCTGTCGAAAATGCGACCAACCGTCGGAACACTGTTTTGCAGAATATGGTGGCTGCTGGCTATATCGATCAGGCCACAGCAGACCAATCTGCTACGGTAGATATTCACGGTCAGCTCATCGATGCCTATGAAGGCAAGTCAGAAGATTATCGCTATCCTTCTTATTTCGATGCGGTGATTAATGAAGCCGTCAATCGGTATGGCCTGACGGAAGAAGACATTATTAAAAATGGCTATCGGATCTATACAGAAATGGATCAGAATTACCAGGCCAGCATGCAGGTCATCTATGACAATGTGGATCTCTTCCCCCTTGCAGAGGATGGCACCCGGGCAGAGTCCGGTAGTGTGGCCCTGGATCCAAAGACAGGAGGAGTTCGTGCTATTGTCGGTCGTGTCGGAAGCGACCAAGGAGTCGGCTTTAGAAGCTACAACTACGCGACCCAGTCTGCAAGAAGTCCTGGTTCAACCATTAAACCGCTTGTGGTCTACAGTCCAGCAGTTGCCAAGGGTTGGTCGACCAACATGGAATTGGATAACACTACAACCACCTATGGAAATTACACCGTAAACAACTATGGGGGAATTCAGACTAGTCCAACGGTTCCGATGTATCAGGCCTTAGCGGAATCCCTTAACCTACCAGCAGTTGCCACAGCTAATGAATTAGGTCTTGACACAGTCTTTGATTATGGGAAGAAGTTTGGACTTAATATGGACAAGGTTCATCGTTCTCTTGGTGTGGCTCTCGGATCTGGTGTTGCGACCAATCCTCTGGAGATGGCCCAAGCTTATGGGGCTTTTGCTAATGATGGAGTCATGAACGATGCCCACCTCATTACCAAAATTGAAAATGCGAGTGGCCAGGTCGTCAAGAGTCATAGTCAGAAATCTACCCGGGTCCTCAGCACCTCTGTTAATCGAAAAATGACCAATATGATGCTAGGAACGTTCTCCAACGGGACAGGGGTCAACGCAGCTCCTTATGGCTATACCATGGCTGGGAAGACAGGGACAACAGAGACCGACTTCAACCCAGATTTATCTGGGGACCAGTGGGTAATCGGTTATACTCCAGATGTAGTCCTCAGCCAGTGGCTAGGTTTCCCTAAAACAGATGAGACCCATTACCTGACGGGGACCAGTGCGGAAACGGCCTCGATCATCTTCCGCAATGTCGCCAACAGCGTCCTGCCTTATACGGAAGGAACCAGCTTTGACGACGAGAAGAACTCCTACGCGGAAAATGGGATTGCGCCAGTCGGCCAAGAAACAGAAACTGACGCTCAGACAGATGACAAAGGCTTCTTTGATCAGGTAAAAGAGCAAGCTTCCAATATGGTAGACCAAGCTAAGAAGGCCATCGATGAAGCAGACCTTCCTGGTAAGGCCAAGAATGCTTGGGATACCTTTAAAGGTTGGTTTGGCTATTAAAAGGAAAGTCCTTCAATATGAAAGTTACCAAAAAGCCTTCAGAGTATATCTGAAGGCTTTTTGACTAGAGTGTTAGAGGTTTGCATCAGAAACACTAAAGGTATCACCGTGCTCAAAGTCTCCGTACTGGTATCCTCGCTTGAACCAGCGCATGCGTTGCTCGGAGCTTCCATGGGTGAAACTATCTGGGACAGAGTAACCATAGGCCTGCTCTTGGAGAGTATCGTCCCCTACTGCATGGGCAGCATTGAGAGCTTCTTCGATGTCACCTGTGTCCATGAGACCTTGCTCCTCGATATAGCGGGCCCAAACACCAGCATAGTAGTCTGCTTGAAGCTCCAAGCGAACATTCAGGGCGTTTTTCTGTGTTTCAGATTTCCCCTGGGTGGCCCGTTGGTAACTTTGAAGGGTTCCTAATTCGTTTTGGATATGGTGGCCGACCTCATGTGCGATAACATAGGCCATGGCAAAGTCACCGCTGGCCTTGTATTTAGTGGTGAGCTCTTTGTAGAAGCTAATATCCAGATAAATTTTTTGATCGCTAGGGCAGTAGAAAGGACCTGCTGCTGCTTGCCCCACTCCACAGCCTGTTCGCGTTTGACCGGTGTAGAAGACCAAGGTCGGTTTATGATAGGTTCGACCTTCTTTTTGGAAAGCTTGGCTCCAAAAGTCTTCTGTCGTCCCCAAGACTTGGCTGACGAACTTGGTGTCTTGGTCGCTAACTTGGGTTTGCTCTTGGCGCGTGACTTGGCTGGAGTTGTAGTTCTGAGTGGCTTGCTCCGGATTAAAGATGCCACTCAGGCCAGCTCCCCCACTCAAAAGAACCAACAGTAAAATCATAATGATCTTGCTCTTGAAACTTCCTGGAGAGAGATTAAAAAAAGCAAGTCTAGCGTGTACGGTTTGTGGGTCACGCAACTACTCAATCAAGTTGAGTGCGACGCCAAAACCAAAACGTCTAGAAGTTAACAAGTTTTGTAAACATTGTAGTAAATATACAATTCATAAAGAAACCAGATAGGAGATTGTTGTGAAATTTATCAGAGATATTTTTGTCTTACTTAAGAACACGACTTGGCCTACTCGCAAAGAAAGATGGAAAAACTTTATCTCCGTGATTGAGTATACTGCTTTCTTCGTAGTCTTGATTTATTTCTTCGACCGCGTAGTAGCGAAAGGTATTTTACAAATTATTGATTTGTTCTAAGGAGCAAGAAAAATCGCGTCCCAAGAGGATGCTTTTTTTTCTTACTGGAACAGAAAAAAACAAAGAAATTACTTTGCTTTCTCTAGTTTTATGTTATAATGGACCTAGGAAAACGAGAGCCACTAGGCTTTTTTTAGTATCGTGATGAAGCGATGACTTCTATCAGATCAGAAAGGAAACTCAAATGGATAGTTTTGATAAAGGCTGGTTTGTCTTGCAGACTTACTCAGGCTATGAAAATAAAGTGAAGGAAAATCTTCTTCAACGGGCACAGACCTACAACATGTTGGAAAATATCTTGCGGGTAGAAATCCCTACTCAAACTGTACAAGTTGAAAAGAACGGAAAAACAAAAGAAATCGAAGAAAACCGCTTCCCTGGTTATGTCTTGGTTGAGATGGTCATGACAGATGAAGCTTGGTTTGTCGTTCGGAATACGCCAAACGTAACGGGCTTTGTTGGCTCTCACGGGAACCGTTCAAAACCGACTCCTCTCTTGGAAGATGAGATTCGCAATATCTTGATTTCTATGGGACAAACTGTACAAGACTTCAACATTGATGTCAAGGTAGGAGATACCGTTCGGATTATCGATGGAGCCTTTACTGACTACACTGGTAAGATCACTGAAATTGACAATAACAAGGTGAAAATGATTATTTCCATGTTCGGAAATGATACAGTTGCTGAAGTTAACCTCAACCAAATTGCTGAATTATAAGATAAAACTCTGGTTAAGATGAATCGTCTTAACCAGAGTTTTTATAGTAGCCTTCAATTGCTACTTCAAAAAAACAAAAAAGCCCTATTTCTAGGGCTTTACGATATAAAGGAATAAACCAATATAAAGTTTTATCATCAAGGCGGTAGACGGATTTGAACCGACGATCAAGCTTTTGCAGAGCCGTGCCTTACCACTTGGCTATACCGCCATAACATATACTATTTTAACCTAAAAATCAGATTTGGTCAAGAAAAAGTTTTTCACAAACTTTACAAAAGAGACAAGAATAAATAAGGAAAGTCCTTGTTGACAGGCTCAACATTTTTAAGGTAAAGGGGCTGAAAATATGATGATCATTAGTTGATTCATGATGGAGAAAGAGTGTGACTGAAAAAGTTTGCGAGCAGAGGAGTTTCATCGAAACGAGGACCTAGATTTTCTCTTTGCAAGTAGTGAGCAAGGAGGATTTGATTAGTCAGGAAAATCTCTCAAATGACTTGCAAAAAGCTTCTAAATCTGCTATACTTATAAAGTTGCGTAAAGCAATAAATACTCATCCTGGATCCATTGTGGCACCGTTGCCCTTGTGGTCGTGTTGCAAGCTGACGTCTGGGAGAGGAGAAAAAAACAAAAAGGAGAATTTACTCATGGCAGTAATTTCAA
>QWCO01000837.1_pt1 | contig 14028 bp, 9 predicted proteins | sample 1972611 | NCBI WGS metagenome assembly QWCO01 (sample SAMN09866706, study PRJNA288562) | Human oral metagenome isolate term1_saliva, whole genome shotgun sequencing... | reverse complement strand
GCATTGAAAGTTGGCTCGCAACATCCTGTTTTCCCACAAACAAGACATGAATTCCCCGTTTACAGAAAACCACACTGCAACTTGCGTCACTTTACGCTGTAATCTCTATCATTTTGCCACGCAATATGACTCAGATTGCAAAGTAAAGCAGGGCATGATATTTCTGTTAATATCAGCAACATCTTTATCAACTGTCCTCTCTTAAGGATAGATTAGGATAAACTTTCGGCCATATAGCTTTCGCTTTTCAATCGTTTTATATATCTTTGCCACAGAAATAAAGTCCGACAACTGTAAATGCATCACGCCAATTCAATCATAAAACACAAGAACTGTCGCGCGTTAGTAAGTTTCATATTTCTTTTCACAGCTGCAAATTGTTTAGCAACCACATCTCTGACAGACTCTTTAAGCAATATCACTGAGGAAACAAGCCTTACTGACAGCATGGGAAATGCAATTCATCATAACACGCAGGAATACAGATACAGGGTCAACGCTTCTATGTCATTGGCAGGGCTGCCATGGATAGTGGCAGGAATTGCACTAAGAAGTGAGAAAAGAAATATCAGGGAAGTACGCAATAAATTCCAACTGAATTTCCACCAATCTGCAGATAACTATATACAATATGCTCCACTATTGCTGACCACAGGACTGAAAGTTGCGGGAGTGGAGGGGCGAAGCAGTCTCAAACGCTATGCTGTCAGCAGTGCAGCTTCATTGATTATCACGGCTACTTTAGTAGAAACCATGAAATATTCTGTCAGAGAACTTCGCCCGGATGGTTCGACAAACAAATCTTTCCCCTCCGGTCATACGGCCATAGCCTTTAGTGCTGCCACAATACTCCATAAAGAATATGGCATGACTCGAAGCCCATGGTACAGTATTGCAGGCTATATGCTTGCTACGGCAACAGGCTGTATGCGCGTATTTAACAACAGACATTGAGCAAGCGACACGTTTGCCGGTGCGGGTATTGGTATTCTGTCTACAGAAATGGGCTATACTTTGGGGGGATTTACTTTTCAAGAACAAAGGTTTGTTACGCCATGACAGGGATGACGAACTTGACCTTTATAAGTACCCAAGTTTCTTCAATGTGCAAATGGGTATCGGCCTAAGTGAGCGTCATCTTGATTTCATGGAGCATCTTCCCGGACTGAACGAATATTATCATGAACAAAAGAAACGAAAGATTAAACTTTCACGTGGCATTGCCGTTGGCGTCGAGAGTGCCTATTTCCTAAATCGGTATATTGGCTTGGGTGGACGTCTGATGATTACATCACGTAATGTCAAAGGATATGATAAGGATGCACTGCATCCTATTGGAATTCTGAGCCAGCTCGCTTCTGCAAATGCCGGATTTCTTGACAGCTTCACACTGACCGTTGAATCTAACCACATGGCAGAGTTCAACTGGAGCGGTGGAGTATACTTCAATTTCCCTATCAGCAAAAGGTTTGCATTAGGTTCAAAACTCCTTGTGGGCAGAAGCTATTTAGACGGCATTGCTGTCACTGCTGAAGTTAAAGGACATCAGCGAGACATTGCATTTGAATATGATCCGCAACATGGTAAGACCGTGCCGACACTCGAAATAAAAGGAAACGGAAAAGATAACGGGAAGTCCTACTACATATTGCCCCTTACGTTGCCTCACAAAAGAAAAGCGTCTCCCAACCCATTCTTGGCGCTGCATTCTCTTTCTGCTTCTGAATGCTCATAACTTCCTCGCTAAGGCATAACTAACTGAAAGACACTGCTACGAATATATACGTTAATAACTATATAACGCTACCCTTATATAAAATAGTTCTATCCATTCTCTATGCTCAACACTTTTATTTATTAAAGCAAAGAAACGGATAGAACTATAAATAGTTAAGTTATTACTCCTTTTAATAACTTACAACATCCATTAGACTATGAAGATCAATTATTCAGCCTTATTAGATTTTTGATACCCTTCATTTTGTGTAAGTTTCAAATTTCGTTGCATCTCATTGAGAGATATAGGCCACAGGAGATCAGTTTGTTTAATCTTAGCATCCGCTCCATTATTAGCACCAACGAGATCAACATAGACAACTTCTCCACTACGAAGAATATTAGAAATAATAGGGAATTTACCCGTACGCACGCAATCATCCCAGATTTTCATTTCCAGAGGGAATTCACGTAATCTTTCGGTCCAGCATAGTTCAATAAACTTCTCTTTAGAAAGATTCATCAAATTAGCCTTAAGTGTAGACACACTTTGACCAAGTGCTCGAGACTGCACTTGAGCTAAATAATCTGCAGCTTCTGCTGTTACTCCCTGAATATGAGTCAAAGCTTCTGCCGCATCTAACAATGTCTCTGCATAACGATAAATATTCCAATCTTTTGTACCTCTACTTGTATATAAATCAGCCTCTTCATCAAAAAAATACCAACAACCTATTTGATCATAATAAGCAGGATCTGATGAAGTTACATTGCCAAAAACAGGCATATTCCAACTCTTTCCATTATTAGGATTCGTATATGACGTTGCAAAAAATTGCTTTTCTTGTCCTCTTAAATCATCATTAGTATAGATATTTAAGAAACGTCCTGTAGGGCCAAACACACGTTCAAAAATAGAATACTTATCAAAGACTCCTGTTGCGGATGAAGTGAAAGCATAAGTTGGGCGCCATCCTGAAGTAGAGACAGCGTTATCAAATTCCTCTGCATATATAACTTCAGGAAGATCGTCTAACGTTCTGAGTTTGTTATATGCACTTTTAAGTGCTCTATCATCATTCTTGGTTAATTGATAAAGACCAGATTGAATAATATCTTTAGCACAAGAAGCTGCCTTTTCATAATTTCCTATAAACATATACATGTCTGTAAGAGCCATTTCTGCAACATATTTTGTTATTCGATGAGAATTGTTCTGCCATGTTCCTACTGTCAGATTATTTACAGCGTCTGTCAAATCTTGCTCTACCAAAGCAAGAACCTTTGTTTTAGATGTACGTTCTAATTGCATATTTTGGGAAGCACTATAATAAGCTTCTGTAGACAACGGAACGTCCCCAAACACTTTTACAAGGAAGAAATAATTCATTCCTCGAAAGAATTTAGCTTCAGCCTCAAGTTGTTTTTTTGCAGAATCTGAAATTTTAACTCCATTTGCATTAATATTATTTATCACACTATTAGCAATATTGATAGCATTATAACAGACATCCCAAACACCATCCATAGTACCGGAGACTGTATTTGTTTCAGCTTGTCGTGTAAGTTCACGTGCAAATTTACAAACTTGTTCCTGTCCTTCATATGAATTTCGGAAATATCCTGTTAGCATTGACGAAATTGAGGCAAAAGGGCCGATGTATGCACTCCCTGCATTCGTATATTGATTAACGAACCCTGACCGATAGAGGAGATTTACTTGTCCACTAAAATGCTGCTCCGTCTTATTAAAATCGTTCCTTGTTAGCATTGATTCAGGTTTTTCTTCAAGCCAACTATCGCAAGAACAGAAAAACAATCCTAAACTAATCGATAATATATATATTTTTTTCATATATGTAATTCTATAAAGTTATTAAATCAAAATGTAACATTGACTCCAAATGTATATGTCCGAGAACGGGGATAAGAATAGAAAGTCATATTCTGACCAAACTGATCACCATGAGAAGATGATTCTGGATCAAAGCCATTAAACTTACTGGAAGTCATAAGTGCTAAATTATTTCCACTTATATAGACACGCAACCCATGAACACCTAAATTACGACATATATCAGAAGAGAACGTATAACCTAATTGCAACATATTCAATCTAAGGTATGAACCACTACATATCCAACTAGAATCGATTGTTGTATCCTGTCCTGCATGTCCAGAGTTACATAGTCGAATCATTTGTTCCATCGTCTTAGGATTAGTTCCATCATAAGCGTCATAAAGTATATTCTTTAGACCATTTGTAATACCAAATCTATCATAAGTTGGATGATAGAATTGCTGCATAGTTTGAACTCCCATGACAAATTGCCAATCCATTGTTATATCAAAACCTTTATAATTAAAAGTATTAGAGAAGTCTCCTGTCCAATCAGGGAGACCTTTCCCAATAATTTCTTTCTTAGCAGAACGATTAGGCCGCCCTATCTGATGTACACTGTATTTAGAAGTCCCTATTTGTGTGGCCGAACAAAGTCCATTATCAACATCTTGCTGAGACCATTTCTCTGTCTGCTGCATTTCTTTAGTTATAACACCATAACGACGATAACCATAGAAACTACCCATACTTTCACCTACACGTAAGATTGCTTCTGAGCCTCCTACCCAACCCATAAGTTCGATATCTTCATCATTTTTTCCCAAGTGAAGAATTTTATTCTTATTATAGTTCATATTTAAAGACATCTGCCAAGAAAAAGATTTAGAACGAATAGGATAGGCTGTAATCATCAAATCTAAACCTTGATTCTTTACTGAGCCGATGTTTTTATACTGACTTCTAAAACCTGTTGAATGTGGAACAGGACAATCAAGTAATAAATTTATCGTCTTTTTATTATAGAACGATAAATCTATATTAACACGATTTTGAAATAGACCAAGTTCAAGACCAACATCCCACATTCCGGTTTTTTCCCATTTTAGATCCGGATTTTCTAGAGAACTTAAATACATATAGGGTGCACGCTTACCATCTAAAAGGAGTGTACCTGCTCCCGTGCGTGCTAAAGAATTATAAGTTCCAATTTCAGAGTTACCTGTTAATCCATAGCTAGTATGGAATTTCATATTACTAATCCAGGTTAATGACTTCATAAATTGTTCTTCTGATATAATCCATGCTAAACCTGTTGATGGGAAAAAAGCATATTTATTATTCTTTCCAAATTTGGAAGATCCATCATAACGGCCTGTTGCTGTAATAGAATAACGATCTTTATATGTATATGCAAAACGAAGAAAATAGGAATTCATACGCCATTTATCTATATTAGATGAAGGCGCTTGTGGATTTGTACCAACCCCCATATTCTTATCTTCATAAAAATCATTAGAAAAGCCCTCTGTAACAATACCATTACTCCTTGTAGTTTGTTCTGTCCATGAAAGTCCGAACATTCCATTTAGACGATGATCTTCTATATTTTTTTGATAAGTGAGATATGTTTCTTCCTGCCAATAAAGTCTGTTTGTATGATAATATTCTGCACGACCATTGGGCATAGATATGTTGTTCAATGTAGTTGCCGCATAACGCCGTCTTTCTATACCATGCCAATCAATTCCATATTGTGTCTTCAGGTCTAATCCTGGTAAAATATGGAAGGTTAAAGCAGCATTACCAAAGATTTGTGTATTATAATACATACGTTTTTGCTGCTCTAATATCATTATTGGGTTAGACATACCTTCAAATCCGAATTTGTCTGACATCTTTGAAGGTGAAGTTGAAGTCGTATAATTTCCTGTATCTGGTTCACGAAGAGGGAGCCATGGCAGCATTTCTATCATCGTTCGACGTGCTTCTTGTCCACCCCCATCAAAATCAGTGTATCTTCCCCACATATGATTCACTGCAATATTAACTCCAGTAGATAACCATTTGTAAGGATTTGCATCATAAGTTAATTTTCCACTTACACGCTTATTCCAAGTGTTTTTTAGCAATCCCTGATAATCTGAATAATTAAGGAAGGCTCCAACATTCGACTCCTTACTCCCTTGTTGAATATTAATTTGATGATTATGTGACAATGCATTTCTTGTCGCCTCAGATTGCCAATCTGTATCATACAAAGGATTTCCTTGAGTATCAAAATAACGATTGTCATTAAACCAATCCGTTCGATTTAGGGACCAATGCATTCCATTATAAGTATTTTCGTTTTCAAGCCCTTTCATAAATGTATCACACCACTCATGCGCATTCAGTGTTTTCATCTTACGTGCCATTGTACTAAGTCTCAAAGAACCTTGGTAACTTACTTTAGTACCAGTTTCACCTTTCAATCCTCGCTTCGTTGTTACCATTATAACACCATTCGCACCTCGAGCACCATAAATTGCAGTTGCAGATGCATCTTTCAATACTTCTATTGACTCTATATCATTAGGATTAACTAAAGCAAAATTCGTCATTACTACTCCATCAACTACATATAAAGGATCTGAGCTTGCGTTTATCGTTGAAATCCCTCGAATTATAACACGTGGTGCAGACGCTCCAAGATCTTCTGAATTAGAAAAAACAGTTACACCAGAAGCTTTTCCACGCAAATTATCAAGAGCAGAGAAGTTTTGATTCCTTATTAAATCTGTTCCCTTTGCTACCGAAATGGACCCAGTAACATCATTTTTCCTCATTGTACCATATCCTACTACGATAACTTCATCAAGAGATTCATTATCAGAAACTAAAGAGACTAGTAAGTTTGATTTCGAACCTAAAGTTAATACTCGGTCTTTATACCCAATATAGGATACTCGAATTTGTTCACCAGCTTTCGCAATGATAGAACATTTTCCATCAACATTAGTAGCACTACCTGTCTTATCTGTTAGAGAGACAACACTAGCACCAATAATTGGTTCACCTTTTTCGTCAACAACAGAAATCATGTACTTTTGTTGTTGTTGGACAGATGTAACATGAAGCCTATTTTCATGATTAGGAAAATCTTCTGCCTTTACAGAAGACAGACCTCCAAAATAAGCAAAAATGAAAGCTAACGAATATCTCGTTAATTTCATTACCTTTTCTTTTTGTTTAATCATAGGTTGATTGTTTAAGTGAATATTAATTAAGGAATAAAATTTTGAATGGTATTACAGAAACTATTATAAAAGAAATTGTATTAGATATTATCTAAGAACTATATAAACTTTGGATCAAGAAATCAAATTATATAATGAAAATTAGATTATAATTAAATATTATCGAAGGGATTACAATGCTGTATTCTTACTCTTATTTTCATATCTTAATAAAATATTAAATTTATCTAATAATCTCTCTATCTCTTCATCTTCCAACCTCTTTCATTTCCCTTCTTTTCTCGAAAATGAATAAGGAGCGTCACTCATTGTGCAGCCTCGTGTGGTATTAGGTTGAGAAAATAGATTAAAAATAAGTTTTGCACCTTTCTTTAAGTCACTGATCTTGAGATAATTTTTATCCCATGGCTTTCCATTTAGCGTCATCGAAGAGATATATTTATTCGCAGAAGAACATTGAGGAGCATCAATTGATATGGTCTTTCCATCGTATAGATGCAGCTTTACCTGCTTAAAATAGGGCGTTCCGATTGCATATTCGCCGCTTCCTGGGCACACTGGATAGAATCCAAGCGCTGAGAACACATACCAAGCTGACGTTTGACCATTGTCTTCATCGCCACAATACCCGTCAGGATTTGCCGTATAAAGTCGATCCATTATATTGCGAACATGAAGTTGAGTCTTCCAAGGCTGGCCCGACCAATCATATAAATACGGCATATGTTGAATCGGTTGATTGCCATGTGCATAGTTCCCCATGTCCATAACTTGCATTTCTCGTATCTCATGTATCACTGATCCATAATAACTATCGTCAAAGATTGGCGGAACAATAAACACTGAATCCATCATCTGATTAAACACTTCATTGCCTCCCATGAGGTTAATGAGCCCTTGGGGGTCATGAAATACGCACCAAGTCCAATGCCATGAGTTGCCTTCGGTAAAGGCATCACCCCACTTATAGGGTGAGAAAGGTGACTGAAACTGTCCGTCTTTCAGTCTTCCACGCATCATTTTAACCGATGAATCGAATACATTACGATAGTTTAATGCACGCTTTTTAAACGGCGCTAATTCCTTTTTAGACTTCCCCATGGCCTTACCTAATTCATAAATACACCAATCATCATAGGCATATTCAAGCGTACGGGCCACATTTTCGTTGATTTTCACATCGTAAGGCACATAGCCTAAGCGATTATAATAGTCGAAACCTTTTCTTCCAGAAGAACTAACCTTCGGATGAACTGCCGATGCTCCATGCACAACGGCTTCCCAAAGTGTCTCTGCATCTTTTGTCTTCACTCCCGACAACCAGGCATCTGCCACCACAGAAGCAGAGTTGTTGCCTACCATACAGTCACGATGGCCGGGCGATTGCCACTCTGGTAAGAAGCCCGATTCACGATAGGCATTAGCAAGTCCTTGTTGAATTTGGAGATTAACTTCTGGATAAAGCAAGTTTAATAGAGGGAATAATGCACGGAAAGTGTCCCAAAAGCCTGTGTCAGTATACATATATCCCGGCAACACTTTACCATTATAAGGACTATAATGAATGATATTGCCATTGACATCTCGCTCCCAAAGCATGCGTGGGAATAACAAACAACGATATAAACACGAATAAAAAGTGCGCTTATGGTCTATGTTTTCATCGTTCACTTCTACTCTTCCAAGCACCTCATTCCATTGTTTTTGACCATGAGCTGCTATATTTTCCAAGGTCTCACCAGCCTGTTGGAGTTCTTTGAGATTCAACATGGCTTGGTCATAGCTCACAAACGAAGAGGCAACACGGGCTGTTACCTGTTCATTTCTGTGTGAAGTCTTGAAACCAACAATACACCCATGTTTCACCTTCTCCGTTAATTTTATTGCCTTTCCTTCGGAATTAAGCATGTAAGCAATAGGATGAGAAAACTGAATGACAAAGTAATTTCGGAAATTTTCGGGCACTCCGCCATTATTCTTCGTTGTATATCCCATCACCATATTCAGCTCAGGAAGCACTACAACCTCTGAATTGTCGTCGAAAGCATCAATGACTATGCTGGCACTATCAGTCTTAGGATAAGTGAAACGCATCATACACGCACGCTGTGTTGGTGCTATTTCGGCCCTAATATCATAGTCGGCAAGATACACTTTATAATAATAAGGTTTCACATTTTCGGCCATATGCGAGAACCATGAGGCTCGTTTATCCTCATCAAAGACTGGTTTTCCGGTCTCAGGCATAAGAGAAAACATGCCATAATCGTTTATCCAGGGGCTGGGTTGATGGGTTTGTTTCAGTCCTCTGATTTTATGTGCAGTGTAAACATACTGCCAACCATCGCCATTTCTACCTGTTTGAGGCGTCCAAAAGTTCATTCCCCAAGGCAAAGCAATAGCGGGATAGGTGTTACCTGCAGAGAGTTCAAAGGATGATTCCGTACCCACCAGGGGGTTAACAAACGCAGCATAGTCGCATGATTCGTTAGCCGACTTAATGCCAGTAGTATATAACAACGCTACCAACAAAAGGAGAAAACCAAATCGTTTATTCATAGTTTAAGGTCTTAATATTGAGGTTAATCAATAACACAACATCGTTCTTATCATTCTGTAGAACGATGTTATGCTATCATCACACATTTTATTTCAAGCTGTTTAATAAAGGTGCCTTTCCATCGGCAATGAGTTTTATTACCAGTTCGCCGAAAAGTCCATTCTGCCATGCAAACCATGGGCGCGTGTAATGATTTGGGGCATTCACATCAAAGCTTTCATGCATGAAACCTGTTCCGGCATCTGTATGCATAAGCATCTTCATATACTTGGCTATTTCCTGGTCATCCTTCGAAACAAACAACTTCATCATAATGCTCATTGGCCATGCCATATTATATCCAATATGTGGACCACCAATACCTTCTCCTGCCTTTCCGCGGAAAAACCAGGGGTTATCTTCACTCCAAACGAAGCGTAAGGTGTTCTGATAGATAGGATCATCGAGCGAAACATCACCCAAATAGCCCATGCCCAGCAATGAAGGAACGTTTGCATCGTCAGCAAGTAGGTGATTGCCAAAGCCATCTACCTCAAGCGCATATATCTTTCCATATTTAGGATGGTCATAGACCGCATATTTTTTCAATGCAGCTTCCACTTCATCGGCCAAGTCATTGCATTGCTTAGCGAGGGCAGGCTTGTGATTAACCACATTGAGAATCTCTGCAGCTTTACGCAAACTGGAAACTGCCATGAAGTTAGAAGGGATGAGAAATTGGAAGATTGTGGCATCATCCGAAGGTCGGAAAGTCGACACAATCAGTCCACATGGCTTCACAGGTGCCCCATAACCACCCCAGCCTACAGTGTCATAAGCGCGGTCTGTCACACGAAGGAAATGATAAGGTCCCATTCCTTCTTTGCGCTGTTGCTCATGAAAAGTGAGCAAAGTGTTTTCAATTGCTTGCAACCAAGCCTCTCCAAAGATAGAAGCATCACCCGAAACTTTCCAATATTCATAGGCCAATCGAATGGGATAACATTCACTGTCTATCTCATATTTACGCTCATGAACTTCTGGTTTCATAGCCGTATTGTCGCTTTGCCATTCACCTCCCGTTGGACCATCATTGAAAGCATTGGCATATCTATCGATATTTGTATTCTTAAACTCCCTGAGAATAACGCCCCGAAGCATTTTCTTCAGCTGAGGATCTTCATTGACCAAACGCACATAAGGCCACACTTGAGCTCCCGAATCGCGTTGCCACATGGCGGGAATATCACCAGTATAGACAAACGTATCGTCGTCTCCATCCTTCACCCGATAATGAACGGTAGTTTCAAGTGTATTGGGATAACAGTTTTCAAACATCCAAGCAAGTCGTGGATTGCCCTTCAATATAGCTTTAACGCGCTTAATTTCTTTCTCTATTGCTTTCGACTTGAAAAGCCGTTCGGCCATAGGCGGACGCTTACTCACAAAAGTTGTGGCATCACTTGCAACCTTATCAGTATAACGTTGTGACACTTGAGCAGACACCCCCGCAGTGGAGCACATGAAAAGACAAGCCAAAGTAAATGTTGATAATCTCATAGTATAAAATCTTAGATATTTTCTCGTAGAATCACTCACCATGAAAGATGCAATAAAATAATTCCAACTTATTTATAGTATTAAATTAAAGCTCAAACAAGATAAGGCAATCAATTACGCTTACAAAAGTAAATTAAAGAAATGATTTCACCAAATTTTTTGTTCATAAAACTTAACTAACACCGCCTACTATTTCTGATTAGTAGAAAAAGCGCCTCATTTTACTCACCAAATTCAGTCAAATTGAGCCTTAAAAAGAATCAAATCACAATACCAAATCAGGCATTTCTCAAGAACATAAAAATAGCATTATTTCATCGCTTCTTGCCGGTAGAAACAAGATTAATCACAGACAACAATGCAAACAGACTAAGACTCACCCAAATAATGATTTTAGGTGATTAAAGCAAGCAAACGGACAGCGTTGTTTTCGTAAGATATGCAATAAACCTTCACCTATAAGGAAGCTTATATCACCTTATATATCGTAGCACCAAGATTTTTTTATTTAACGTGGATTTACTATCTTTTATGGAGGAATTCATACTAAATTTGGTATTCTATTAGCTTACAAATCATTACTACTCCATGTTTAATATTTCGCAAATATATAAAAATTACTTGTTATGTCTAAATCTTACAAACAGAATCTAATATTTTGATAAAAGGAGAGAATTTTGAAAAGCTATATATAAATCATCTTGCATAAAGAAAAATAAATCGTACCTTTACAGCAAATCTAAACCATATACCATTGAATATGAATACAACAAAGAGAAACAAACCCATAAAGATAGAGGCCTACTTACCCCTTTTCATTTTCTATCTCGTTGCTGTTGCTTGCAGAATTGTCTCCGTTTGCATATTACCCACAATAGTTGAAGGGAGTAAACACACGATATGGTTACAACTTTGCGAAGGTATTGGCCCAGCCTTAGGTGCAGTTATCGTGACCTATTGTTTCAAAAGGAAATGGACTTGCACCATCGCTGGGAAATCATGGCGACGCAGTGTCTTTTGTCTTACCTTTCCCATAGTCTTATTTCTCATTTTCGATAGAGCGAATGGACTGAAAACAACATTGTTATTTTTGGGCTGCACACTTTATGCCTTCTTTGAAGAAGTGGGCTGGCGTGGCTATCTGACAGGTGAATTCTCAAAGTTGAATCAATTAAAACGAGTCATAATTATCACCACATTCTGGTTCATTTGGCATATCAATTTCCCATTAGGTATGCATGGACTCATCTTCTTTGCTATTCTTTTATTGGCTTCATGGGGCTTAGACCAAGTGGCACACGACACACACGCACTCATCTTATGTGCCTGCCTACATGGCATTTTCAATCTTTTCAAACACAACAATGGAATACTCAATAATTATCTCACGATCTCTTTCCTCATCCTTTCTATCGCCTCATGGTTCATCGTTTGGTACTATCCATGTAACAAAAAGTCTTCTACCAAATAAATGGATGCCATTATAAAGCAAAAAAATATAGGGAATCATAGACAACAAACAGCAACACATAGCCCAACTTCTCACAAATGTTTCTGCGTACGGCGAAAGCTTCAAACCATTCGGGAAGTGACTTTCGCCATGCGCGGAAACTTCAAACCATTCGAAAAACAACTTTCGCCATGCGCGGAAATGCCAAACCATTTGGGAAGTGACTTTCGCCATGCGCGGAAACTCCAAACCATTCGGGAAATGACTTTCGCCATGCGCGGAAATACCAAACCATTCAGGAAACGACTTTCGCCATGTGCGGAAACTCCAAACCTTTCGGGAAACGACTTTCGCCGAGCGCGGAAATCACAAACCATTCGGGAAATGACATTCGCAATGCGCGGAAATCACAAACCATTCGGGAAGTGACTTTCGCCATGCGCGGAAACTTCAAACCTTTTGCGGAATGATTTGCGGGAGGTCCGCAAGGGATATAAACAAAAAAAGCACTCTGAGGAAATGAATCTTCAAAGTGCTTTATAAAAGGAGGCGGCTACCCACTCTCCCGCATTGTATTGCGTACCATCAACGTTGGCAACTTGGCCACTGCTACACCATCATCAGTGCTTCATCTTTCAAAACCCGTTCTCTACATACGCAAACAAGATAAGCTGTCTGCAGTAAAACAGCTCGATAAAAACAAAAACAATATTTCTCAGAGGTAAGAAATACATGAGGATATACAGGAAATAGCTAATCTCAATCTTGGGAACGGCTAAAAATGGAGAAAAAAGTTATATCTTTGTAATGCCAAATTTGAAAAAGAATACAACTTTGGGTAAGAGCAATTATGTATAGCGATTTCGTTCATCTTAGCTCAAACAACTTATTGTAAGCATAATGAGAAAATACAATTATACTTATCAAAACAAAATAGAACAATGAAAAGAGTCTTTTTATGCTCATCTTTCACTGATGTAGCTAAAATTCTATCAAAAAACGTTTCTTCATCATTAAGAGGAAACACCATAGCTTTCATACCTACAGCAAGTATCCACGAGGAATATACCCAATATGTAGAAGACGGAAAGAATGCACTCCGTGCACTCGGACTCCACATAAAGGAAGTAGAGATTACCCAACTCGATAAAGATAAAATTGCAAAAACATTGGTTGATTGTGACTGTATATACGTCTCGGGCGGAAATACATTCTTCCTTATGCAAGAATTAAAAAAGACCGGAACAGATTTGTTGATTAAAGAGCAAGTGGAAAGGGGTAAACTTTATATCGGAGAATCTGCTGGTGCTATGATTCTCGCACCTAATATAGAATATGCAAAGAGAATGGATAATCACCTTATGCAAACTCCAAACTTCAACGATTTTACAGGACTGGGCATTATCGATTTCTATCCTGTTGTGCATTTCAATAGCTTCCCTTTTGAAGAGGCTACGCAAAACATCATCAAAGAATACAGCGACCTGCCATTAAAACCTATCTCAAATCAACAAGCCATCCTCATAACAGGAGAGGACGTGGCAATATTAGGTGAGAATGAGTAAAAATGGTATACAACCAAAAGAGCGTCCATTTGATTGCTCAAATGAACGCTCTGATAAAAAGGAGGCGGCTACCTACTCTCCCGCATTGCATTGCAGTACCATCGGCGCAAGTGGGCTTA
>QWCO01000849.1_pt1 | contig 14156 bp, 12 predicted proteins | sample 1972611 | NCBI WGS metagenome assembly QWCO01 (sample SAMN09866706, study PRJNA288562) | Human oral metagenome isolate term1_saliva, whole genome shotgun sequencing... | reverse complement strand
GCCATCATTAATGCAATTCAGGAATATCACGCCAAAGGTTTACCTATCCTCGTAGGCTCTGCAAGCATCGTTAAAAACGAATTAATCGCCAAACATCTTGATGAGGTTGGATTAAAGTATGAAATATTAAACGCCAAAAATAACGAACGTGAGGCTGCTATTATTGCAAAGGCCGGGGAAAAGGGAGCAATCACTCTTGCTACCAATATGGCTGGACGTGGGACAGACATCAAACTTTCTGATGAAGTCAAGAAAATGGGCGGGCTTGTCGTGATTGGTTCTGAGAGACATGACTCCCGCCGTGTTGATAATCAGCTCCGTGGTCGTGGTGGTCGTCAGGGAGATCCCGGTATCACTCAATTCTTCGTCTCTTGCGAAGACGATCTCATGCGTATTTTCCAAGGCATGCAGCTTGGTAACATCCTTCGCTATGTTGGTCTTGACGAAGATACTCCAATCCAGAATCGCGCAGTTACGCGTAATCTAGAAGCCGCACAGCGTCGCATTGAAGGTTTTAATTTTGATTCTCGTAAAAACGTCGTTCAATACGACAATGTTATTAATCGTCATCGTCGAGTCGTCTATCTTATGCGTCGCAAAATTCTTGAAGGAGAAAATATCTCCCAAGAAATCAAGCGTCTCATGAAAGAGGCTACCGAAGATCTCACCATCGAAAGTTCTCGCGTTAACAAGAAATTCAAACAGAATTTCCTCCAAGTATTCAATATTGACCCAGAACTTGTTGAAACAATTGGTCAAATGCGCAAGCCTGCAGATCGTGCCAAGCTTGCCCTTACGGCAGTCAGCGAGGCTTACGCTTCTCAAGAATTAGATTTTGGGTCAGATGTCATGCGTCGCATTGAACGCGAAGTCTACCTCAAGGTACTCGACGCCCTCTGGATGCAACATCTTGAGAATATGCAACATCTTCGTGAAGGTATTCACTGGCGATCAATCGGTCAAAGAGATCCATTAGTCGAATATCGCACCGAGTCACAAAAACTCTTCGAAGGCTTGCAGAAGAATCTACGTGAAGAAGTTCTCAAGATTCTTCTCAGTATCACCAAACAAGAAGCTATTGCTACCGACGTAGTTGATGGAGAAGAATATGACACCGAACTCACCCAAATGGCTGAATCCGCCACCAATAAGGGTGTAAATACTATTGAATCTGGTGTTAAAAATCTTGATAATGAATTTAAGACCGGTTCAAGCCAGAAAACGAATCTCAACCAAGAGCGTAATGCTGCTCGCAAATCAAAAAAGAAACAGCGTCAGAACAAGAAGCATAACAAGCACTAATCATGAAACATTTTGTTGAAGAAATCGAGCTAAAAAACGGCGCGAGAGGACTTCTTATTGATGTCCCTGGTGCTTCCGTGATGAATATTAAGGTTCAATTCCGTGGCGGCATGCGTTTCGCTAAAACCCCGGACCTCTACGAGATTGCCCATGTTGTTGAGCACCTTAGTTTTGGCGCTAACTCCGTCTTTCCTGACGAACAAGCCTATGAAGCCGACTTCACTAAAAATGGCGCTTATCACAACGCCTGGACCTCAGATTATTCCGTCTGTTATGAAGCCGAATGTGCTGATTTCGAATGGGAACGCATCTTAAACCTAGAACGCATCGCCATTACTTCACCAAAATTTAATGAAGATGAACTTAGGAGCGAGAAAGGCAATGTTAAAGCCGAATTGACCGGCTATATGAATGATTATGCTCGGCTTCTGTGGCCAAGACTTCAAAAGGCTATCGGTGAAGATGTCCCCAATCTTAAGGAGCGTCTTGCTACAATTAATAATATTGAGCTCAAGGATATTCGCGAACATTATCGTCGCACTCATACCGCAAAAAACATGCGTTTTATTATTGCTGGACAAATTAAGCATCGTAAAAAGGAAATTCTGCGTAATCTTGAAGATTGGGACCTCAAAGAAGGTAAGCGTTTTGAAATTCCCAAAGATAAATTACACTCCTCTCCAGCCATTCTCGTAAAAAGAAAGGATGCCAGCAATATTACATTTGGTTTTTCAATGGTTACCCCAAGACGCCTCTCTAGCCAAGAAACCCAAGCCATGGGTGCACTCAATCATATCCTCAATGGCACCATGAGCAGTCGTATTTTTGGCCAAGCCAGAAAACGTGGCCTTGTTTATGGAATGGGCAGCGGCATCAATAGCAGTAAACATTACTCATCTTGGGACTTTGATGGTGAAGTAAATCTTGAGACCGCTGACGAACTTTTCTCCCTTATTCAAATTGAAATGGTAAAAGCTCTCAATGGTGAAATTTCTGACGAAGAAATTGAAGCTGTTAAAACCTACGCCCAGGGACGCTATCAGATGGGAGCACAGACCGTCAGCCAAATCTCTGACTACTATACTGATGATTATTTTATGACCGAAAAATTTGAACTCTACGATGATTTCCCCCAAATCATTAAAGAGATCAATAAACCATCTATTGTTGAGTTAGCTAGAGAATTTGCTGGCTCCGGCATACATGCTTTTGTGACTGTTGGCTCTGTCGAAAAATCCGTTATCAACCAGCTTGCTGAATCGCTTAATTTCTAAAATCATTAAAACCTGAGTATAATAGAGCTATGAATATTGCAATTTTAGGTCATGGACTTGAGGGGCAAGCCGTAGAAGCTTATTTTAAAACCCACTCATCAAAAGCTAGTCCCAATCAATTTACTTTTTTTGACCATTTCGAGGATCATCAAATTCCAGATTTTCACTTAGAGAATTTTGATCTCGTTTTTCGTAGCCCCTCTGTTCATCCTCAATTTGTTTTAGAACCAGAACAGCGTGGTAAATCCCAGAATTGGACCTCAATTACCAACTATTTCTTTGAAAATTGCAAAGCACCGATTATTGGCGTTACCGGTACCAAAGGGAAGGGAACTACCTGCTCCATTATCACAAATCTGCTCCGTCAATTTCCGGAACGATTCGACAATATCCATCTTGTTGGTAATATTGGCACACCAGCCATCCTCGAGTTAGACAAAATCACAGAAAAAGATTTAGTCGTTTATGAGATGAGTAGTTTTCAGTGCTGGGATCTCCAAAAATCTCCTCATGTTGCCGTAGTTTTACGCATTGAACCAGACCACCTCGATCGGCACCGCGGTTTTGACGATTATCTAGCCGCTAAATCAAATATCGTAAAACATCAAACAGCCTCAGATTATTGTATTTATTACAAGAACAATGATGATAGTGTAAAAATTGGCCAGAAAAGTGCTGCCCAAAAAAACACCTACCCCATCGTTAAGTTTCAAGCAGAACTTAAAAACCTCCTTGATTATTTAAAAATTCCAGGCGAACACAACCGCGAGAACGCCGAAGCGGCTATCTTGGCAGTACTCAGTATTTTGAACCTATCTCTAGATGAACTTTTTAGTAATAACAATCAAGCAATCTATCAAAAAATAGCCCATGGCCTCGCTACTTTTGTAGGATTACCTCACCGTATTCAATTTGTCCGCGAATTAAATCATGTGCGCTACTATGACGACAACTACTCTTCAGCTTTTCCTGCCGCCGATGTCGCCATCAAAGCTTTTGAAGATTACCCCACTATTCTTATTGCCGGCGGCAAAGATCGACATCTTGATTTAACAGCTATGAAAGAACGCTTCTTTAGTGCCAAAAATCTCAAGAAAATCATCTTAATCGGCGAAACACGTTTCATGTTAGCAGAAGGAGAAGATCCTGATAAATTTACTCTGGCCGATTCGCTCGAGGATGCCGTAGAATACGCCAAAAACTACGCCGAAAAATACGCCGCTGACCTCGAATCAAATTACGACCTCTGTATTCCATCTACTAAAGAAGCCATCAACAATCAAACCGCAAAACCAGTCATTGTTCTAATGAGCCCCGGAGCTGCCAGCTTTGATATGTTTAAGGATTTTAGTGATCGCGGAAATCAATTTCAACAAATCGTAAACGCTTTTTAATGCTAAAATAATAGTAATGATTGCATCAAATTTTTCATCTATTCTTGGTTCTTTAAATAAAAAACCAACCCAGCCAACCCCCACTGTTGCTCCGTCAAAAGACGCCGTCTTTCGCTTTTTAAGCTATTATTTTGATCGTTCAACCTACACCGCGACTTTTGTCTACCAAGGAATCGACAACATCATTTTTACCGAAAAGATCTTTTTTGCACCTAAGCCCGGCACCAATACTAGCTCCTTCAACCTACTTGACGACCCCAGTCTCACTGAGCTGCTAGACCAGGCTATGTTCCTTGCCTTTATCCTGATTGGTACCAGCTACTATAAAGCCCACCCCACTCAGAATATCCGCCTCGATCGACCTCTAGACGATTTTCAAGCGCGCTTCTTTTCTACCGTCTTTCAAGAAGGATTGTCTCAATATGCCTTCGAAAATCGTCTGACTCGTACTCAATTAGCCACTTTTAAGTCTGTTCCTGGTTTTCAAAATAAACCAGCTGTTGAATATCGTGGTCAAGGAGTTCTCGCCCTCCAGTCTGGCGGAAAGGACAGTCTCCTGGTTGCCGAACTACTTAATGAACATAATATTAACTTTGTCCCATGGTATATCAGTAGTAGTCCAGACCGTTCACACCCAAATGTTATCGATCATCTAAGTGACGGCTTTAATCACCAAAAAGCCAGTGTAATTTATCGCCAAATCGATCACCTCCATCTACAACAAACTGGCGGATTTAATGGACATGTTCCCGTTACTTTTATCGTAGAATCTCTGGCTCTTATTCAAGCTATCTTAAATAATCAGAATGTTATCCTCACAAGCATCGGCCGTGAAGGGGAAGAACCCCACGCAATGATTGGGGACTTACCAGTCAACCATCAATGGTCAAAGACCTGGCAGGCTGAACAACTGATGACCGAATACATCAAACGCTATCTCTCCCCAGACCTTCATCTAGGCTCACCCATCCGCCATCTCAGTGAACTACGTATTGCCGACCTCTTTGTTCAAAAATGTTGGCAAAAATATGGCTACAGTTTTAGTTCTTGCAACGAGGCAAATTATAAGCAAAATAAGCAAAATAACACACTCAAATGGTGTGGACACTGCGCCAAATGTGCCAACTCATATTTACTTTTCTGCCCATTTATTCCGCCCCAATTCCTTCAATCACTCTTTGGCGATCAGGATCTTTTCTTGGATCAAAATCTTACTCAAATCTTTAAAGGTCTTCTTGGTGTTGGCGGAGAAATGAAGCCTTTTGAATGCGTTGGTAGTGTTGAAGAACTACGTTCTGCCTATCATCATCGCATGATTACTCCGCCGATTCCAGTCCCACAAAATCCAAATCAGAAGGATGGCCCCGTTACGTATTGGCAACCAGTTTACGCCAATCTTCCATTCATGGTCCCCGAAAGTAATTTTAATTATCTCGCAGAATCAGCCAACCAAGAATATTTCCGCAACTTCTACACCACCTACCAATCAGAGAACACTTCCGAGCAAACAATGGCCCATAACGAACAACTTGCAAAGAGCCACCAAAAGGCAGACCAAATCCTGGCTATGATCGAACGACGTAAACAACTCGAACAGTTAAGACGTACAGGTCGCCAAAGACAGCGTGACCTTGAATAGCTAACAGTAAACATTTTTTCTTGCTTCATTTTTAGCCTAGACTCTTATGCCATTTACTTTTTTACCTGAAAGCGTTAGAATAGAAAAAAGCATTAACAGAATAAAAACCATGCCAAAGACAACTACAACAAAAAAATCAATCAATACCAAAACTAACCACAAGGTAGCCAAAAAAACTGCCACCAATACCAAGAAAGTTACCGCTAAATCACCTAAAGATTCTGGTAAACAAGATGCTTATTTCTGGGGTGGTCTCGGCATTATCCTTTGCGCAACCGGCGCACTTCTCACCCTTCTTTGGGGTGTTGGCACAATGTTAAATAAATAAAAAATAAAGTGGTGGGCAAATGAAATTTTACACAGTACGACATGGACAGACTGACTGGAATAATCTTGGCTTAAATCAAGGCTGGTCCGACACGCCATTAAATACTTTAGGACAATTTCAAGCCCTAAGAGCTCGCGATCAGTTAAAGGATGTGCGCTTCAATGTAGCTTATTCCTCACCACTGCAGCGTGCAGCTAAAACTTGTCAGATCATCCTCGGGCGTGTCGTTCCCGATAAAGCTATCTTTGATGAATTAAGCCTTGAAGATGCAATCGAGCTCAACCATTTTTATCGTCAACATAATGATCTAAATAAAGATTGCTACATTCGTTATGCAGAGGATCTCATTGAACGCGGACTTGGCGTCTTTGAAGGTAAAGAAGGCTCCAGAATCCATGAAATTAGCTGGAAAGATGGCTTTAATGCCGACCGTTTCAAAATGGAGTCTGTACCACACATGTTTCATCGTATTGATCGCATTCTCAAGCAAATCCAAACAGATGCTCTAGAAAATTACGGCAATGATGCTAATATTCTAATTGCCTCGCATGCCGGCATTCTTCGCATTGTTGACTACGTCCTGCGCGGTGGTACCGAGCAAGGCCTCTTCTATTCCGCCCTTTATGATAGCTCCATAAATCTACATTTGAAAAACTGTGAATTTAATATCTATGAACGATAAAACTTATCTTTCCCAAAACCAAAAACTTGTGGTAAAATAGTTACAGTCTATTGGACCTTCGCCAAGTGGTAAGGCAACGGGTTTTGGTCCCGTCATTCGCAGGTTCGAATCCTGCAGGTCCAGCCATCAAGAACCATTTGATATGAAAAACCAGCATATCAAATGGTTTTTTTATGGTAAAAATGCTGTTTTTACCGCCTAATTCTATGTTCGAAAGTAGCAATTTGAGAATTCCTCGTTTTTTCATCAATATCTACTCTAATGTATAATATTTTTACGTTTTTCAAAAAGCATCAACAGATAACCAATGGTAGCGTGAAAGCATTAACCTGTACCATCTAAGTGCAATCCTTGTCCATGTAGCATATTCAGTCTTTCCTTATAGTATTGATTATTTTCATTATATTGTTCTGAGACATTTTCTACTTAAAGTACTCGGGTGAATCTTGATATTAAGTCGAGTGTGGAGATATTCCACCCCACATATTATCAATGAAAGACTTTTCCAAAGAATTTAGATAACCTACAAGAATTTTTCCATTAATATATTTCGTTGTTTTCTTCATTTTTTTATCCAGCAATATATAGCAAACCTATCTTCGTCAAAATTCTCTAGTAGTTTGTGCAATACATCTTTTTTCTAAAATTACTTCTTGTATTGCTTCTTACTTCTTTTACGTCTTTACCCATATAATATACTATTAAGTAGTCCTTCTTATTTATGGTTAGTTCCTAGAAAATAGATTAAGAAATACCTTATTTTTATGCAAGATTGTGATGCAAAGGTTGTGAGTTAATACGATATTTTTGCATTTATTTAATTAATGTAATATAATAACAATGACTAGAAAAAAAGTCGTTCTTTTATACGATTTTACTGTTTCGATGGTAACGATTCGATAATCATAAACTATCACATATGTGTGGGCTTCTTCAGAAGCTGTGATAAGATTGCCTATCGTTTATCATATACATCTTTTCATGAAAGGAGGTATACAGATATGAAGAGACTTCTCAATATCACTCGTACACCTTATAAAGCTACACATCTAAATGCAGCTTCTAACTGCGGCGGAGCCAGTTGTGGTTCTGGCTGCGGTGGAGGATGTGGAGGTAGCGGAGGTTCTTGCGGCGGTGGCTCCGGTTGTAACAGCGGCGGCGGTGGTGGCTGCGGTGGCGGCGGAAAGTAATTCCCGCTAACAATCGCCAAACAGTAAATCAATCTGCGATAGCCTGGTCTCACATATACCAAGTTTACGCTAAGGCCCGGGATTCGTCTCGGGCCACTTTTTGTATTTTTATAACAAATATGTTATAAAAATAGAATAAGATTTATATCTGGAACCTTAAAATATAGTTTTTAGAAAGGATGTGACTATTATGAAGAAAGATTTTGTCCCTATTTTAGTTGTTCCAGCAGTACCTCATGAAGGTGGAATTAGATTCCTTTACCGCAAGGACCAAATTGACATCGGTCCAGAAATGGCCGAGGAATTATGGAAGATCCTCAAGTTTTGCAACGGATACAATACCACAGAGTTAATCGCTGAGCTTTCTTCCGTGCCACTTGATGAAGTTTCTGAAGTTTTATCGGAACTTGTGGAGCTTGAACTAGTTGTTGATTCTAGAGAACAATATCTTCATTTCCATAGAATTCGCAACTATCCCACAGGTTTCAATTGTAATCTTTCACAAGATGAAGTAGCAGAATATTCAGCTAGTCCGAGAAGGTCCGCTAAAAGCGGTGAAGTTCACTCATTCGAAAAAGACGAGAATACCTTTTTCACTGGTATTTTGAGAAAAAGGCGTTCTTACCGCAGTTTTTCAGATAAAAAACTCACGCTTAAGCAGGTTGGCAATCTTTGTCATTTTGCATATTATATTAAGGATCATGTCGTACCGAGTGGTGGAGCACTTTATCCTTTGAGGATATATGTACTGGCCGAAAAGGACCAAGATGGTTTTAAAGCCGGCTACTACGAGTACGATACAGAAAACGACACGCTCATTCTATTTAATTCTGAAGTAGATGAGAGCCAACTCAAATACTGTTTTAATCAGGAAGAGATGCCATTTGGATCGTCTGTCCAAATTGTAATTGCAGCAGACCTCAAGAGACAACCGTTTAAATACGCAAACCGTGGCTATACGCTGACGCAAATCGAAGTTGGTCATGCCGCACAGAATATTAGTCTCTATTGTGCAGAACAAGGCCTGGGTTCCTGTGAGATGGGTGGGGTTCAGGATGAGCCACTCAAGAGAGAACTCGAACTCGAAGATGATATTTGGCCAATTATTTCAATATCGATTGGCTATCCGTTAAATACGGAAGCTGAACCGTTCAACAAGATTCGTTATGTCGAAGAAAATGTTGGCGAAGGCAAACCTGTAGAAAAAATATGGATCAAAGTATTTGGAGATGATGGCTCTTTCTTTGGAGCCACAACAGCCTATCATGATGAATATGGCAACGAGCAGTATGCCGGCGCGACAAGCCCTTCGTATGCCGATGCTGTCTTTAAAGCGACAGTAGAAGGCTATGAACGCTTTTTGTCTAGCCAGGTTCGTTCTGACTACTTTGGAGAGGCCAGTAATCTTAAGAGTTGGCTTCACCCGTACGATTATTTTCCACTCACAAAAGAGCAGGCAGAAAAGTGCGGAGTAAGCTATTTTACCAAAGATTTATTGATCAGCTGGACTCTTGGCCGTAAATTCGATGGGACGGAAGTCTATATACCGTCAGACATCGTCTATTATGGACAGAAGACTAGTAGGAACCGGATCTATTTCGGACATTCGTCTGGCATTGCAGCCTACGACAACTACAAGGAAGCCGAGGAGCGCGCTTTGGTCGAGCTGATCGAACGTGATGCATTGATGAGAAATTGGTATTCCCATGAATCTCCAAACATTATCGCCGAAAATATTCTACCTACTCATGTCAGAAAACGTATTTCATATTGGCAGAAACAAAATCGCAAAATAATGATTCTTGAAATGCCCTCCAAATACGGCTGGGTGTTTGAGGCGATTGTCGTTTCCAATAAATATCCATTCTTCGTGAGCGGAGCGGCGGCAACAATCAAAAAGGTAAATATTCCAGATGCCATCAATAAGGCTCTACAAGAGGCGGAATACAATCTCTTACTCTGTATTAACTACCCGGATAATTCCGAAATTAACCCAAAGTTAGTTTCTACCCCTACCGATCATGGTAAAGTTTATCACACAGGAAAATATACAGGTATGCTATCGTGGCTTTGGAGTGGGCGCAAAACTGAATATTTCACAGAAAATGCAGAATGGAGTATTGAAGACTTGAAGAAATACCTTGATGTTACAACTGTAGATTTATCCAATCCTGCATATAAGTGGTCTGTTGTAAGAGTATTTAGCCCAAAGCTGCTGCAGATTAATTTCGGTTTTTATTCCGCCCATTACGACAGACTTGACTTAGTAGTAAATGAAAAGAGTCTCACGATGCCACATTATTTCGCATAAAACTATGCTACAAAAAAGTCCGAGAGTAATCCCGGGCTTTTTCTATAATGCGGACTCAATGTCTGCGTATTTATCGGCAAATGCCTCTTCAATTGTTTTACCAGATTTCTCTAGATATTTCTTTACAATTAAATATCCAAGTGAATAACCACTCCATCTTGGTAATTTGTTATTCCCATTAAAGAAAATTATTTGGTAATCATATCCTTCGTTTTTAAATTGACCCTTAAGTTCTTCGTAGATCTTTTCATTTTCTTCATTGGAACGTTCTACTACGGTTTTTAGGAAAAGTTGTTTTTCTGCTTTATCTTTTACAAATTCAGATTCAAAATATGTAGCAATACCTTCGCTAATCATTCCATCAAACAAGGTATTTATCCACTCATCGTTTTTACCCCATCTAGCGGCATGACAAAGTTCATGGACTAAAGTTTCTGCTAAGATATTTTCTGTAATCTTATCTTCATTGATGCTAATGAGGATAAAATCACTAGCATAGGTTCGGCCACCAACTCCGTCTTCAGGAATGACAAACTCATATACACGATTAGTAATAACAACATCAATATTCCAATCTATTTTAAGCTTAGGAAAAGTATATTCCTCTGCCTTCTTAATGGCATTTAAAATGAGAGGCCTCTTATTTGAAAGATTACCATTTGCCTCAGTAATAAATAGATTGATTTTATTCATAACCATATTATATCATTTTGACGCTTATTAGACAAATTCTACTACATAATCAATGTTGATATTGGGACTAAATTCAAAACCTCCAATAGTTTCCACATGCATATTTTGGCTCCAAGCGATACCCCTTATCCTCAGCCACTAAAAACCTCTTTTGAGGTCTTTTTTATATATTTTTCTTATGGTCGCTTTTAAGTGTTACAATTAGCTTATGCATAGCATTAAGATTCTACAACTCAACGTGTGGGGCGGACGCATTAAAGATGGCCTTACTAATTTTATAAAAGAGGGAAACTACGACCTCATTTGCCTGCAAGAAGCCGTCTGGGATCGTAATCATACCAAAACCCTAGAGTATTTTATGGATACCGTTGATAAAATCAAAGAAGAAGCCAACTTCAAATATGACACTCGTAGCAGTCAATTTGGTATTTCAATTTTAAACAACACTATTCACTACGAAAGCGGTAACGCTATTCTTAGTAAAATTCCTTTTAAACACTCTGAAGAAAAAATTCTGCATGGTGAGTACCGCTTTGCTACAAACCTAGATCAATACGAGCAGGCCGTAAAACATAATCTCTACACCGCACAAAAAGTCATATTAGAAAATGGTCTCACCGTAATTAATTATCATGGTTACTGGCTAAAAGACCCACTTGGAGACGAAACTTCAGTCTTATGCATGCGCTCCGTCGCCGACATGATTAACTCAGACAAAAACCCCGTTGTTCTTTGTGGCGACCTAAACGTTATTCCTGAAGCAAAAGCAATGCGTGAGCTAGATTTTCTTCGCGACCTTACAGCTATTCATAATATTCCCACCACTCTGCGCAATATTCGCTTCACCAAAGACGTTCCTTGTGACCATATTTTAATTAGCGATAATATAAACTATCAAGATTTTGAAGTCATTGATGCGCCTGTCTCCGACCACTGTGCATTAACAGTTAAAATTAATTTCTAAGTCTATTATTCCTCAGTAAAATCCGCATCCATCACTGCCTGCAATTGATAATCAGGGAATACTTTTTGAATCTCAGTCACAGCTTTTTTAAATGAAGCCAGTCTATTCTCTGCATCAAAACTCACCACAAGATCAAAACGCATCTGCTTCTCCGCCTCAAGCAAATAAAAACCATGCACCTGTCGGATATATTCCTGCTTTAGTGCAATTTCCTTTAGTTTTTTCTGCATCTTGATTACATGTTCGTCTTTTGTGTTTACGGAATAAACGCCGATCGCCGTCAAAAGTACTCTATGCTCTTTTACTACTTTCACTGAAATCTCGCGCAATAACTGGTCAAGCTCCACCACGCTCAAAGTATCAGGAACCTCAATATGTAAAGACCCATGATAGCCTTCGCCACCTCAAGGTCATTTTGTTCACCCAATAGTTGCGATATTGTCCCCCTTAGCATTTCAATACCTGACTTGATAATAATTAGAGCAATCACCGCACCAAGATATGCTTCAAGCGCCAAATTAAATACCATAAATATCACGGCCGCTACAAGAGTTGAGAAGGAAATTACGGCATCGAGAGTGGCATCAGCTCCAGAATTAACTAAAGAATCTGATTTCACTTTTTCTCCTACCTTCTTCACATATGCACCTAAGACAATTTTTACCACTACAGCCACCGCAATAATTATTAATGAGGTCGGATTATAGTCAGGAGTCTCCGGTTTAATAATTTGTTTAACCGACTCGATTAATGACGTTGTGCCAGCATACAGAATAATTACCGCGATCATCATTGCGCTTAAGTATTCAATTCTCCCATGACCAAAAGGATGCTTCTTATCTGGCGCCTTTCCAGCCAATTTCAGCCTTGAACGCCGCCAAAAAAACGTTTGTAATGATTCCAATCACACTGGTTTTAATAACAATTTTTTCTCTTTCGTTATTTTTATTTAACTCCCTTAGTTCACTTAAATTCGACATTTTATCCTTATAGCTTCAAAAATCAATAATAATCTTTCTATTTTACCATATCAAAAAAGTCAAAAACTATAGAGTTATCCAGAGACTCTTTTCTTTGCTATAATTACAACATGAATGATCTCGAAAAACGTCTCGCCACTCTGCAAATCGACCTTAATAATACCTGGCAAAAACTCCAGATTAACCAAAAAATTGAAAATCTTAAAAATCTTGAAATTCAGATCTCTGAACCAGAAATTTGGCAAAATCCTGAACATGCCAAAAAAGTAAACACTAATTTTAGTCGACTCAAGGCAGAAGTTGAACCCTGGCAAGTCCTCAAAGTTCAGGCTTCCGACCTTTATGACATTATTGCCCTCAAGGAGATAGACTTACTAGATGAGATCAACGATCAACTCTCTTCTATGGAACAGACATTAATTGAGCTAAAAAAGGCGCTTCGTTTTACTAACCCTTTAGACGAGAAAAATGCCATTCTTCGCATTACTGCGGGCGTCGGTGGAACCGAAGCAATGGACTGGGCATCCATGCTCGAACGTATGTATCTACGTTATTTCGAAAAAAACCACTTCAATGTTGAACTTATTGAACGCACTGCTGGGGAAGAAGCAGGCATCAAAACTGCCGTTTATGAAATTTACGGAAATCACCCTTATGGTAATCTAAAGTCCGAACACGGCGTGCATCGCCTAGTTAGACTCTCACCATTCAACGCCGATAACCTTCGCCAGACCTCCTTTTCCTTAGTTGAAATTCTACCCATCCTAGAAAGTGATGATGATTATAAAATAGACGAGAAAGATCTTCGTATTGACACCTATCATGCTGGCGGTCACGGAGGTCAATCTGTCAATACCACTAACTCAGCTATCCGCATTACTCATCTCCCCACCAACACCGTTGTAGCTATTCAAAATGAAAGATCTCAGCTGCAGAATCGTGAAAAAGCTATGGAAATCCTGCGTGGCAAATTAATCATGATGCAACAAGAACAACAAGCTGAATCAATTAATCAACTGCGCGCTGGCGAGTCGGCTAAGTGGGGGCAACAAATTCGAAACTATGTACTTCAACCCTATAAATTAGTAAAAGATACTCGCACCAAATATGAAGAAACCGATGCTGATGCTGTGCTTAATGGTAGAATTGAGGGCTTTCTCAACGCCTATCTTGAGTCACAAATTGGTAGCTAATTACTAAATAAGTAATCTTCAACTATTCGCACCTCTAATACTGTTAGCTAAACAAACGTATAAAATTTCTCGCATATAATCCCACAATTTACAAAAATAGAGCACAAAACGCTCTATTTTTTATTTCATGCTACAATAACCATAGACGTTATATAAATAATTCATGTTATAAAGAAGGATTCCATGCCAAGTCTATCACCGAATCA
>QWCO01000739.1_pt1 | contig 14179 bp, 11 predicted proteins | sample 1972611 | NCBI WGS metagenome assembly QWCO01 (sample SAMN09866706, study PRJNA288562) | Human oral metagenome isolate term1_saliva, whole genome shotgun sequencing... | reverse complement strand
ATCTACACCGCCTTCCACCCCGAAGGATAACCCACTCATATCCATGCGCTTCCTCATCCAACGCACCCGCTCCGCAGCCGTCCACATCGACGGAATAGCCGTCGCCGAGAGCCACAGCCTCGGCATGCTCATCCTCATCGGCATCTCCCCCGACGACACCGTAGAGGACATCGAGTACCTCGTGAAGAAGGCCACACAGCTGCGTATCTTCGACGATGAAGACGGGGTGATGAACCGCAGTATCCTCGACGTCGGCGGGGACATCATCGCCGTGTCGCAGTTCACCCTCATGGCGGAGACGAAGAAAGGCAACCGCCCATCCTACATCCGTGCCGCCCGCCCCGAGGTCGCCGAGCCCCTCTACCGCGAGGTCGTTCGCGCCTTCGAGGAGCGACTCGGGCGCCCCATCGGTACGGGTCGCTTCGGCGCCGACATGCAGGTATCTCTCACGAACGACGGCCCCGTGACCATCTGGATCGACAGCAAGGCACGGGAGTAAACAGCGAAGCGCACCGCAGGAAAAAAGTAGCGACTACGCCCCGACATAGATCGGGGCATAGTCGCTACTTTTAATTTGCTGCCTGATAAAACGCTTATAAGTATACTTTATCCTTCAGCTGCGTGGTGGTGTGAGGATAGAGATTTAGCGGACAGCAATAGTTTGCATTAAGAAAGAGTGTGTACCCTATAGTGAGTGGTTGGAAGCGGCCTCCTCTTCCTTTATATCCAACCACGTCCGGAGAGGTAGACGTTCACTTCCGATAACATCACAGACGAGATCATAGACAACGACTTCATGGGAATCAATATCCTCATCGACCACGATCATCGAACGCATTAGCTCCACCAAATAGCGTTTTTGCTCTGACTCTAAAGAACGCACCTGATACAGAGCTAATAAGGCAGACCGATTCTGTACGTCTTCTTGGAGTTGCGCTGTGATACATAGCTCCTGCTTGAGCTTTTCGAATAGCTCTGTCTCACGAATGTCTACACGTCCATCTGCGTAGATAACATCTTGCAAGATACGCAATACAGCTACGCGCTGCTGATAATTAAATGGCTTCATCTTTAGAATAATAAATGTTCTTGGGGTTCAACGTCGTGCTTATTTAGGTCAACGGAAGACAAGCGCCTCCCTTCACCTTGAGCATCATACCCTCTTTTTTGTAAGGCTTCCCGTACGCATTGGCAGTTAAACTGCTCTTTTCTCAAGCGGATATAGAGCACTCCCTTATACCCGGATTCTTCCAGCTCTTTCTGCCTTTCAAGGGTATATACGGGATAAATAGGGGTCTTAGTTCCAAGTCTCTTACCCTCAGGCTTGAGCCACGCAATCGGATGAGATTCTGGTGTCGGCTTGCATTCAATTTCCTCATCCGTGACGTTGGTCTCAGGCATAGGCTCTATCCGCCTATGGGATGGAACCTGAGGCTGAGTAGAAGAGGGTATTCGCTTCTTGAACTTCTTGGGCTCCTTGGGCTTATCGCTGAAGATGGGTAAAGGTAGTTTATCATAATATACGTCGTAAACCTTATCGTACCCCAGTGCCAGTCCCAGCAGATATAATGCTAATCTCTTATAAGGTTCAGTTATCAACGCCGCCTTGGTTTTAGCCTCTAAAAGCGTTTTGTCAAAACCTTCGACACAGCGACTTTTTAGATAGAGAAAAAGCGGAGCTGTGTCATGGAAGTAGGGAGCCTTCTCGTTAGCTTTAACATGAAGAGTAGAGCTGGCTATTGAATCCTGCAGAGCCGAAAACGTATCAGATTTAGCACCCTCCAAGAGAGTTACAGCTTCTATTGTTGTGTCCCTTACGTCAATGTCTTGCTCCTTCCCTTCGAGGACACTCAGGTATATGTGTATATAGTCCAGGAAGTACCCCTTATTCTTGTCTTTAGGGTAAAAAGCGTGTCGCTCATACAGAAAGAGATATACCCAAGCAGGAAGCTCGCCTTTAGGTCTACGCCCAGAAAAGATGAGCTCAAAGATCTGATCTTTGATCTCTTTACTAATAGTCTCTTCGCAGACTCTCTTGTCTTCATCAGAGAGACCAAAAAGGCTCCAGATAGCGACCACACCCAGTTCGCATTGCTGACGGAAGGATTGTCTCCACTTCTCATGAAACCACTCCTTCCATACCGACACCTGGATCTTAATACGAGGATCAAAGGAGATGGATAGTTCATGCTGTGCTCGCTCATCAAACGTATAGACAGCCATTACCTGCTCGATATGGACTGTGCGCACCAGGATATCCTCATCGCTATCGAGGAAGCGAATAAGGAGGTACTCAAAGCTATACTCATAGGTAGGCATCCAGCGTACCAGCTCATCGAATGTCTCGCGCCCCTCTCCCGCTCGCATAGGTTGGTCAAGTCGCACGCTATGCGGGAGGGGAAGCCAACCATACTTGAATAGGTCGACAAACTCTGCTCTGCGTATGATAGCAATATACTCAGAGGTCTGAACTATATCCCCCACTTATTGCCTCCTTTCCGCTGAGTATCAGCTGTTTCAGGGTTCTCAATTTCTACCATCGTACACAGATACTGGAAGCTATTGAGCTCCTCATAAGGAGTACCCGTGTAAGTGATACAAAGGTTGGATCGCGTACGTGTCATCGCCACCATAAAGAGACGGCGAGACAGCTCTTCATCCGAACCAAAGATAGGTATACCCTCCGAGGCAAAGGGTATGAATACGTTATCAAAATCAAGTCCCTTACTACTATGGTAGGTCATCACATTTATCTGGGGGATACTTGAGGAGAAGGCACCATCTCCATTCGCTATACATTGCAAGGGGATTCCTGCATTAGAGAGTCCCCTATTTAACAGAAAGAAGTCATACTTCCCCCAGCGATTTCGCTGGGGTGGATCCCACTGTTGTCTCCCCATACAGTAAAGGACCCAGTTGACAAATAGTACCATAAGATCCTGAGTAGGCAATAGCACGGCTACCGTATAGCCTCCTTGTATCGCCTTCTGCGCACGATCGAGCAGATAGCGGATCTCATCCTCCACACGCTCGGCTTTGCATACGCGTACCTGTGCGTCAGGCTTCGTCATATCGAGCTTTGCCGAGAAGATATGCATATCGGGCATAAAGTGGTTGACGACCTCAATCAGTGACTTAGGCAAGCGATGGATGATCGTAAGCTCTTGCTCTTGGTAGTCTCTACTGCTCAAGTAGTTTTTATCGATCGTAGGCTCCCTCCATTGAGGATCGGATAAATAGATCGATTGGTTAGCATCTCCAGCGACGATCACGCGATCAGCATGTCGCTCTAAGGCTACGATGACGCGCTCGGTCAGATCTTGGACTTCATCGCACAGGATATAATCGTAGTGAGAAGGAGACTTCATGAACGCATAGTAGGTCTCCACCTGGACATTAAGCCCCATCTCCTCAAATGCCGCCGTGAACATCTTGATGAGCGAGTGGGTGAAGACGACGAGCAAAAGCTTTGCCTCAGGATTACGTGCAAGTATCTTCTTGACGCTATAGAGGATGAGGATTGACTTGCCAGATCCAGCAAAGCCCTTGATCCAGACATTCTGTTTGAAGATCGCTTCTGAGTCCAGGAAGAGGCGTTGCTGTGCATCCAGCTTATTCTCGGGTACTAACCAAGCCATAAAGATGGATATAAAGAGTTATGATAATCTAGTGCTTAGTAATATCTCAGGGGTGGAAATCCAAGAGGACATGTGCCTCTCCGATTTACGTCCACTAGAGAGCAGAATCCATAGAGCCACAAGTAAAGCTATGCCAAGGAGTAACCACTGCAGGATATTCCCCTTTCGTCTGCTACGGCTCACCTTACGTTGTGAGATTCGCATCCAAGTGTCTCTACTCGGTTTCGCCATATATCAAGTGTAAGTTAAGTATGGAGGATACGATGCTGATATGAGTGCAGAGATGCCCCCTCCTATTATTTGATTTTGATAGGAGTCTTGAGTTCCCAGTGCTTACGTTCAGGGTCTAAGCGAACCTCTCCGTCTTCTTCAAGAGTGCCTTGTGAGCTACCGAAAGGTTCCCTATCTCTCTTAATCAACATAGAGTTACTATTTATAAGACCCTCCTTCTCGTAGTTATCTACCTCAGCGTAGAACTGAAGAATACCAATAAGAGGGTTACTTTGAGAAACAGTGATCTGGAATCGAGTATCCCCATCGGGCTTACTCACATAGCATCCTTCAGTAGACTTATGGTCTTGATACTTGATGTAAAAGACCTCTGGAGGCAGAGACATCCCCATAACAGGGGTATCCCCTGGAGGCTCATCATGGGGGATACTGGAGGATTCAACCTTATGATCGTCATCATCTAGCTTATTTCCTCGAGGTGAAGGATCGCATTCAACGTAACGCAGAGCCTTTTGAATGATATCGTGGTCGTTTTCTTTTGCCTGCAAAAGCTTCTCTATCTTATCTATCAGCTCTTTTAGTCGCTCTTGAACTTCTGAAAGGATTGATAAAGTTCCCTCCTTATCCCTTTCGAGTAGAAGGGGATAAAGTAGGACTTCAAGCTCGCTTATGGCCTTAAGCTTCTCTTGAATTTGCTCAGATCGGTTCATATATATCTTCGGTTATTTGTTACTCTCCGACTTCAGCCGATTTCAGATGCTTATGCATAGAAAGACTAATTTGAGGAATGCGTAACGAGACGAACATCGGTAGCAAGCCTTCTGCGATTTCTTCTTCTTTCTCCAGCTGGAAGAAGAGTCGCCCTCGAATGAGAGTTTCATTCTCTCTTACATCTTCCAGCTCCTGGAGAATAAACTTGATGCTGATATCCGTGTATCCATACTCCTTGACAAGCCTTAGTTTCGTTGTGACATGCTTGAATAGGTTAGCCAGACTGGCGACATCTTCGAGCGTCTTGGCGAGATAATCCTCCTGATGAGTACTACGCTCATCTGCATCCCAGACCGCAGGAACATCGTCTCCACGGAGGAGTTTCCCTTGATGGATAGAAAGGAGAGACTCTGGCGACTCCCCCTTTGAGCCTTCTCTATACAGCATCCCATAGGTCGTCGCTAACTTGGGCTCTTCACTATACATCACACCTATGCTCTGGCTCAGGTGTGCGGCATCTTCCCCAATAACCATCTTGAAGATCTCAGTGGTTATTTTAGAGAGCAACCTATCATCGCCGATGACCCGTAGCATACGTGAGCCATTACCACTAAACACGAAGCTATCGGGAAGGGGAAGCCCGGCATCCTTCACGAGTAAGGCCGTATAGTAAATTAGAGAGACGAAGTATAGGAGAACTATGCTACGTAGATTGGATTGAGGGATATTCTCATCTGTCAAGATCTCTGCAAGGTCAAGATTCAGTGCTTTACGGTAATCCTGCTTTGATACAAATTGGGCAAGAGCAAAGAACTTCTCTACGGCTTCTACCGTCTTCCCTCTTTCGACATTATCCTGCATCCATTTCAGCAACTTTTCTAAATGATCTTTTGCCTTAGGATCACCGACTTTACCGGATTTCAGCACGTCATCCACATAGTCTCTTAAGTAGTTACTGAATCCTGATCCCAGAGTCTGCTTATTATAAGGCTCTCGCAATAGCGTATTAGCCCCGAGTCGGCAGGAACTGAGATACATTGGTTCGCCTTCAGTATATCCTGTAAGAAGAATGTCTACAGTGCCGCCACCAATATCCATAGAGACCGTACGTCCTTGTATTCCAGCAGTACGATAGTAATACAGGTAGGGTGCTACGGCTTCATTTTCTGAAATAAGTTCGACTTTTCGTTCTCCCGGAACTTCGAGGTATTCATCGACGGCATCCTCCCAGAGCTTGGAGAGACGCTTACGGTCTTGACTATTCATACTGCTCGGATAGGACCATGAGAGTCTGAGCATAGGTGCTCCTCTGAGTTCGGCATGCGCCGAGATAAGGACACAGAGCGAGTGGATATAGGAGCGGAGGGAATAGTCATTGACACCTCCCCATTTGATATCCAGCTTCGTTTCAGAAGCCAATCTACCTTCACTCAACGACACAAAGCGCTGATAGGTAAAATCTGGAGCTGAGTTAGAGAAGGGTCCATGATACCCTCTATCGTCCTGATTTACACGTAAAGCTGTACGGAACTGGAACTTCCCAGGATCAATATCAGAGGGCCCAGTTCCTCCGATGTAAGGCAAGGTTAGGCGACTCTCGATGTACGGCTGCTCTTCAGCGTTTTGCTGGAAGTCCGTAAGCATACGTAGTACTTCCACATCCTTCCAAGAGAGTAGTGCGGGAGTGCCATCATCTTCCTTGCAGGCGACCACCGTATTTGTAGTCCCCAAGTCCACTGCATAGGATAGGACAGAGGCTTGACGAGTAGAGGACTCACGAGGAATAGGTATGAGGATACCAGAGACACCACTGAGGGTTACCCGGAGCACCTCCAAGTGCTGGGTATACTCCTGAGAGTAGATCTCTCGCTTCCCGATCTCCTGCGTTGAAGAGTAGGACGGAGCTACTAACTCACCAGATGACACGAAAGCTTCCAGAGAGGCTTCAAGATTCTTCGCAGCAACATAGCATAGATATTGATGCCGCTTGGTAGGAATCATCCCCAGCTCAAACCTATATTTTTTTCTACAGTAGACAGGCTGATTTGTTCCGACTGCAGCGTCCTCTGTCTCCTTGCTATAAGTACGCTCATAGACCATCTTCCCCCCCTTGATCGGGATAGAGAGCTTCACGATGATATCCTCTCCCTTAAGATCCATTTCGAGCATCTTATAGTTGACCAGGTCATCCGTGCTGAAATAGTCAAAGAAGCGAGGCTTCAGGGGAAGCATACAGCCCAGCTTTGCATTCTTGAGACTATGGCTACGCTCTCCAGGATAGAAACAGTCCTCCCTGATCTCGTTATAGAGCGTGACAATGGTGTCTTCGAGGAAGTCCCCGATGGAGAGGTAAGGATAGAGCTCCCCACTCCCTGGTAGGCGCCTTTGATTTAGGGGAAGGGGGTCGCAGGTAGGCACTTCCGTTTCAGTATCCCAGCGATCTACGATATAGTAGAGACTCGCATAGCCGGCATTGTCAGGAAGGACCAACGGGAGACGCTCCGGAAGGAACTCCCGATCCTTGCGTAGTGGTCGGATGCAAAAGTCAGACTTCTCGCTAATCTTTTCGACACTCATCCCCTTACTTGTAAACAAGTTGAAGTCATCCAGTATGGATATGGGAGAGCCAGGCATATACTCCTGCGGGTCATAGTCTTTCTGCAGACTTTCAGATGTCAGCGCATTGATCTGCCGTTGGATGCTTGAAGGAAGGAGTGACTTGGTTACATTGAGGTATTCATCAATCTCCTTGAAGTAGCGGCTGAAGTAGGCGTAACCCGACTGCAGTGCGTATAGCCAGATGATGAAGGCTTCCTCTCGCTTATGTAGAGGACAAAGCTCTTTATCGAAGAGGCGATCTGTCCCAAAGTTCAGGAACGGACTAAGATGGCTAAGATCTCCAGGAGCGACACTAAAGAGCGTGACCGAAGATGTTGATCCGACAATCGTTTTTTCGCCCGTCTTGGGATCAACAACCAGCAGAAGCGCGATCGAAGAGAGCCTATCAAAGTTAAAGCTCTGCGCATCTTGAACCAAATACTTATCAAGTGCCTTGCCTAAGATCTGGTGACCAGGGAGGTCAGACTCCCGAAGAAGCTCTAACTCCTTCTCTCTATTCCAGCAAAGCACCTCAACGACCCCTTGCTTCTTTAGTCGATCTATGTGGAAGAAGATTTGGGCAACATCTAACGTATCGGAAATCAGCTTGTGATCAAGCTTGTTCTTGTCAAACTCTCCCGTTGAGGTGACATTACGAAACGCAGTACGAATGAGGTCCCAGCGCCCCCAAGGACTCGGGATGGAGGTTACATCAAGCTTCGGATCTCCACCAGCTGGATCGATGATGGTAGCTATCTGTTCTTCCGTCAGAGTAGAAGTAGACGCCCAGCCATCCTTATTGCTGTTATCTGAGTTCTGGTCAGAGTGTACTCTAAGTATCATTGTTTGTCTATGTGCTTATTGGGGGGTGGTAGGCAGTGTGATCTCAGTCTCAGAGAGATCGTAACTGGCCAGACTGAGCATATTTAGAAGAGCTCCGTAGGTAGTAGGCTGATTCCCCTTGGCCAGTCTATTGAGCTTGTCTCTAAATAGAGCAAGTCCCGTCTTGCCCATCATGGACTTGAAGAAACCCTTGGGCTGAACAGGGTAGTCAAGTACACAGTTGAAAAGGTTGTCGATCTGGATGCCTATTTCAAAAGGCTTGAACCCGTGGCTACTGTGCCCCCCTAACTCCTGTAGCCATTCCTTATAGAGCTCCAGGAATCGGTTAATATCATCTATGAAGCTACCATCTCTTGGATTCGCTTGAATTTCCTTGAGCCAAGGATCTTTATCCGTAAAGATGTCAGCTTCCTCGAGAAAGCGATGCATCAGGTAGAGTGAGGTCAAGGGGACAGCAAGCTCTCGCTCCGTCGCATCTCCAAGAGCTTTAAACCCGATCGCATCACCCGATTTAGGCCTATCTTCAAGACCGAACTCGTACATAGTTGCAGAGGATGAAGTACGTCGCTCAGTCCCCAAACGTGCAAAGTGAATGATGCTTAGAGCTCCAGCCAGCTCTACAAGATGAGCCTGATTACGCTGAGTCTGCCCTCCGTCAGAATTACTATAGCTATTGGGCGACTTGTCGCCTATGAAATAGAAGTCATCAATGTCTACATTCTTGATTATATTCTCGGTATAGTAGCTCAAGGCTGCTCGTGTCTTAGCGTAGAAGGTGGCACTATCGATAGCACTTGACGCATTATTCTCCAGATTGAAGTAGGGAAGCAGAGAGAGTGCCCCCATACGCATTTTAGAGACCATCGTCGAGCTACTCCGGAGGCTCTTCAAAAGAGAGGGGAAGCCGCTAGCGCCCGTTCCGCCAAAGATCGAGCTGATGATGAAAATACTCTTCTTCGTGATGTCTCCTTTTTGTAGCTCACTGAAGAAACGTTTATAGGCATCGCTCCCTTCGAATTGTCCTAAGACAATACTCCCGATATTGGGATTTCCTTTGAACCCAATGGTCATCTCCAAATCAAGATTCTCTTTGGAGAAGAGGCTGCGGAGAAGAGCTTGTGACGAATTGCTCATCGCAACTCCCATATCAATATACTCTCGAAACTTCGTTCCCGCGATTTGATCAAGCTGCACTTGGTAGCCAGCTCCAGGCAGCATCTCTATCGGCGTGGAGAATGTCACCAAGGGATCAGCGTTGTCCACTTGTGCCTCTTCTCGGATCTGGGTATAGAGCTTGAGTAGCTCTATTGTTTGACTCAGATTGCCTGCACCACTATCTGGATCAATGATGAGTGGGATGATTTTGGCATTAGGCTCTACACCTGCAGCGAGCAACATGACCAGGCTACGCAGCACACGTGCCCCCGATCCTCCTATAGCCAGTATGTATACTTCATTCATAGCTTTAGAATGGGATATATCGATTATTAGCACTCAGATATCGGAACCCCAGACCAAAGAGGAAGAAGAAGACGGCTGCGATGATCGCATTGCTTATCCCCAGACCAAGGAAGTCGGATGCAGTTATTAGGGAATTCCCCTGATCATCACGTAGCAAGCATTGTCCGATAAGTCCATTTGCCTCCGCATTACTCGCCCAAAAGTAGGCTATCACGGCAGATGCCAGGGAGCTGCACCCCAAGGTAATTCCCCATTTTGCCCCCTTTGACTCACTAGGATCAAAGAGTCGAAAATAAAGGAAGGCGACTAGGAGCTGAAGACCTATTGTAAGCAAACCAATCTGGGTATAACTATTTGTCCCTGAGAACAACTCTGTCTGACAGTCATATCCAGAGAGATAATCTCGTAGTTGCGTACAATATAGACGATCTAATAAGAGGTAGATACTTTCCATAAAGCTCTATGAATAGTTGAATAGTTGATAAAGAGAGTAGTTTATTTTAGCATTAGCCCCAGAGAGAACAACTCCTTGGAGGTACTTTCATACGGGCGCTGTAGGCCACCTAGGATATACTTGATCCCATAAGTCTGGTCAATGGCCCCAGGTTGATGGATATCTATGTTATCTTCTGCATGTACATCTGCTACCCAGTTTGGCATTTGCTGCAGCAGAGAGACCATTAGATTACCCTTTATGATCGATGAGCTTGCAAGTCGGATGTAGATGCTTCCATCTTCCCCTTCTCGAATCTTGGTAACCTGATATCCACGGGGGCTCACCTGGTAATTGGAGGCATCTATGAGATAAGACCCTGGCTGCAACAGATGAGGACGAAGCAGCTTTATCTCGAAGGATAAGGAGGGCTCTTTTTGCGTCCCCTTACCCAGGGAGGCTTCTGCAATCACATTTTTCTCCTTTCGATCGAGGGTGATACTACCAAAGACAGCATTGGGACTGATCGCATAGCTCAATTGCGTCTCTGTAGGCTCCAGGATCATCTGATGAGACCTATTAGCATATAGAGGCATATTAGCTGGCAGTTGACCATCTGCCAAGAGACTATAGAGCTGATCTCTATCCCCCATAATGAAGATGTAGTAAGGGCGCTTTGCCTGAAGCATAGTAGAGCCTGCTTCCTGATAATACTTACCGTCAAAGTCTGACAGCATCCGCCAGATGGCTATCGCCCACTCTGGACGCTTATTTAGCTGTCGGCGAAGAGCAACCTCGATGTTCGTCGATACGGACTCGGGGCTTTGCCCAGTCTTCAAGTCCAAGATCATATCAGATACCAAGATGGACACCTCGCCCGGTGCCGTCCGCTCTTGTATATCATTAAGAATATCCTGCAGGGAGGTAGATGATCGATCACCTCCTCCACGCTGGAATGACGCAGCGTTAAGATTAGCTGTGAACTCAGATATCGGCTCGTGAATGGATATAGCTCGAGAATTGATATAGTTTAGCTCAACCGTATCAACCAGAGGCTTCTTATTGACAGGATCTTGTACCAGTGAGATCGCAGACACTAAGGCATTGAGATCACTTTTGAGCTGGCTATTGGCTGGAGTCATATAGCCATCCATACTGCCTGAGTTTTCAATGAATACCTTACAGGCCCTTATCGAGGCATATTGCTTGGCAGCTGTCGGAATAATAGGCGATACGGCCTTAGAGGAATCCTTCACAAGCAAGTAATACCCTGCTACACCTATCAGGACTACTAATAATGCTACTATAATGGGCTTTGCTTGTGGCGTTTTTCTCTTCTGCGCATTCGCCCCTTGGACCTTCGTTCGCCCTTGTGGTGGTCTTGCCATTGTCTACTAACGTTTAATCACATTATCTACTTAACACTCAATGATATCGCTGTCCGATAAAAGCATCTTCATACTGCCACCAACGTCTTACTGCAGCCTCTTCACACTCTCTTCAAGCTGGAGGACAGTAGCCCGAAGACAAAGAAAAACAATAGCCCCACGCTATACGACCGATCCGATCGGTCGTATAGCGTGGGGCTATTCAGATGAGGGATAGAGAAATTATAAGCAGAGTCTGCGAAGCGGACTCTGCTTACGGGTACCCGTAAGCTCTACTAAAAGCCGACGGAAGATACTGTTTCTGCCCCTCATCTTGTCATTATTCTTTACGTCCGTAAAGATAACGTTATTCCATCAAACACACAGCACCTCGCACGAAGAAAGCTATATAGCTTTGGACTGATCCCTATATAGCTTTGTGAAGACCTCTATTAGGTTATCGCTACGCATAGGGATACAAAGTTATGGACGAGTGGTAGATAAGTTTGGGCTACGTACGTGGCTCTAATATCCACGTACGTAGATATTTGGATTTACATACCTGATCTTTAAGACTACGTACATAGATGCGGAAAAAACATTACGCGAAGGCGCTTTTTCCTTCGTGAAAAGGACACTTTCCCTCCGCTGGACAAGAGGTATACTTACGATAAGGCGAAGGGCTTGCTCGGCCTCTTCGAAGAGATGTATCAGAGAGCTGGACGCACTATGCCTTAGCACTCTAAATAGAAGATAAGACTCTATGCAACGATCTCAATATACGGTATGCGCACGCGTGAGAAGCCGCCCCTCCGCAATCCTCCATTCCTCGTGAAACACAAGCAACAACACACCGATACCTACAGGAGGAGGAGGACAACACCAATACGCGCACACGTTCCACGTGGAACAAGCAACAACACAAACCACACACCCCAGAGCAAATACCTACCCCACACAAGAAACTCGTATCTTTGTTGCCGAAGAAACCCAACCAAGAAAGGATACTCAGCAAAAACTTGCTCTACGAAAAGAAAAAAAAGAGATCTATGATCGGATCGACACACCCCTCCTCTTCATCGGGCAAGCGGTGGATGAACTGGGAGTGGATACCTACAACATCGCCGCCCGCCCCGAGGTTGCTGAGCCCCTCTACCGCGAGGTCGTTCGCGCCCTCGAGGAGCGACTCGGGCGCTCCATTGGCACAGGTCGCTTCGGCGCCGATATGCAGGTATCCCTGACGAATGACGGCCCCGTGACCATCTGGATCGACAGCAAGGCACGGGAGTAAACAGCGAAGCGCACCGCAGGAAAGCGAAGAAAACAGAGGTGCGTTCCACGTGGAACACCCACCCGCCCCAACCACGCATCACCACACCACCCCACCCTATGACCCAGAGAGAGCGACGCCAAGCAGGGCTATACTTCTGTGCCATCGACCCCGAGATCCACAAGGAGCGACTGCGAGCACAAGATCTCATCCAGCGCTATAACACCTTGCACCCCGACCAGCACGAAGAAGCCAGCGAGATTATCCGCTCGCTCCTCGGTACAATGGGCGAACGGTGCTACTTCGTGCCACCCATCTTCTTTGACTACGGATCGAACGTCCACATCGGGGAGGGCAGCTTCATCAACAGCAACTTCACTGCGCTTGATGCAGGACGTATCGACATCGGCCGCCACGTCTTCATCGGCCCGAACGTCAGCATCTACACCCCGACCCACCCGCTACTCGCCGAGGAGCGCAACACAGGCTACGAGCAAGGCAAGCCCGTAAAGATCGGTGACAACGTGTGGATCGGTGGCTCGGTGACGATCCTCGGCGGCGTCACCATCGGCGAAGGCGCTGTGATCGGAGCAGGCAGCGTCGTCACGCGCGACATTCCCGCAGGCGTCATCGCCGTCGGCAATCCTTGCCGTGTGCTTCGCGAGATCAACGACGCTGATCGCGTGCTCCACGACATCGAGCCCTAAGCATCTATCCATATACGTACGCGCGCGAAAGCGCGAGAGGGCATCGCGAACTCGGCGTAGACGCCTACATCGTCGGGGGCTATGTGCGTGACCTCCTCCTCTACCGCCCCTCGAAGGATATCGACGTCGTCTCCATCGGGCGCGGTATCGACCTGGCACAGGCGGTAGCGGGGCGTCTCGGGCGTGGTGCACACATATCGGTCTTCGCTCGCTTCGGTACGGCACAGGTCAAGCAGGGCGACCTGGAGATCGAATTCGTAGGCGCTCGTCGTGAGAGCTACACACCCGATAGTCGCAAGCCCTTCGTCGAGGACGGCACGCTGGAGGAAGATCAGGAGCGCCGTGACTTCACGGTCAACGCTCTGGCCATCTGCCTCAACGCCGACCGCTTCGGTCAGCTCGTCGACCCCTTCGACGGCCTGCACGATATGGAGGCGCTCACCCTACGCACACCGCTTGACCCCGACATCACCTTCAGCGATGACCCACTGCGCATGATGCGTGCCATACGCTTCGCCTCACAGCTCGGCTTCTTCATCGACCCCGACACCTTCGCTGCTATCGGGCGAAATGCAGGGCGCATAGAGATCATCTCCGCCGAGCGCATCGCCACGGAGTTCAACAAGATCCTCCTCTCCCCTCGCCCATCCATCGGCCTCGAGCTCTTTGAGAAGACCGGACTGATGAAGCTCGTCTTCCCCGAGCTCCTCGAGCTCAAGGGCGCCGAGACGCGTGACGGCATCGGGCACAAAGACAACCTCACCCACACCTACAAGGTCGTGGACAATATGGCCAAGGCACTCTCCTCCGCCCGCCCTGGACACGAGATGAACCTCTGGCTCCTCTGGGCAGCGCTCCTCCACGACATCGGGAAGCCCCGCACCAAGCGCTTTGACCAGCGCCTCGGCTGGACGTTCCAC
>QWCO01001618.1_pt1 | contig 14252 bp, 18 predicted proteins | sample 1972611 | NCBI WGS metagenome assembly QWCO01 (sample SAMN09866706, study PRJNA288562) | Human oral metagenome isolate term1_saliva, whole genome shotgun sequencing... | reverse complement strand
TTATCATTGCTGTATACATGATAGACGAGTGTTGTCTAACAAAGTTAGATAACGTGTTAAACGCCCATACGGCAGTGTTAATCGTTTCACCGATAACACCTACGAGCCAATAGAATACCGGTGCTACCGTTTGAATAGCTCCTGTTACGTTATCCACTAACTCACGGATACCCTCACTATTAGCAAGGTCGGATATTCGCTGGAACACAGGCTCAAACGCCCGAATAGCTTTATTCTTAATCGACTGCATATGATCACCCCAAGTTTTAGGAAGCGATTCGAACTGCTTTTCAATCTCAGGTAAGTTGTTCATAATAGCGTTTTTAATTACTTCAGCAGTAATCTTGCCTTCGGAGGCTAGCTTCTTAAGTTCGCCACGGGATACGCCCATAGATTTAGCAATGATGTTTTCAATCATAGGCGCGTTTTCAGCAATAGACCTGAATTCGTCACCTTGTAATTGTCCACTGGCCAACCCTTGCGTTAACTGAAGCATGGCGTTCTTTTGTGCTTCTTTCGATGCACCGCCAATAGCGAATACCTTTTGGATACCTTCCATAAATTCTACGGCTTTTCTTGGGTCCGGGAATGCATCATGCGCGGATTGAGATACTTGGATTACGGCGTCCGCCATTTCCAAATACCCGCCTCTTGCACGCTGTGCAGATTCAAATATCTGCTTATTTAGGTATATAGCGTTTTCCTGGCTTCCGGCTACCAATTTAAGGCGAGCTTGCACCTGTGCCCATTCCGTAGCAGTATCTTGAATCGATTCAATAGCGCCTTTTATAGCGCCGACACCATTCATTACTGTACTAGCCAACAGGTTACCGGCGAAGCTGTTCATGATACCGCCCATGCTAGCTTTCAGCGTTTCACTAGCACTCGATACGCCGTTCATCTTATTATGTAGCGTGTTCATGGATTGATAGGCTTTAGTTGTTGCGTTTGCGGCTGCGTTCATAGCATTAGGAATATTAGTAGAGAGGCTTATATAGTTAGAAAGTGTAGCCATTCATTACCCCCTTTTTGCCTTATTCATTTCATCTTGCTCATCTTTAGCATGTTGCTGAATAAAGGCAATTACTACAGCCTTTTCATTCATGTCCATATCCGCAAAAACAGAAGGTCGCATATGGTATTTAACAAATGCCAAATATGCGAACATCGTTTCTGTTTCATTGGATTCTAGGAGTTTTTTACTTCTTTTACCTTATCTTCCATGCCAACATCATAGCCTTGGGCTTCTGTTACTGCTGCCAAAAGGTCTGCATATTCACCAGGTGTGAGCATTGCTTTTACGAGCTCAACCGGTTCAGTAACGCCCCAGCTATCTTGTAGTTCCGCATCATAAAGATTAGGATAAGTGATTGCCTTAGATAGCACATCTTCGTTGTATGCAGTCGCATCAAAACGTTCTTCAGATTGACGAGTGATGCGGTCTGTAATACGTTTAGTGTATTTCTTACGCATCTTTTCTGTTTCGTCAGTAGCTAATGTTTTAATCTTCCATGCTACAGGCTCACCATTCACTTTGATACGTTTAGATGCTACGTATTCAGTCTCATTGACTACATCAACGTTTTGTTTAAGGAATGCGCTTAAATTTTCAGCCATTGTAAAAACCTCCTAAAAAAAGGGAGCAAGCACTAGGCTTGCATCCCGTCTAATTCATTAAAGTGTTGAACGTATTTAACACCTTCATAAGTGAAGTTGTGTTCTTGTTCGATGTATTTGCCTTCAGCGTCGAATTCAGCTGCCGTTAATTCGTCAAGGTTTACACCTTTTAGAATTACAGAACGGCGACCTGCTTTAGAAGTTGGATCGTTGTTAACTACTTGCATATCAAAGTATGTATCCACACCAGTTTTCAAGTATTTTTCAACCATCTTATCGAATAAAGCTGTGTTGTGGTAAATCGTTAAGCTACCGCTGTATTCTACGGAGGTAGACTTATTACCCGCACCAATACGGCCCAAGATTGCCACTTTTTCTTTATTCTTTTTAATTTTTGCGCTAAGTTTCTTAGCTTGAAACAGTAAGTATCTATTACCGTTCTCTACGATATAGCAAGACGCTAATTTAGAAGAAACAACGTCAGCTGCATCCATCGTTTTCAATGCATCTAAAATTTCATTTTCCATACGTTATCCTCCTAGGCTACTACAACAGTCATGTACAATTTTTCCATAGCCACAGTTGGCTGTAATTGTACGTTAACCAATACATCTTCCTTGTTATCACCTTGCGTAGGTACTGGGATGTCTTTATCATCGAAGTTTTGGATAGCACGTACTTTTTGGTACTGCTCAGCAAGATATACAAGGTCGCCCCATAAGGACTCACGACCAGCTTGGTCATTAGGGGATTTATCAAGATGTGTTTTATTAAACAATCTAGCGCCGTCAACTGCCCAGTTATCCAATACACGAATGACTTGGTTAAGAGAGAAGTCGCGGTTTTTAGCTTTACTGAATTCAGTAAATGTGTTGATGTCTTTCAATACACGAACGTCACCTTGGATATTACCACCAACGGAGTCAGTAACATTGTGGAACATAAACATACCATCTTTGATAGCTTGTTCAAGTTCGAACTGTTTGTACTTAACGTTTACTGTGTATTCGCCGTCGTAGATCATGTTGCCTACAGTAGCATTGATATTACAAGATGCTTCTTGACCTAATGTCCAGTACACCAAAGAGCCTCTTTCGGCACCTTCATCGGTTACGTCATTAAGGATGGAGATAACACCTTCATAGTTGACCCCAGTCTTACCATGAATCACTAATTGGAATTTAGCGCCACTTTGTTCACGGCAACGTTTAGTAAATGCAATAAGCAAGTTCTTAATTGTGTCGTCCGCGCCAGCGTAACCCAACGTATTGAAGTAGTAAGGTTCAAGCATATCCATGCCGTCTTGGTAGTTCTTAACGGTGATTGTGGAGCCGTTAGTACCACCGGATAATGCAGTGTATGCTGTAGCAGTTAATGCGCCAGTTTTAGTGAATACGATGTAATCGTTATCTTGTAGTTCTGCCGCATTCTTCAAGTTCTTTTGAATATCTACTGCTTTACGAACATCGCCTGTAGTGAGGTAAGTAGTTACGATAAATTTACCTGTGTTATCCGGATCAGCTTGAACAGATACACCCAAATCGTTACCACGAATACCCTTATATTTTGCTTTACCGATTGTGCTTGTAGCTTGCGCACCGTCAGAGTTTAAGCGGTAGAAGTAGCCAGTTTTCAAGCCACGGAACAAATCACGTAAGCCCTTCATTTTGTCATGGCCGTAGTCATAACCAAAGTATTTTTGACAATCCTTTTGGAATGTGTCGTTATCTACACGGAACACTTCGCCGCTTGGGCCCCAATCAAAGGAGAGCATCATCGCACCAAAGCCACGGTCAGATACTTCTGCATATGCTCGGTCTTTGGATACGAAGTTAATATAAGTACCTGGCAATACTTTATTGTGGAATAAGAATGTGCCACCACCTAATGCCATATTTCACTAACCTTTCACAGGCGTTGTTAATGCCTGATTTAAAATCTTATCAATGTCGCTTTCCGTATACATTTCATCTTCGTTAAGAAGGCAAGTGAGTAAATCACGATACCGTCTGTATTTGTCAGATGCAATGATAGCGTAAGCATCAAATTGTTGTTCAGTCGTTACCTCGACTGTTTGTTTTTCATCTGCCATCTTTTACCCTTTCTGTTAATTCCATGTGCTTCATACGTTCGACAGGTTTGGCCACTTTCCGTAGTATGTTTTCATACGTCACGAAGAAGTGCAGCACACCGTCCGAAATCTTGTATTTCATGCCAGTGCCCATAATTGTACGTTCCCCAACTTGTACAAATTCAAGCAGTTGGTACAGCACACTAGGAATATCAATGAGTTTTCTCGTATCAGTAACCACATCAAGATTATTGGCGTAATACATGATGTCTAAATCCAAAGAAGTGTTATAAAGATCACCGACATGTCTACCCATACTAGGTAGGTATATAGGCACGTTAAGTGCCGTATGTACGGTTTTAGATACAGCCGTTAATACATCAGAATCCACCATGCTTTTTAATCCATTCCTTTAATGTAATTTCCATAATACGTTTAGCGTTTTTACTGAGTGCCTTTTCAGCTTTTTCGTGCATGTACGCACCGTCTACCCAAGGCTTTTTCAGTCTACCGCCTTGCATAACTCCGCCTTTAGATTGACCTATCCACGGAAGAAATCTCCCAACGTCTTGCCGATGGCCATCATTAAGGAACGAGGCGTAGGAGGACGTGTTAAACACCTCAACCCGTCCGGTTTTTTCGTTCAGTTGATATCTACCAACACTCCACGATTGGCGGGTATGCTCACTATCAAAATACTTTGTTTGTACTTTACCGTTTTGCATGAATTTAACCGATCGTTTTCCGACAGGTGTGTTCAATTTAGCTTCACGCACATACACGCCGGCCATTTCCTTCACAACTTGCTTGTTGAAATTCTGAAGACTGCCCGATTGACTCAGTTTGACCAGGCTTCGATTAAATTCAGCGAAGTCGTTCATATCAAATTCAACACCCATGTCAATGCACCTCTAAATTTTCGAGTTGCACCTCTTGATGGGTATCATATCGTGCAGAAATCGAAGCACTGCGAAAAAGTTGCTTCGTATTTCGCCCTATAAGCTCGATTCGAGCCCCATTTGGTATTGTTACCTCCGGAGCGGTGAAAAGCACCGTGGTGGTACTAAATTTCGCAATCTCAGCGATTTGACCTGTAGAGAGAGTTTTATAGCTAATTCTACAAGCAAAAGGGCCCTCTCTGCTGGCAGTTTTACTCATAATTCCAGTATCGGGGTCCATTGCATCCACTTCGGAGATAACATAACACGTACAATCGTACAATCGTTCTAACTGCTTTCTAGCAGCATCTACCATCTTAGCCGTCGGAAGCATGCTAGGTCACCCCTTCCATATCCACTCAAAGCGGTGGCCAATTCTTGGAGACGGGATGCCTTGTCTGTTCCTTTAAATTGAACTTCAGTATCGCCCATTTTAATGGAGCTCGCCATTTCTCCGTCAGCATCAATCAATTTGTTTTTGTTTGTGGTGATATAGCTGCCAATTACACGATATACGAGAACGTGCTGTAATTCGCTAGGTAATTCCTTCTGATTGATATCATTGAGGATATGTTGTGTTTCCGCATCAATCATATACTCAATGATATTTATATCAGAAATTGCATCATACCCGAGCCACGATTCAAGAATTTGTAAAACTGTCTCTTTCGTGGTCATATTATTCACCTACTATTTTTTGAATGTAGCTTTTACAACTTTGGATTGGTTAGTCAACGCAACAACGTAGTGTTCGTTAGCAACGAATTTGTCGATACCTTTTTCAGGAACACGATCGTATTCAACAACAACGTCACGTTTAATGTAAATTGTTACAGCAGGTAATACAGGAGTACCATCTTCCACTTCCGCAGATACGCCAACGATGAAGTTGTCGATAGTTGCGCCAGTATCATTGATGCGGCGAGATGTTACAACACGGCAGCCGGCAATCATACCGATTTCACCAGTCATCATAACGTCGTTACCGTATTTTGTTTTGTCGATGAAGTTAGGGTCTTTACGAAGTGCAGTAATTTGAGAAGGTGCTACGAACAAATATTTTTCAACGTAGTCTTCTTCGTTCAATTTGTCTACTGCGTTAACGACACCTTCATAGGAGATAACTTTAGTATCAGTTACTGCAAGAGTAGCACCACCGAGGGCTGTTACTACGTCTTGGTCGATTTTAGAAGCCAAGGACAAACGTAATTGATGAGTAGCTTCGCCTACTGGGTCGCCATAGCCGGACAATTTAGCTTCGTCTGTGATGTCAACGCGTTTCATTGCTTTTTTAATTTTAGCTTTAGCGACGGATGTGGACATTTGAGTTGCAGTTACTTCTACGCCTTCTGCGATGTCTTCCGCGTCACCGATGTAGCCCCATGCTGGAATAGTGATTTCGTTACCTGGCACGCCTGCCAATTTGTTATCGATTTTAGCGATAGAAGTAAATTTAATAGCTTTTGGTAAACCTGCGGATACCATGTCCGCCATTACTTGAGGGTTAACTACATTAGCAGTTTGCGTAGGACCTGCTGCGAATGTTTGTAAATTAAAAGAGAATTGTTTATTCATTAGCGTTTCCTCCTGTTAATGAATGGTAAAGTTCAACATCGTTTGCGAATAACTCCGCTCGTTGAGAGTACGTCATTTTAGCGAAGTCTTCTTTAGTAACTGCGCCACTTGGTGCTTTACCGCCAGGGTTACCAGGCGCTACACCTTTAGGGGCGGACGCTTCCCCAAATAAATAAGGATTAGCTTTAGCAACTTCAGCAAGTTGTTCATCTAACCCTTTGATTTTGCCGTCCTTCACTTTTGCATCGGTTAAATCCAAGAGTGCACGGACCGCAACGTTGTTTTTAGCTTTTGCGTTGGACAATGCTACGTTAACAATATTGTCGATTTCAAGTTGTGCGATTTTACCCTCGTATTCAGCTTTACGAGTTTCTGCATCAGCTTTCATCGTTTCAATTTGTTTCGCAAGCTCCGCATTATCTGCATTAGATTTTTTGAGGTTATCAATCTCGCTGTTAAGAGTCGTGAGTTCCCCTTTTACGGATTTGAGTTCCTCATTCTTAGCATTGAATTGATCCTTAGACACATAATTCTTGCCATAGTCTTCAACGACCTTAGCAGTCTGTTCTTCAGTTAATCCTAGTGCTAACAATTCTTCCTTAGTCATAGTGACCTCCTTAAAAAATACCCATTTCGCTTTATTTTCGTGAGCCACACCTCACGGCTACGGTCTTGTTAGTTATCGCCCAACAATACTAAAATGGCAATAAAAAAGCAGCGTTTCCGCTGCTAATTGATATATTCTTTTTCCCATTCCTCGTAGGTAATCTCTCCGTCAAAATCAGTGCTTTTATCGTTCTGATTTCTACCTGTTCGAGTGCCTTCGAGTCCTGGAATATATGGAATTGTAGTAGACCGGCAATAGCAATGAAACGGCGGAACGGTAACGCCTGGTTTAGCATCTACGACACGAACACGTTTACGATCCATGTGTCTGCAGATAGAAGAAGTATGACTATCGAGTGTAGCCAGTATTTCTAACTCCTCGACATCTAGGTCTTTCATACTATCAAGAAACCCTTGCTCGGGAACCCGTGCCGTCTCTGGTTCGATTAATCGCTTAGCGTTACTGTATGATGTCTTCATCCGCTTATGCAGATTATCTGCCATCGTGTCCGCCCCTTGCCCAATAATGAGGGCTTGGGTGAAATCATTCTGTAAATTAGCGACTAACTTACTTGTATCGCCCCAAATCCTGCTACTAAAGTCCTTGCCATCACTCGCCCATTGGCTGTGAACCACGCTATCAACACGCTTACTATCAATCGTATTAATAGGTGAATATTCTCCGCGTTGCGTCTGCACTGTGTATGCTGACTTGTACGCGGAGGACTGATACACATCTTTCAATAAGTCGTTAAGCGAAATACTCTGCTTTTGAGCCAGTATTTCGAGCTCGTGAACCACATTGATATACAGCATCTGTTCACGGCTTAACCGCTCACGAATGGATGCGTTCGATAGCATTTGTTGATGTTCTTCAGATACGCCGAGTTTCTTAGCCTCTGCTTTAAACTCAGCTAAATCCATTTTAAAGGCTTTCATCTCATATGCGTTCAGTAGTTTCCTTGCTTCGGCTAGTTGAAGTCCGTTTTCTGTAGCAAAGCGACGATACCAATCATTGATAGCCTTTTCTATCCTGCGTAACGCCCTGGCGTAGTTAGCTTTGATTTCATCATCGGTTAGGCTAGCTTTTTGAAAGGATTCATCTAGTAACCGCTCATACCGTTTCTCCCAGTAATCATTCGCCATCTGCCTCACCGCCGTTCGGTACAACAAAATCTGCTGTTACTTCGGACTGTTCCTTTTTAACTTTTGCAAGCTCTTCCGCAGCATCAGTTGTCCACGGATGATTTGCGATAATGGTTTCATTGGAGATGATGCCCACGGAGTTTTTGCAGTTGTTGATTGTATCGCCTTCATTGATTGGTAAATCACGATTGAAGATGAATTCCACTTCTTCGACTGCATCTTGATTAGTTAAACCGCGATACGTGTTAACGAACCACATCAAATCATGCAAGCTAGATTTAAATTCGAGCTCCATTTCATTAGCGTCTAAATCAATATCAGAGTACATGGACATGATGTTCATCTGATTTGGATTGTTAGCCATACGATCGTCCTTAGCATCAAAGCCCCGGCCGTTCTCGATAATAGCTTTACGCAGAATGTTAATCAGTAATTGGTAATTGTCGCTATTCACCTCTATTTTTAGGGCTTTCACATCACCATTGACACCATCTACCGTACGAACCTTGATCGCCCCATACGAAGCAAGATTTTGACGGAACTCAGCGAGATTTTCGCCGTCATAGTTCTGCAAAATCAAAATTGTGCTGCGGATATCTTCTTCCATATTGTCCTGGAAGTTAGACAGTAACCGGTTAAGTGCATCTTGCAAGGACTTGACCTTATCGATAAGCGGTTGCTCAAATTCATTCGCACGGAACATAATAAGAGGAATACGTTCCCAGTTATATGGTTTATCGGCAATCGCAAAATTGGCAGTGTTTTCTTTATCCGGGTCAGGAAGTAAACGTTCCGTATCCCATATGTAATACTGGATACCATTCGGTGTGTAGTATTCGACTTTGTGAATCGTCTTAGTTTCTAATCCTGTGTAGTACTCAATATCGTACAAGTAAAGGAACGCATCTAGTTGTGTGTGTTCCTCATCTGCCCAAAATGGTAAAACCTGATGCGGTTTCATCATCTTAAACTTTAACTCGCCATCGATACCGATGTAAGGATGAATATACGCCTTACCCGCCATCGTTGCAAACTTGCCGACGGACTTCAATAAACGTTGGAATTGAATACCGAACATCTTATCGAGCTCGTCGTCATCGGTATTGATGTCTAAAGGCTTAGACAATAAGTAGTTAACCTTTTGGTCTACTAAATCATCAAATCGGTTATCCACAATCTGATTATTAGGAACGCCCTGTAATGCTATTCGCGTATTGCCTTCACCTACAACGTAGCGTTGTTTATTCAAAATGTCATGTTTACCGTCATAGTAATCGATAGCGGTACACATCGTTTTTCGTTGTTCGCTACCTAGAAAATTACGCAGTTGTGCTTGTAGGAACTCGCGTTCCGACATAGTCGCTGAACCTTTTATGATGCGGTCCCATAGCTGAGATAATATCAATCAAACGACCACCTTTCTACATTAATATCTTCCAAACCATACCGCATAGCATCCATAGCATGGTTATTTTCGTCTTCAGGTTTCCCTGTGTATTTCTCAAAGCGATCCTTCGCCCATTGGTACGTGGATAACTCACGCAGCACATTAACGCATCTTGGATGAACGATTAATTCATAGTCCTGTATCCGCTGAATACCGTTTAATATGCTGTCTTTACCTTTGCGTGCCCTGGTTATACCTTTTAGCCCAGCCTGGTACAACTCCTCAATGGATTTAGGCTCAGCACTATCGGCTCGAATCTTCTCTTTAGCGTAACCCATATCAATGATACGAGATGCTAATTGTTGATTCGTAAGCCCCGTTTCATACAGCTCATCGAAGATATAGATTTTCTTATACTCCATATCGACAAGCATGCACACTAGCGCTGTAGGGTCTACCGTATAACCAAAATCAAGGCCAAACGCGGACTTGATACCGGTTTGACCTCTAATATAATCAACACTAAATTCTTGTTCTTTCCAGTTTTCGTAAACCAGGCCTTCAACAACGCCCCAGTTACCGAGCCCTGCTACTTGATACCGCTTAGGGTTCTTCTTCATCTCTTCGAATAACACTAAGTCGGATTCACTCAGGAACTCGTTACACAGGTAATTCGTAGTCATGGCTAGCACGTTGTCACTAGGCTCATCAAAGAAGCGCTTCTTTAACCAGTGCCTATCGGACCACGGGTTAAAGGTTAACACTACCTGGTGATACATTCCATCGGGTAACTGACCACGAATAGATTCGTCCAGTCTGTTGAAGGCATCTTCACTCATAATCTCGTAAGCTTCTTCAATCCATAGCCTACACAAAGCACCAACTTCAACAGTAATGGACGTTACCTTTAAAGGATCATCCAGACCGCGAAATAAGATTTTCTGTCCGGTCGGGATATACGTTATCTCAAGTGGAGATACGGAACATTTGAAGTACCGCTCCACTTTTAACTGGCGCATAGCCCATTTGAGTTGCGCGAAACAACTATCACGCAAAGTCCGTTCTGTCTTACGAACGACTAGCCAGTTAATACAAGGGTTCTCCATTATCTCCATAATAACTTTTAGAGACTGTGTAGAAGACTTCTTACTGGCACGACTGCCCTTGACTACTTTATAACGTCCTTTGAATCGCCAAAAAGCACCGTATCCCTTGCCTACGATATCCGGCAAGTACACTCTATTAGTCTGCAATATCGTCACCACCTACGATGAGTACAGGCTTAATATCGATAGTCGTATCACCGCTGAGTATTCTATGACGTTTAGCCATTAGCTCAAGTGCTTTCAGTCTTGACTTCTCGTCAGGCGGTTTATCGATGATGCGAGCTTCGGAGTATCCGTCTCCCGCACCTTCGATAACGACGTGTTTTTCATTTGAGAGCCCCAGGGCAATTCTTGTTAACTCATACTCGACCTGCTGAGCCGTCATGATGTTTTCATTGAAGTAGGCTTCCCGTAATTCAGCTACCCTTGCTTTGATATCAACATTTGACAACAAGCGACTACCTATTCTATTAGCTGTATTCTTAGAATAACCAGTGCGAATAGCAGCCTGTGTAGCGTTCATATCCTTGATGTACTCATGACAAAATTTTTCATGTCGTTTATTTGCTAATGCAGCCACTATCTCACCTCCTGGCTATCTTAAAACATCACGGCTGTTTCTCTTAAATCGGCCGTGCGAACGAGTGCATAATCCACAATTACTTTTGTGTGCGTGGTCATGTGTGATATACGTTTGACACAGGCCGTCGTATTCAATTAGTTGTGCTGTGCAAACGCCGTTCTTATTATTCAGGCATTTACGTTTAATGCATTTGACTTCTGTGCTCATACCTTCTCACCTTAATACTTTGTACGCTCAAATCCGATGACTAGTTGGTTGTTGTTAGGCTATATAGTTATTGGAGGACTACTAGTTCTAGTCATCAGATGTCAGCGTACAACGATACAGGGCAAGCTCATAATGTATAAGCTTAGTATTATTCTGTGGACAAATTCGGCTCGCCCTGGTTTCATTGTGCGGTAAATTTCATTTTTACATATTCCCTCTCCTTAGCTTACGCGATCGCCTACACCATAAATACGGGCCCCTGTATTTACAATGCTACATACAACAAAAAGCACGGTCGTCATCACCGTGCTTTTTGCCGAGTTGTGTATAAGAGAGGATTTGTGTTAGATGACTAATGACACCTTTCACAACTACATTATACTATGTCAAGTCGGTTCATTTAAGTCCAAAATACTCCAAAACACTCCAAAGTACTCCACTATGAAAGGAGCTCCCCTAATTCGTTCAACGCTTTATTTTTTAAATTGAAGTAACTGCTTTTTTCGTAATATATCATCGCTTGTACTTTCTTAGGGAATGCCCCATTTATGTATTCTTGCGCTAATATAATACGCCCTGGTATACATTCTATCTGTTCAATCAAAGCCCTTGCTTCTTCCCTTTTTGCAAGGAGCTTCGCTATCTCCCGTTTTTTGGTATCGACTGTATCAACAAGTCTAGCCACATCACCTTCAAGCCCTGCCGGAGTACCACCTCCCGATACTCGGTCTTTGGAATAATCAATCGCCGATAAAGTGATGATATCATACTGCAGTTTGCGAATATCTTGCCGCAGTGATTGAATACGAATCGCAATCAGCTTGATATCTTGCAGATACGCCGATGCCTTTTCTTTATAGTCACTCATGCTGCATTACCTCATTGATATACCGGTCTAAGTACCACCGCGCTTTTTTTAGGTCTTCGAGTTTGTCGCCCTTATACCCTGCTCTTGCGATGTACTTGATAACATTGCCTAGATGATATGGAAGTTGTTGATCCTCGATAAAATCGATAACCTCAATCTTGCCCCGTGTGTAGTGTGAAGGATGATTGATAACATCTTCATTCTTAGGCACTTCGACGACCTTCACTTCTGGCTCCTCGATAGTTTGGGCTACCGGTTCTACCGCTAAGGAAGACACTCCGGACAATATTTAGGCCAACGACCTTGCGCTTTTTCTTTTTTGTGAATGAAGGTTGTACCACATCCTTCACACGTTAGCTCTTTACTCACGCCTGCGCCAGGAGGGGTCATAACTTTTTCGCACTCAGGACAATAATCCTCGTGTGTTTTTACTGTAAATGTGTCTCCGCATCTTCTACATTTCTTTTGCATAGTTCTACTCCTTATACAATTCCTTACGATATTTAATAGCTTCTAACAAAGCGTCTTGTCCTGCTTCTTTACGTTCTAATGCTTTCATGACTTGCTCGTCCATCGTGCCCTTAGTGACTAGATGGTGGATAATCACGGGTTGTGTTTGTCCTTGTCTATGAAGTCGTGCGTTAGCCTGTTGGTACTGCTCTAAGCTCCAGGTTAACCCATACCATACGATGATATTGCCGCCGGCTTGAAGGTTTAAGCCGTATCCGGCTGATGCGGGATGTGCTAATAACATTTGAATGTTACCTTTATTCCACTCCGCTACATCATCATCGGTCTTTAGCTCGACAGCTTTCGGGAACGCTTCTTTGATTGACTGAAGGTCATGTTTGAAGTTGTAAAACACTAACATCGGTTTTCCTTCGTTCGTTTCTACCAATTCTTTCAGCCGTTCAATCTTCTCGTTATGGACGACTACGATTTCACCATCATCGTTATAAATGGATCCATTCGCCAGTTGTAACAATTTACCGGCGAGTGCTGCTGCATTAAGTGCACTTACGTCGTCATCACTGGCTAAGCTAAGCACGTGCTCGCGTTCCATCTGTTTATAGAGTTCCCATTCTTTGGGGCTCATCTCTACTGTGATAACGTTTTCGATACGTTCAGGCAGTGTAAGATAGTCCTTCGCTTTTAAGCTCATGCAGATATCTTGCATCTTACTGAATATCGCCTTATCACCGCCAGGCAGTAGTCGGTAGCTATACACGACGTGTCCGTTTGTTTTGTCAGGTGTAAAGTATCGGGTACGGTATTCAGTAATTGTATTACCTAGTCGTTCACCGCCATCTAACAGGTACATCTGCGCCCAAATATCAAGTAAGGTATTCGGTGCCGGTGTACCAGTTAGTATGACGATGCGTTTAAACAGTGGACGTAGTTTACGAATTGCCTTAAACCGTTTAGCCTGTGGGTTCTTAAACGAAGAACTCTCATCAATGACTAACATATCGAAAGGGAACGATTTTTTCTTATGGTAATACTCATATAACCATTGCACGTTTTCACGATTTATCACATAAATGGCAGAGTGGCTCTCTAAGGCTTGTATGCGTTCCTTCTCGGGACCTAACACCTTAGCCACTGTTAAACGTCTTGTAGCACTCCATTTTTGCGATTCTTGGGCCCATGTAGACTCTGCTACCTTCTTAGGTGCGATGAGTAATACTTTTTTAATGTCGAAGTAATCATACATAAGCCGGTCAATCGCAATGAGTGTAGATATGGTTTTACCTAACCCCATATCCAGTAACAATCCGTAATGGGTATTATCAATGATTCGTTGTATTGCGATGCTTTGATACTCGTGTGGATGAAAGTCCATGTATCGCCCTTTCCATATCTTCAACAAATAACTTGGCATCAGACATCCCGGTTACTACGAACACTAACGCGCCTTGTTTACGTAGCCTAGAAATCTGTACCCGTTGGTTAGCCATTAGCTTTCCGTTTGTATCCTTTAACTCGACGAATATAACACCGCCTCCAGGAAGTACAATAATCCGATCCGGGACACCATCATTTCCAGGCGACACGAATTTCATATATATACACCCCATTTTTTTGAGTTGATTTCCTAACCAACGTTCGATATCTTTTTCTATCGTTCTCACCTCGTTCTCAATAAAA
>QWCO01001579.1_pt1 | contig 14253 bp, 13 predicted proteins | sample 1972611 | NCBI WGS metagenome assembly QWCO01 (sample SAMN09866706, study PRJNA288562) | Human oral metagenome isolate term1_saliva, whole genome shotgun sequencing... | reverse complement strand
ACTTTTTATTGTTCAATGTAGCGTTGCCATTCAGCAGGCACCACATCCACCGCAATTATTTTCTTCCTTGAAGGAGGAAAATTGATTTTGATAGGCATGTGTTCTCCTTTTATTCATGCAACTCACGCGCTCGACCGATTCCTTTATCTAATAAATTTTACACGTTTTTGCGCGAGCCTATGAACTATTCTATCAAAAAAAATAGTAAATGTCAAGAAAACACGCTATTTTTATGATTTCTCCCAAAAATCGCCTTAGCGCTTATACTTATATAATACATCATTATATACACAAGCGCAATAGCTTTTTTCGAATTTTTATAGCTTTTTAAAAATCGCCAGCGTCGCTTCAACCTCTTTAGAAATATTGTGTTTTTTACACCATTCATCAACTGCCTTCGAAGCTCCTGGTAAAGCTTGATTTCCATAGTCATCTACAACAACAATTGCACCACTTTCAAGATTGTTCCAAATTAAATTAAGCGGATCTAAAATTGAATCATAATAATCTCCGTCCAAAAAAGCAAAGCTAATTTTTTCAGGAATTTGCGTTTTCGAAAGCTGGTTAAACCAACCTTTTGTAATTTTTGGCATTTTTTTGATATTTGATTTACGCAAATTTGAAATTAATTGCTTTTTGCTAGCACACAACTCACCTTTTTTAAAAACTTCGCCCAAAGAATTAATATCTTTCGAAGATTTTTCGGGCAAACCTTCAAATGAATCGTAGAGCCAAAGCGTTTTAGAACTTCCCCATTTTTCAAGAGTTTTTGCTAAAAACACACTAGTTGTACCAACATAACATCCAAATTCCACAATATCGCCAAAAATTGCGCGAGTCTTTTCTAACTCGCGCAAAATTACTTTAATCTCGCGTTCATCAACTTGATCACTTAATAACTTCATAGTTAAATTATACTACGAACGCTTGATTGTACCAACAATATCATAAGTTTCATCTTCACTCGCAGGAATAAACTCGCCTGAAACCTCAACTCCGTTTGAATTAGCTTCTCCGTAAAGATTTAAATTGCTTCCACCAGAAACAGCATATTTTTGGCCTTTAGAATCAACAACTCCAACTTTACATTTATCTGGATTCGAATTATCAGTTTTACCTTTTTTTGATGAAAGACAAACTACATTTCCTGAAATTGTTATATTTTTCGAAGACTGATTCTGATTTTTATTATTCGAAATATTTCGGTGGGCAACTGGTAGTGTAAAATCAAGAAGCTTCACAACAAAACCTACTGCAAAAACTACAGCTACCAGTACAACAATTATTAAAATTGAGGTTAATTTTCGATGAAAAGATTCCTTTTGATATTTCGAAATCTGTTTCATTCTATTTCAAGAATCCCATCACAACAATTACAACAAGGCTAATTAAAGTTAAAATAGCCATCAATGGAGCAGTTCTCTTAACCCAGTTTTTATAAGGAACGCCTGCAAGTGCTAAACCAGCCATTAATGATGCAATCGTAGGGGCAATCATATTAAGAAGTCCAGATGCAGTCGCAAATGCAACGACAGCAATTTCTTTGGTTGAACCAGCTAAATCTGCAACAGGAGCAATAATTGGCATTGTAGCCTCTGCTAAACCAGAAGATGATGGAATGATAAATGACATTGGGATATAGAAAATATAAGCCAAAACACCAAATATCTGTGATGGAACTTTTCGAAGAAGTTCTTCACCCCAATAAACAATCGTATCTTGAATTCCACCAGCTTGCATTAAAACGCCAATCGCTGCGGCAACCGCAATAATTAAAGCAACACTCAATAAATCTGCCGAGCCAGCAAGGAAAGTGTTTGTTACAGAAACATCATCTTTTTTAAATTCCTCGTGATAAACAATTTTAATCATCAGTGCTGAAATTAAGAACAATGCTGAAATTTCATTAAAATACCAAGATCCAAATGGCACTGCATGCTCAAAGCCGAAGATCCTACCAACAACAGGTAAAGTTGCGAGCCACTCGTGCCAATCTTTAAAGAATGTTATATGTAGGTCTTCCCATGGAACAAGTGAGATCACCATCAGAAAGAATGTAAAGCCAAAAATTCCCATAACGAATTTTCTCTCAAGCGTAAATTCTGGAACTTTCAAAGCATCAATCGCCTTAACCGCTGGTTTTCCTTTCGAGTCTTCAGCATATTCACCATCTTTAACCCTAGAGGCATATCTCATCGTGAATATAATTGAAGCAATTAGGGATAATACTAAAATAATAAACTGAGGCAAAAGGATTTTTGGCAAATCTGCACCAGCAGCATTTGCAGCAATAATGGTTGAAAACGGATTCACTGTTGAAGCTAGAACTCCAGATCCAGCACCCAAGACAATTACCATTACAGCAGTCATTGCATTGTAGCCAGCAGCGATCATAATTGGCACAATCAATGCATAAAATGCTACCGCTTCTTCTTGCATACCATAGGTTGTTCCACCAATTGCAAAAAGAGTCATCAAAACTGGAATAATCCATTTCTCCTTGCCCTTCATTTTTTTGAGCAAACCACCAATCGCAGAATCAAGCGCACCGGTTTTCATTACTACACCTAAGAATCCACCAAGGATAAGCACAAACACAATTACATCGAGCTTGTTAGCCATTCCATAAATTGGCGACAAGAAGATATCCCAAAACCCCTGTTTTAAATCAATGTAATAATCTTGGTTGTCTTTTTTGGCTTTTTCAAAATCTTTTGTGGCATTTTTATAGCCCCTACTTTCAGCATCAGAAGCTAAAATCTCATTTTTTGGATCTTTGACTTCTTCAACAACTTTTAATCGTTTTTCAGTTTGGATGTAACTGTTAGACTTAATACTTCCATCATCCAATCTTTCATAACGACCACTCGGCACAAGCCAAGTTAAACCAGCCATCAACGCAATAATGATAAACAAAACACTAAAAGCTGATGGTGATTTAAACATTTTTAACTTTTTCGAAATCTTATTAACCTTTTTTGAAGCAGTTTTTTCTGCTTTTTTCTTCATAGCCATTTCTTTCTCCTAAAATTACAAAGTTAGAGCCATCACTGCCTTAATAGTATGCATTCTATTTTCAGCTTCATCAAACACAATTGAAGCGTTTGAGTTGAAAACCTCGTCCGTAACTTCCATTTCTTTCAAGCCATATTTTTCGAAAATTTCCTGACCAACTTTAGTGTTTAAGTCATGAAAAGCTGGCAAACAGTGCATAAATTTTACATTTGGGTTGCCCGTTGCGTGAAGAAGCGCAGTATTAACTTGGAATCCTCGAAGCTGATGAATTCGCTCTTCAAATTTATCTTCTTCACCCATTGAAACCCATACGTCAGTATAGATGAAATCTGCACCATGAGCGGCACCATATAGATCATCTGTAATTGTGATTTTTGCACCAGTTTCATGTGCAATTTCACGACACTTTTCAACCAAAGCTTGGTCTGGATGAAGTTCATTTGGCGCAGCAATTCGAAAATCAACGCCCATTTTTGCAGCCCCGATCATCAAACTATTTGCCATATTATTTCGACCATCACCAACAAAAACCAATTTAGCACCTTTCAAATAACCAAGATGTTCTTCCATAGTCATAAAGTCTGCCAAAATTTGAGTTGGGTGATACAAATCAGTTAGCCCATTCCAAACTGGAACACCAGCATATCTCGCAAGCTCCTCAACGGTTGAATGAGCAAATCCGCGAAATTCGATTCCATCAAATGATCGCCCAAGCACAATTGCCGTATCTTTAACTGACTCTTTTTTACCCATTTGAATATCATCTTTGCCTAAAAATTCTGGGTGAATCCCTAAATCACGAGCTGCCACAGTAAAAGCAGTTCGAGTTCGGGTTGAAGTTTTTTCAAAAAGCAATGCAACTTGCTTACCTTCATGAATTTTGTGTGGAATTCCAGCACGTTTTAGACGTTTGTATTCGTGTGCTGTATCAAGCATTAGTCGAATTTCTTCCGGCTTAAAATCCAAAAGCGTTAAAAAGTTTCGACTCCTTAAGTTTAGCGCCATTTATTAAATCTCCTCTCTCCAAATTGGCATTGACATACATCGTGGACCTCCTCGACCGCGGCCAAGTTCGGCACCTTGAATCTCAATCACTTCAACACCAGCTTCGCGTAAAGCTTTATTTGTTACGTAGTTTCGATCATAAGTAACCACAACACCTGGTGCAATTGCTAGCGTATTTGAGCCATCATTCCATTGTTCACGAGCAGCGGCAATCGGATCACCATCTCCACATTGAATCAAAGTTACATGGTCAAGACCCAGAACTTCTTCCAAGGTTTCTTTTAGATTTGTTCGGTGTGTAATTTTTGGCTGTCCTGGAATGCCAGAATCTTCCAAAATATAAATGTTCAATTCGCCATCTTTATCTAGAATTTCAGGGTGAACTGTAAACTTATCTCGGTCAATCATTGTGAAAACAGTATCGAGGTGCATAAATGCGTGCGAAACTGGAATCTGAATCGCCAAGATTTTATTAAAGTCTGAAAATTCAAACAATTTCGAAGCAACTTTTTCGATTGCTTCAGGAGTTGTTCGTTGCGAAACGCCAATTGCCATTACATTCTTCGAAAGAACAAGCTCATCACCACCTTCCATATTGAATTTATTATAGCGATCAAACCAAACTGGCACTTCTCCACCGGGAGTTTTAGCGGCAAAACGTGGGTGATAGCGCATAATATATTCCATAAACAAACTCTCGCGTCGGCGAGCTGGATATCGCATCTTATTGATTGTCAAGCCATTTCCAACTGCTGCGGCTGGGTCACGAGTAAAGTAAAGATTTGGCATTGGGTCAAGTAAGAACGGATAGTCACTCTTAAAATAGTAATTCAAATGTGACTTCTCGTCTTCATCGGTTTTAATTTCATCTTTTTTAATACCCGCCATAATTTTTCGAACCAATTCTAAAGGTTCAAACTCACCCAAATAACGCATTAGAGCATGTGTAATATGTCGTTCCCCTTGTTTTGAAGCCCGAACAAAATCTGAAATAAATCGCCACTTAATTTCATCATTATAGAGCGATTCTGCTGCTAACTGATCGAGATAAAGAACTTCAACCCCCCGGCTTCGCAAAGTTTCAGCAAAAGCATCATGTTCCGCTTGCGCAACCTCTAAATATGGAATATCATCAAAAAGTAATTGCTCCAAATAATCCGGAGTCAACCCTTCAAGCTCTTTTCCTGGTCTATGTAAAATTACGGTTTTGAGTTTTCCGATTTCACTATTAACCTGAATCGGTTTTTCACCCATATTCCCTCCCTATATTTTATGTTTATGTTTTAATTTTACCATAAAGCTTAAGTTTTATCAAACGATTTAACTTTATTGACTTTTTATTAGAAAAATTATATAATAATGACATCTTAGTACCTTGGAGGTGAAAATTATGGTAAAAATTATGGTAACACACAAATTTCGTTCAAAAACCGTCAAGATGGATATTTCAGAAAACATACTTATCCACGCTGAAAATGGTGACGACTGGGCAATTCAAAGAATTTTCAAGATTTATTTAAAGTTGTGTCACTATCAAAGAGGTAATCTTCAATATAGAAGTATAAAATTCTGGAGAATTGAATCAGAAGCTCCTAAGCAAACTTTTGCGCATCGGGATAATCTTTCGGCCTGCGAAAGGGAAAATTGTTCATTCTGCGACAATGGACAATACGACAAATGTCCGAATAACCGTCATAGATGAAAACCCTTTCGAAAAATAACCATTTGCGGATACGGCAAAACAATATCATTTTCATCAAAAGCTTTTTTAATTTCACGACGAAAAATTCCAGCTACATTCCATTGCTTACCAGCCTTCACTCTTCCTAAGCATTTAATTTCCATCGAGGAATCCAAGAATTTATTCACTCTCACAAATACGATTGGTTCAATAATATCTCTTTTCAGTTCTGGGTCTTCAAGCATTTTTAGGCCAACATTATTTATCACCTCTTCCAAAACATCGATATCCGTATCATACGAAACGCCAAACATTAAATTAACATTAGCATATTTAAAAGAAAGATTTGTTACAGCCTCACTTGCGCCATTTCGAATTGTATGGACCTTTCCATCAGCATCACGAACCTGAGTAATTCGTAAAGAAATATTTTCAACTTTCCCCGAAATTAGCCTCCCAGCAACCATAATTTCGATTGTATCTCCAACTCGATATTGGTTCTCGCCTACGATGAAAAATCCTGCTAAAATATCACGAGTTGTTGTTTGAGCACCAAGACCAACCACGACACCAATCAAACCAGCACCTGTCATTAAAGATGCCACATTAACACCAATTGAACTAAGAAAATTTATAGCTGCGGTCATCCAGACAATAATATCAACTGTAGTTTTTGCAATTTTCGAAATTGTTTCATTTCTTTTTAAGCGTTCTTCGGAACGCTTTATTTTTTTAGTTTTCTTACGAACGCTAAAAGCAAAATCGATAATTTTACGCGATAAAAAACTTGCAAAAACTGCAATAAGAATAATTGTGATTGGTTCAAACCAGTCGTAATCTAAAAATCCTGTTATAAATTTTTCGAAACTCTTAAAAATATCCATCACTAATTATAATTAAAACATAAACATCTTAATTTTTCAATATTCTAATACCACAAAGTTAGAATTGCATCATCAATCTTTCTCGCTTGCTCGTTTTGATTATTTTCGGCATAAAAATCTCGCTTTTTGACTAAAAAATCATGAACAGCTTTTTCATCACCGTAAAGATCCGAAATCTGTTTTTTAATAGAAATTGAACGCGCCTCGCCACCATCTGATTTAGTTAGCTTACCAGCTAAAACTAAATTATCTATATGCTTCGCTACTGTCGCTACCGATTTATAGCCCATACCGCGAGCAATCTCACGATACGTTGGACTATAGCCAGTTTCTTCAATGAAAACCTCTATAAAATTTAATAATTCAATTTGTTTTTTAGTTAAACTAATTGCCACGGCTACCATCCCTACCTAAAACGATAACAATTTCAGACTCTTTACTAAAATTAGATAATTCTGATGGTATTTCTTCGGCTTTAGTTGAATATTTAGATTCAAGCTTTTTAATTGTTGCATTTTTTGAATCTTTCTTAACATAGTAAACTTTAGTTTTGGCATAATCTCGTTTTGGAGCAGATTCAATATTTTGAATATTAAAACCTTCTTTTTCGAGATTTATCTGCTCTTGAGCAGCTAGACCAGGATAATTTGTACCGTTTAAAATTGAAATTTTAGCTTTTTCTTTAACTATTTCGCCGCCAATTGTATTTTTCGAAATATAAGCTTGAATCTGACTATAATCATAGGTTCCAGCTGTTGGAATAACCGCACTAACAGAGCTAATCATTCCAGTTGTAAAATAATTTGCAGAATGGTCCGTTTCGCTAATTAGCGGCAGGGATACAACCTCACCACCATTAAAATCTCGGGCGATTTCAGCAGCAGTCTTTAATTCGTCGCCGTTAAACGAGTGATTAATATTCTCGCCTAGAGATGAAGCAATCGAGAGCAGTGCGATCGGATTGGTTTTTTGTTCATTGATTTTTGAGAGTGCTGCTTTCAGGATTTTCTGCTGATTCCGCTCGCGGTCAAAATTACTTCCACTTAAGCCAATACCGCCTTCAGAACCACGCGCACGCGAAAATGCCAAAGCAGCCTCGCCATCCATATGATAAACTTCACCACTCTTATAGTTAATTTTAGTAGCAACGTCATAGACTCGGCTCGCCCCATCATATGCTTCAACCTTTACATCAATTCCACCAACAGCATTAATAGAGTCAATCAAAACCTTCCAGTTTCCATGAATAACGTATTGAATATCTAAACCAAGAATTTCTTTAGCTTTTTCAGCCAATGCTTTTTGACCTGCCTTTTCAGAGCCCTCTTCACTTGATCCACTATTTTTCGCATCATAATAGCCACAGCCATAAGTTTCATTCAACTTTCCAGCGGTCGTGCCTAGCCAGGTCCGACAAGTGTGTTTAACCCAAAGATCTCGCGGCAAAGAAATCGTGTAGATCTTTTTACTCTCTTGATTTATTGATGCAACCATAACTGAATCAGTTAGATTCTCACCTTCCCAGCCTTTTGGCGAAGTACCAAAAATTAAAATATTCGTACGTCCATTTGCATCAGCTTTTAATTTCTTTTTTTCACTAAAAACAGCCCCAATGACATTTCCATTAGTTATCTTACCGATAGTCTTTAAAGTAGGATATAGCAGAATCCCGAAAACAACCAATATGGCTAATACTAAAATTGAGAAAAATCGCTTAAAGATTATTCGTCGCTTAAATTGCTCTAAAGAAAGAGCTTTTTTACCTTTTTTATCACGTTTTAAATTATTTTTTTCAAGTTTTCGAAGAATTTTTTGATGCCTTTTTGAAGCAACTCGCTCCTTTCGCTCTTTTTCTTCAGCTTCTTCAATCTCTAAGCTCTGCAAAGCTAGCTCAATATCTTCGTTTGAACTCTTAGACTGATTGTGAACTTTTTTCGATTGTTCATTTTCCATCGTTTTAAAATGATCTTGAACTTCCAAATTTAAATTTTTATTTATTTTACTCGAGTCCTTATCACGACTTAAAGAATTGGCTCGCCGCCTTGGTGTAAACCCATCTATTGATTGCTGATTTTTTTTCATAAGCTCTTTCAATTATAGCAAAAATAACTGCTAAAATCAAATAAATATGTAAAGCATTCGGTAAGCCTGAAAAGAAATTCCATTGTACTAAAAATGCCACAAAAATTGACCAAATATACTTTTCTTTTCTGGTTTTTTGGAAAATTCCAAATATTATCAATGACCAAATAGCAAAACCAAAAAATCCTAATTCCAATAGAATCGACAAAAATTCATTCTGGACAATTTCTGAACTATTAGCTATCTGGCGAGTTGAATTTAAAATCGCCGTTCCAGAAGCCCCGGAACCAACTCCAAAAAATACAACAAAAGGATTAGAAACCCAAGTTTCTATTGCCAAATCTGACATTTTTGTACGTTCATTTGTGGATTTTTCAACATAACCATCAAACATTGCTTTTTTAGGTTTTTCCACATATTTTTCTGTTGGCTCTTTCGAATTTAAGTTATTGCTCTCAATTGCTGGCTCATTGATTTCATGATTCCCCGTTTTTTCAATTTTCGGTAAGCTAATTTTGCCCAAACTCATCTGATTCACACTTTTCGAAATCGAATCATAAAAACCATCGCTGATTCGTGGATTCAATTCTGTAAAAATTGCATGAAAAATCATTCCACTTAAAAAACTAGAAAACACAAAACTCATTGAAATGATCATATTCGAAAGTATTTTTCTTTTTGAAAATGGCTGGTTGACAAAAATAAGAACCAAAATTGCAAAAAATGCCGCAAAAATTGCCCCACGTGAAAGTGTTAGATATAACGAGAATAATAAAATCCAAAGTGTTATTTTTTCGAATTTCGAAGCTTTCTTACCAAAAATCTTATGGGTTAATAAAACTATTGGCGCCAAAAGCATACTTCCAAAAAATTGTGGCTCAATCGCAAAAACACTTGGTCGCACAAATCCAAACCCCTGTGCCTTACATCCTGCACACAACCCCCAATCCGTCCAAGCACCGTAAATAACTTGGATGATCGATAAGCAAGCCATTACCAAACTACTAAAAATAAAATTTTTAGTTATCTTTTGAAAAAGCACTTTGTTTTTTGAAAGACTTAAAATCACCAAAAAATCAAGCCATAAAACCAACCAAACTCCTGAAACTAATACCGTTCTTAGTAAATTTTGCGTATTTAAAATTGTCAAAAAATTCCAAAATACAAAAAATCCAGTTAATAAAACAGCGTTACTCTTTATTAACTTTTTACGGTTTCGGTAAATTGTTTTAGTTCCAGCCAAAGCTAAAACAACTACATAAATTAAAGCAATTGAGAACTCTAAGTTTGCACCAGCAGACTTTCCAAAATGAAAATTAGGATAATATGAAAACCACATTGCGAATGGCGCAAAAAACAAAACCTTTTCAACAAAATTTAACTTTTTAAAATTTTCCATTAAAATTCCTCTTTATTTCTTCTTCAAAATTCTTCTTAAAATTCTCTTTCGAAAATTTCTTTGCGCTTTCTGAAACTTTTTTGGCATCAAAACTTGTTTTTTCGAATTTCTCAACTGCCTTTAAAATTGCGGATGAAGATTGTTTATCAAAAAATACACCATTCTCACCATCTTTAATATAATCTTGAGCGCCGCCTTGATTAAACGCTAAAACTGGTGTTCCTGTCGCCAATGCTTCTATTGGTGCGATGCCGAAAGGCTCTAGGCTTGAAAAAACAAAACCTTTCGCCTCAGCCACGATTTTCGAAAGTTCAAGAGGGTCGCTAATTCGCGGAATAAACTCGATATTTTTAGCGCCCCCAGCTAATTCAACCAATTTTCGGTGTTCAGCACCGCCCCCAACTAAAACTAACTTTTTGTCGTTCTTCGAAAAAGCTTCGACCGCTAAATCTAACTTCTTCCAATTCACTTGGCGTGAGGTTGTAATATAATAATCTTTTTTATTTCTTTCAAGTTTAAACTTATCCACTTCTACTGGCGGAAAAATAACACTCGCGTCGCGCTTGTAATATTTTGAAATTTCATCTTTCGAATAACTTGAATTTGCAATTAGAAAATCTGGCTTTTGGGCAAGCTTAAAGTCGTTTTTTCGAAGCGGATTAACTAAAATTTTAAAGAAAAAACGCACCAAAAAACTTAATTTACCAAACCCAGGATTATTAACATAATCATCATACATTCCCCAATAATATTGAATTGGTGGACCTTGCAAATAGCTAATATGTAGCTGTTTTTCTGAAAGATTCAACCCTTTACTTTCAGCACAGCAAACTGAAATAATAACATCAAAATCTTTTAGCTTTTTCCCTAAATTTCGAAAATATAAAACTCGCCCAACTGGTAAAATTTTGCGCATTTTTGCAGGAAAAATATTTAGCCAACCCGTTTTAACCTGCTTGTTTGAAAACCAATCTACTTCTTTTTCGGAATATTGAGAAGTAAAAATTGGTGCTTCTGGAAAAATTTCCGAAACCGTTAATACGACTTTTTCAGCACCTCCATAAGTCGTCAACCAATCAGTCACAATTGCAACTTTTTTGCCATTAAGCCATTTTGGATTTTTGTTCATTATTTTGCCCCTTTTCGAAAAATCACACTCGCAACAGTTTTAAATAAAATTTGAATATCGAAAATAATTGACCAGTTCTGTACATAGTATACATCCAAGCGGCGACGTTCTTCGAAAGAAATATCACGGCGACCAGAAACTTGTGCTAAACCTGTTACTCCAGCTTTAACTGCCAAAATAACATTTTTACGATTTGATTTATTAATTTCTTGAGGAATTAGCGCACGCGGTCCAACCAAAGAAATATCCCCTCGAATAACATTGAAAAGTTGAGGAAGTTCATCTATCGAAGTTGCCCGAATAAATTTACCAATTTTTGTAACCCGCGGATCATCATCTAATTGATCGCCTTTTTCGCGATATTTTTTCGAAAGTTCAGGTCTACCCATTTTTTCGAAAGCTTGTTCAGGAGTTAAACCGTCGAATTCAGCCTTTTGTGAGCGGAATTTATATATATAGAACTCCCTATTAAAGCGCGTTAAACGAACTTGTTTAAAAAAGATCGAATCCTTTGGTGCAGTAATCTTCATAATAATCGCTACCGTCAGCATAATTGGACTAGCTAAGATCAAACCGATCCAACCTAAAGCTAAATCCATCAAGCGTTTCCAGATTCGGCCCATACCAAAAAGCTTCGTAACTTTAACATCGATTACCGGCAAACCACCAACAACCTCAATTGTATTAATTTGTGACAACAACCGATCTTGTTGTGGCACAAACATATACTCTAGGTGATTTTCAATTGCATAATTATAAATATCCTCACTTCTGAGAGCATCTGTCTGAATTAGGATATCTGGATCAGTTTTCGAAACCGCCTCTTTAAAACTTGAGAAGTGCCTAACACCGGTATTCAAAGGTAGAAACGTACTTTTTGAAACCATTCCAATCGTATCATATCCAAAATCAATATTATCATGAAAGAATTGCGCTAAATCTGTTGAACGTGAATTTGAACCGATGATTAAAACTCTCTGCCTACCAAAACCGCTCCTAATCAAAGCTCGCCGAATAAAACGCACAATTTCGCGACCAAGAATCATCATTAAAAAGTTGATCGGCACAAAGAAAATCGCGATAATTCGAACCGGGAAAACCTCATCGCCAGTAAAGAATTCATAAGAAATCATCGCCATAATACTAATAACTGAAACGATTAGCGCTCTTCCATATTCCTTTGGCCGGTAAAAAAATACCGAGCGTTCATAGAGTCCAAAAAAATAGTTAATCGCTAACCAAAGTGGCAAAAGAGAAACCGCTAGAAAAACAAAATTCCAAATATTTGGCGCAAAATAATATGCTCGTGTATCAAGGTGGGTTCGTGCAAAATATGCCAGCATAAATGAGCTTACAACCGCTAAAGTATCAGATAATACTAAATTAACTTTAAATATGGTTATTTTATCTTTTTTCATTACGGCCATTACACATCTCCAATATAAAATTTAAGCCAAACGCAGCGCCTACTATAAAAATAGGTAAATATATAAAAATATATCTTGCTCTACTTTCAAATAAAACCTGATATGTAACTACTAAAAGAGTGAAAAATAGTAAAACTACATGATAGTATTTAAACTTATTAGCTGATTTAAAGATGAAAATTGTAAATAAAGTAAGAATAGCTCCCCACACAATAGAAACAAAAACACTAAATAGCCGAAATTTATCACCGTTCCAAGATAGAAAACGCCTAAATTTATGCACTATATTGCCTTCAGCTAAAAACTGTATGAAATTATTTCTACTAGAACCCTCTCCCCACACTCCGAACGTTCCATCGTTAAAGAAATTCGAAATCTTTAAAATAGCAAATTTAAGCCATCCAAAAGGAAAATTATTTGTCAAACTATCAATAAATATATTTAAACTCACTTCCTCACGCTCTCTTGCTCCTTTAGAGGCAGTATCATCAGCATATCTCGGGCAATATGATCCAGTATTGCACTCACTATAAGGTGGAAGCCCTCGCATAGATCCCATACCTAAATAATGCAAAAATCCAGTTCTTTTTTCCCGTATTTGGCTACTAGAATATTTTGCAAAACCGTTAGAAGATACAATTAAAGTGTTCAATATAAAAAAGGAAGAAACAGCTCCAAATGCAAATAAACCAAAATATTTTGCGATTATTTTAACATTTCGACACTTATTTATGAAAAATAACGAAGATAGTAATATTGATATCATCAATATTAAAGTGGTAGGCTTTATGACATAACCCAAGTAAGCAAAAATTCCTAATAATATAGTTAATATTTTTAATACATATACATTATTTCTTTTCGCATATCGTTCAATAAGTAAAAGAATAAATAACTGAGAAGCAACAAAAAACAGGCCGACAGTATCCGTATAAAATACCGTAGAATATGGAGAAAAGTTTATTATGGCAATAATAAATGTTGATATAATAGAAAATACAGATTTATTAAATTTGACATAGATAATAGCCATTATAAATAATGAAGAAAGAAGAATTAATATATTATTTATAAAAATTAGAAGTATATCTTTATCAATACCTACAAAATTAGCTATACGATATATTATTACTACAAAATAAGTTATAGTTATATTATTATCATATCTCAATAAATAATTATATTCCCAAGCATTATTGTTTGGATCGGTATTACCAGTTTTTATATAGTTATTAGCTATGGTTTGTATTGCACCAGCGTCCCAAGAGTGTTGTGTTGATGCAGTAGAAAAGCCAGTTATAATTTGAGAGATTAAAGCGATAAAAATAAAAAATACAAGTAGAGCTTTCTTACTAAATTTCTTAGATAATAAAAAAACTGACACAACAAATAAAATCAATGCCATCGCTATAATCAATACTTTATAAGAATCATATATGCTGAATATATTTTTCGAAAGACCAAATATACCAAATATTAAGCTGATAAGAGAAATTAATCTTAATGCCTTAATTACCATATCATCATTATAACACACACCAATCCAATATTCAATTTCGACATGCTGTATGCTATAATAGTATACATGAAAGATATAGAAGAGACTAAATTATCTATAGTAGTAACAGCCC
>QWCO01001191.1_pt1 | contig 14254 bp, 9 predicted proteins | sample 1972611 | NCBI WGS metagenome assembly QWCO01 (sample SAMN09866706, study PRJNA288562) | Human oral metagenome isolate term1_saliva, whole genome shotgun sequencing... | reverse complement strand
AGAGATGCTGCGACAGGATTTGGTCAAGCCAGGTTTCATGTTCAGCAAGGGATGTCTCTTACAAATGTCACAACAATGCCCTATAATCCAGCATTTTTAGCTATGGCTATTGCACTTGCTCAAATTAATAAGAAGTTGGATTCAATTCAGTCTTCTGTTGACCAAATATTTAAATATATGCGTCAGCGTGATAAGGCTGACATGCAAGGAAATCTAAAAACACTTGCTGATATTCTTAATGAGTATGGGTTTAATTATGGTAATGCAGTATATATGTCTAATGCTCACATGAAAGTTTTAGACATCAAACAAAAGTCTGAGCAAGATATGGAATTATTCCGATTTCAAGTGCAAGAAAAACTACATAAGAAAAGTTTTATTGAGATTCGTGAAAGTGTTTCTAAACGCCTAGATACAGTCCTAGATTATCTTAAGGACTATCAGCTTTCGGCATATATCTATTGCTTTGCGCTATTCCTCGAGCCAATGCTATCTGAAAATTTTGAGAGCGGTAAGTTGAACGCTATTACGAAACGTATCGAGGAAGAATCTATTCGATACTTAGAGTTATATTCTGAGTGCTATGAAGTCCTTGAGACTAGTACTCACAAATCAATTGATACAATCGTTTTTGGTGGGCTTGCATCAGTTGGACAAAAAGCAGGTAAGGCCATAGCGGCAACAAAGGTCGGAGATCATACACTTATCGATGAGGCATTGGAAGGTGCTGGAAAGGGTATCGAGGGACTTAACGATAAGTATTCAAATAGCCTGACTGAGAAGTTACTTAGTGCTAAAAGTTTGGATGTACTTCCATTTAAAGAAAATGTAGAAAATATCAATATGCTTTACAATCAACCATCTCAGCTGGCAATTGATGACAAAAATATTTATGTTCTTCCATGTTAGTGAGCATGTTGAATAGAAATCAGCTATTAATTAACAAATTGAACTTGCTCTAAAAGAGTAGACAAACATTTTATTGATAAGGACATCTAGTGTCTAGATGTCCTTATTTGTTCACACCTTAATAATAAATATAGAAAAAACAGGTCAAAGAACGAAATTCTTACTGCAGTAGCTCTTCCGCTCTCATTATATGAATAGTCAACAGTGTGCAAATTTATGTACATGATAATTCTTCTTGTGCTGATAGCATTTTATTGTCAAACATTGGTACTTATTTATGCCTTGTAAAACAACAGGAAGTAAGACAAGCATAAGAGAGTAAGCTCCATGTTTGACCAAAGTAGAAAGAAGTTAAGTTGTAGTCGAAAGGACAAATGATGCTTTCATCCGTATTTGAAACTCTTACACCAGAGGAAGCTTTTGCAATCTTCCTGCAGAAGTACTATCACGTGCAATACGTGGAGGAAACTACTCGTCATCAGAGGAAGAAGACTGGCGATTTGCTTGAAAAGTACAATTGTTCTTTTATCACTCCTTATGATCCTGCAGGATTTATGTCTACAGAAGAATATGATCGTCTTGTAGAAATTTCGGGATGTGACCCATCAAGCTATGTGGGTGCAACTCTTTATACTATTAACAATGAGTCATATATTCCATTTCCTAATCGTTTTGAGGAAATGATGGAGAATGACGATTGGATTTATGATTTTGTTTTAACTGGCACTTATTCAGCAGCCGACGATTTTGGAGACAATATCTATAAAGATTATTACTTCAGAACTCCTGAGGATGACAACGATGAGTACTTTTCATCAATTGTAGAAATCAGGCGCTATTTTAGAAGGATTGATCGAGTACGTAAGCAATTTGACGAAATGTCACGTTCAAATTCAAAATAATATGACCTGTGTCAAGCAGTTTAAATGCGCTCCACATCAGGAAGTATTGTAACTATAGATACAGCTGTGACGGCGCTCTTGTAATAGCAATGTTTTGAACTTTGGCAATGATTTACAGAACAGACCGATTCCAAAAGAATTTAGAATCGGTCTGTTTGTTTTGCATGAACTGTCAGATAAGTGAAATGTCTTTACTTTATAACAACCTCTAGTGAGCTTCCGTTTAAATCTTTAGACACTACAATCTGTTGAGGGATTCGGTTCTTTAATTCCTCAACGTGAGAAATTATTCCAACAAGAGTGTTACTGTTTGTGGAAAGCTGGTCAAGGAGGCGCAATGCCTGCTCAAGGGTTTCTGAATCCAAAGTTCCAAATCCTTCGTCAATAAACATTGAATCTAATTGAATTCCTCCGGCATCTTGCTGAATTACATCTGAAAAACCAAGTGCTAGTGCCAACGACGTCATGAATTTCTCGCCACCAGATAGTGATTTAACATCTCGATCTTTACCGGTATATAAATCGGTAACCTCTAGTTCAAGGTAGTCGCTCTTTTTATATTTTCGATCACCCTTGGTTTTAAGTACAAACTGCGAATCGGTCATTATTGCAAGGCGGTCATTGGCGGCCTTAACGACTCTTTGCAGATAGGTTCTTTGGACGTAGTTCTCAAGTGAAATACGTCCATACTCGCTATTACTAGATGCGCCACTAACAAAGTCATGGAGTGTCTTAGTAGTGTTGTATTTTTTCTCAGTAGCAATTGCATCGAGATAGATACGCTTTATTGTGTTTAAAGGAGATTCATTGATGTTAATCATACGATTAATCTCAGTAATCTTGTTTCTAATTTCTTGTTGCTCGATGACTATTTCTTGGATTTGATCTTTAAGATTGTTGGGATCAATACAAAGAGTGTTATCAAATTGACTTTCCAGTTTCTGGCATATACTTTTTTGGTTTTTAAATTCAAAAGACTCTTTGTCAAACTCCTCTTTTGATTGTTGGAGTTGATTTGACAAGATTTCCAATCTAGTCACAGAATTTTCGAGGCTGATTTTGATTTCATCGATGTCAATCAAATCACCTGAGTTTTTAATTGATGACAGTTCACCATTACGCAGATTAAGATGATTAGTTAATTCTTGAATGTAATTGTTTACCTCTGCTTTATTTTCCTCAATGTTTTTTAAATCTACATCGGTTTTATTAATTCTTGATTCAAGAATTTCTTTCTCTTTATTTTGAGATTCAATAGCAGATTTCTGTTGAATGAGAATCTCATTGGCATGCACAAGCTCCTCGAACGAGCCAACATTTTTAAATTCATCTATCAGATGTACTGCGGATAGTACCTGAGTGAATGATTGGTTGAACTCATTATTTTCAAAATCAAACTTCGTTTGAGAGGCTGTAACTGCTTCTGATTGTTTTTGCTCTTTTTGATGAATAGATTCCATCGTGTCTTTTAGCTTCTTAATTTTCGTTTCAGATGGAACGTCGTTGGACAAAGATGCTACCTGTGGATGATGTATTGATCCACAGACTGGACATGGACTACCTTCAATAAGTTTAGAAGCAAGAATTCCCGCCTGTGCAGCACTAAATTTTTGCTCTGCAGATAGATACTCCTCTTTGGAATGATTGTATTTGACAGACAACTCCTCTAGAGCAACCTGTTCTTCTTTTAGTTCTTTTAAGTAAGCGTCTGCGTTCTTTTTCCGTTTAACAGTTTGCTCTATTTCGGAGATCAATCTATCTATTTCAGTTAATTTGTTTGAGTTTGCTTCTAGACGCTGTTTCTTTTCTTTAAGCACATTTTGTAGCGATTGAGTTTCAGTAGACTTTTTATCTAATAGTTCAATCTGCTGCTTGTGCTCTAACAGTTGAGAATTCAACTTGCTTATTTCTAATTCAATACTTTCTACTTGCTTTGACGCTGAATCATATCTATGCATCTTTTCTTCGAGTTTTGGAATATCAGAACGAAGTCTTTCAATCTCACTCTCATTTTTCTTAGCTTGATCATAAGCGCTCTTCTTTTGATCAAGAATAGGCTTATGTAAATCTAGATATTCATTGCAGGTGCTAATTTGATCTTTTATTTTTTGGTTTGATTCCAACTGAGCAAGATATCCTGTTAAAGCGTCCTTTCTATTGCTTAACTTGATAGTCTTTGAGTCTAGAGAGTGAGCTTCTTTATTGAGAGCGCTGTTCTGTTCTTCGATAAAAGTGCGTATTTCATCAAGGTGGGATAAAATCGTTTTCTCATTATTGAGATATTCAAGGACTTTGTCAGATTGCTCTTGATCATTAAGATTTATATCTTGCAGCGCATTTTTAGCAGTAGCAAGATTATTCTCGTGCTTTTTTTCAAGCTGCGAAGTATCTGCTTTAAGCCTTTCTTGTAATTGTTGATAAACTTCTGTGTTAAAGATATTTCGCAGTAATATTTCACGATCACTACCCTTAGCAGTGAGAATTTTAGAAAAATCTCCTTGCGCAATCATAACAATTTGAGAGAATTGGTTCTTATCAATACCTAGTAAATTTTGTACTTCTTCATTAACTTTTTTAACTTTTGTAGCATTACTTGCGAGTAGTTTTTCTTCTCCATCAATCAATTGGTAGAAGTTTACTGTTGTCTTTTTATTAGGCGTCTTTTTATCAGATTCAGGGGTTTTATTCTTTTTAGAAACTTGGTAGGAAGCAATTCTTTCGATTCGATATTTAATTCCGCGGTGTAGAAATTCGAAGGTTACAGAAGATTGAGCTCCTGGATTAGCAAAGTCACTGAAATTAAAATTAGAAATGTTCTTTCGATCTTCTCCGCTTGCCTCTCCGTACAAGGCATATTTAATGGCATCGAAGATTGTTGTTTTTCCTGAGCCGGTTGGGCCTGTAATAAGAAAGATTCCGTTAGAGCTAAAATCTTCAAAATCAATTGAAGTTTTATTTGCATATGAATTGAACGACTCAAAGCTTAGTTTTAGTGGTCGCATTAGTTGTCCTCCTCGTTTGAATTGTTGAGCTCAGCAATAATTGAAAGTAGTATGTTGCGCTGATCCTCATTTAGCTCTGAGCCTTGTTGTGTTTCGACGAAGTTTGTAATAACTTCCAACAGATTATTGTGAGTAGAGGGATGTTCATACGTGGTAGTTACCTTTTTTGATTTTCCACTTGGGGATTCAAAGGTAAGTTTTAATAAGTTGGGAAATTGCTCTTTTACATAATAGATTGCATTAACAAAAGATTCATCGGCAAGAGTAACGTATACATAATCATTACGGATAATGCTCTCATTGGTTATTTTATCGATGGAGTTTTTTGTGCACGTAATTTTTCTAAATGTTTTAGAGGTATGAATTGGTATTGATTGTGTTTGAATATTTCCGTTAGTGATGTCTACCAATTCCACTGTTTTCTCGGCATAGTATGCTGTGACATCGGTTGTAGCGGAGCTTAAGACTTGATCTTTCTTTTTAATTTCACTATCAGAATAGGGGAGAATACTTCCGCTATAACAGACGGTGTCTCTTCCGATTGTTTGACGTATATGAAGGTGTCCTAAAGCTACGTAAGAAAAGTTTTCGAAAAGAGAATAATCTACACTATCAACTCCACCAACGGTGATATTTTCTGAATCGCTTTGCTCGGGCAGCTGCTGTCCGTCGATTACAAATTGATGTGCGATAAGAATATTAGGAGCATTCTGAAGAAGAGGTTGTTGACTTAAGGCAAATTTTACTGCATCAGAATAGGACGAGATTTCTTCAGAATGTTCTGGATATTCTTGTCTGACAATCGCAGGGGTTATATAAGGTAGAAAGTGGATTCGAACGGTCTCTTTTCCAACTTTTAAGTCGTCATATTGCGGCGTGGAAGAAAACGGTTTTGCAATTTTGATAGGGCTGTTTGTAAAAAATTGTGTATAGCATGATAAGCGAGATGCATCATCGTGGTTTCCAGCAATGATGTACACAGGTATGTCCGATTTCTTGCAGTTTTCCAGGAAAGTTTGAAATAGATTTAAGGCATTTACTGATGGAACTCCTTTATCAAAGATGTCTCCAGCAAGAATCATTGCGTCTATGTTATTAGTCTTTGCAATAGACAGAATGCTTGAGAGTGCTTCCTCTTGATCTTCCAAAAGAGAGATATTTTTTATCTTCTTTCCTAGGTGTAAATCTGACGTATGAAGAAGTTTCACTTGTTGTCCTTTACGTTTGGGCCTGAAAAAGTGTCTTACAAGTATTTACATTTGCGTTTGTAAGGCAGAATTAAAAATTGGCAAGCAGTTTGGATGCTTGCCAATTTTAAAGTCATTCAGCTGAACTAAAGAATCTCGAACTTACCTTCTTTAAGCTCAATCTCTTTACCATTGATATTTGCAGTAGAGATGTTAAGCCATGTATTGATTTTTGTGATGACTCCGGTTGAACCCTTTTTGGTCCAGCCAATATCCTCGGTAAGAATAATTCTGTCTCCGACTTCTGGTTTCTTCATAATGTTCTCCTTTCGTATTTGAGATATGAAGATTTCAACCTATGACATTGGACGTTGAGAACATAGATCATTGCGCACGTGAACGCCTGAAAACTATCTTCTTAACATCTTTACTTGTAATTATTTATCTATTTTTGAATAAGACATGTACGTAAAATTGTACATGCAGAAAAATCTATCAAAAGCTAAATAAAGAGGAGAGATGAGTTTCTAAGTTTTGATTGTAAGGTAAGTTTTTACAGAAGCGGAGGTCGAGGTTCTATACGTGTGCGTGGTAATGTGATGATGACCGTCGTGGTGCGTAATGGCAGCCGAGAGACGTCGTTGTGGGCACAGAGCTGGATTAAATAGCTGAGCTTCAGTAAAAAACTGGCGAGTAGTTGTAATACTCGCCAGTTATAGAAGCATGTAAGAATGAGCTAGAGAATTTCGTAAGTTCCTTCTCTTAGGTCAATTTCTTTACCGTCAACATTTGCTTTTGCGGCCCAGCTCCAATTGGATACCTGTGTAATTACACCAGTTGAGCCCTTCTTAATTGTAGAAAACATATATCCAACGTCCTCTGTAAGGATAATACGGTCTCCGACTTCTGGCTTTCTCATAATGATTTTTTCCCTTCTAATACTAATGATAAAGAACTTAATTGCTTACTTTGCTATTTCGAACATACTTGTAAATGAATTAAGTCACCCCCCTCTTTCTGTTAATTGAGCATATGGTGTTCAGAGACTAAGAATTATCGACCTTAAATAACTCTATGGCTCTCAATAACTTCAGAGGTACCGTCACTATAGAACACGATCGTCTTTTCAAAGAGTCCACCAGGAGTGGCTTTTCCGGCCCTTGCTAGACGGTCTTTAACAGCCGCAAGTGCCTCATCATAACTGCTAAATTCACCGTTATATCCATAGCTCGAAGTATATTCCACATTATCAACTGCAGAGGTGCCGTAAAAAACATGCTGTTCGCCAAGTTTAACAGGCTCAGCAGGTGCTTTAGGTTGCTCAACAGCTGGCTCCTGTGGTGCCGCTGGTGCTGTAGGGGCCGGAGCAGATTGAGATGGAGCCTCTACATTACTTTTGGATTCTTCTGGCTTGGTCTCTTCTTTGCTTTCTTCGGCTGGTTTGGTCTCCTCAGCCTTCTCCTCTGGCTTGGTTTCCTCAGCCTTTGGCTGGGTAATTGCTGGGGTAGATGGCTGAGTAGGAGCTGGAGCTGGTTGGTGCGTTGCTACGATACCTGCTGCTGTACCACCTGCAACTGCGACGGTTGCAACTGCCATACCAACCTTCTGTACGACAGGTGCAGCCTTAATTGCGGCAGCGACCTTAGTGGCAGCCTTAGAAACCTTAGCAACGCCCATACGCTCGGCGAAAGCATTTTCGGCTTCAAGTGCCTTTCCAGTAAGTTCCTTGGGCTTACCGAAAACCTGGCGAATTGCTCCCGTAAACTTGTTAATCCTATAAATTCTCATAACGGCTTCCTCTTTGTGTTTGTTTTGTTGTTAATAATTAAGTCCAGTTAATATCTTAAAACATTCATTTCAAATCCATTTTTTGAAGAATAGCTTTACATAAAATCTCTAATTTCTATTCATTCTTCAGATCTAACTTATTAAGCTTGCCCATAGAAATAGTATCTATCTCTCTATTACTTAAATATGTAAGAGAGATAGAGAAGAAATAGAACAACTACTTAAGAAGGAGCAAAGGTGAATCAGATTTTTCAACTATGATATTAATCATCTCGTTGATTTTTCTTATATATTCATCAATTTGTTCTTTAGAATTAAAGAAGAATAGATTATCATCGGGCGATACGTTGTTATACCACTCATACCACTTATACACACCACCGTCAGAGTCTTCATGAGGCTCCGCATCCTTACCAATTTTACCGCACCCACATTCTGCTGCCTTTGTAACAAAAAGGTCTAATAAATTATCTTCTTTGTATAAAAAATATGAATCGTTGAAATTTTTTTCATCAAAAAAATCAATAACCTCTTTAGAGATTTTATTTCCAAATCTCAGTGACCAATATTTTTTGAAGAAAAGATGCCAGTCAATACCTGATAAATCAGCAAGATAGTCATATTCCTCTTTTGATTGAAAGCCAATCCAAGGAGAATAAATACCACCATCTAGAATAATAACCGATTCTTTATATTCGACAATTTTTTTAGGAAGGGGGTACTCAAGTACATAATAATTAAATTCGAATCTGTCTCTGAAGTAATATTTTTGCAGCCAAATAGCCCTTGCATCTTCTTTTGATAGTTCCATTTTTTTCCTTTCAATATGAATTTTATATAGATGAAATCGTATGTATTCAAAGTTCTATTACATTAGTTGCCGTAAGCGCTGTCATAGATAGAGATTTTGGTCTTGGTGATACCAAGACTAGCCTACCCATGCGTTATAGAACTTTACAGTACTCTATCAATCTGTACCGGCTTTACAGGTAACCTGCTTTACAGCTTCTGTAGTCTTGTTTACGCAAAATACCTTCATACAACATCCTTTCGTTTATAAATCCAATAAATGAACGCTTTCAATTCATAGAGAATGTGAACACATCCACTTATTAAATTTCGATAAAAGAAATTTTGGGATTTAAGCGCTAACTATCCAGGCATAAATTCCAAACTTCTTTTTAGAGCTTGATAAGTATTTCATAAGGGATAAACTTTATATCTACTCTATATTGTCTTTACAATTGTTGTTAAATATGATAGGGAGTTGGCAAATTGATTATCGATTAAAAATATGCTCTGAGAGAGGAATCATCTGCCTCAGAGCATATCTTTATCAAATTTGTATTTAATCTATTGTTGATTAAGAAGCTCATCTAATCTTGATGCGCGTTCAACTTGTCGATTAAGTCCTTGTTCTAATACTTCTTCAGAACCAATTACGGTAACTTTTTGTTTTGCTCTTGATACTCCCGTATAAATCAACTCTCGCAGATTCAAAGGAGAGTCAGCTTCGTTGGTAAGCATTACCAACGCACGTTTATATTCAGATCCCTGGCTTTTATGTATGGTAATGGCATAACCAAGTTCTGCAGCTTCAATCTGTGGACGAGAAACATAGCGGACAGTTCCCCTTTCGTTTCCTGGGATAACTAATTTAAAAGAATTTCTTCCCTCTTGAGTAACTCGTTTAACTAAAAGACCTGTGTCACCATTTTGGATTTTTAAAGTACTTTGATTTTTTCTAACTACCAACACTGAACCAATGCGCTCTCCATACGCATCGATATCACTTTTTGTTGAACCAAAATCTTTTTCAATTTCTTTAGAAATAAGAGCATTCCATTCTTGTACGCTGTTAGTACCTGCTTTTGTTCCTCGTTTTTTGGCGCAGAGTAATCGTAGATTATTCATTTCATCAAGTAATGTTGCGTATTGTTGATCAAGTTCTTCTTGGGAAATTTGATCGTCTTTTTCTTGTTTGTAAAGCTCACCAACTTTTTGACTCAAGTCCCTATAGTGTTGTATGAGCTCCTCTTTATAAGAAGAATTTTTCCTAAAATTACGTGAATCAATCAGAGTGACGTTCTTCCTAACTCCACCTGTATTGCGATGACCTTGAGTAAGCGCTACAAGTCCGTTATGCAATTGAATAAATGAGGTTTCAGAGTGATCATTTGGCCACTGTTCTTCTGTGGATGTAGCTGTCTTCTCCCATAATTTTTTCAGCGTGTTGTCAAGTTTGATACTTGCGGATAAATCTATTGAGGTGTCGCGGCGTGCCTGGTTTTGCATGCCCTTTACGATATCTGCCAGTACAGTTCCAACTTCTACAGACGCAAGTTGATCTGGGTCACCGATTACAATGACCTTTGCGTCTTGAGGAATTGCTTCTAGGAATTTTTTAAACATGAGAAGGGGAACCATTGACGCCTCGTCAATGATAAATACATCTCCTGACAGTTTGTTCTTTGCGTCATATGTGAAGTTTTCAATAACGGTGGGCTTAGCTCCAAGGAGTTTGTGAAGTGTAACCGCTTCAAGTTTGCCGTAGAAATCGCTCTCAGAAGATGGAGCTTCGTTTTGGATTGATTCCTTAAGGCGATTAGCTGCTTTTCCTGTCGGCGCAGCAAGTTTGATATCAAGCCTTTTTTCAGGGTTGGTTTGGCGAAGAATTTCAATCATTCGTGCAACTGTTGTTGTTTTTCCCGTACCAGGTCCACCAGTGAGCACTATAAAACCCTTTTGAGTTATTGCTCCGAGTGCCCTGACCTGCATAGGGCTTAAACAACCCTTCTCGCCAATTTTGAGTAAATTGTGGGATTGAATGGCATTGCTAATTTGCTCAACGGAAGGGGTTTCACCAGTAAGGCTTCTTGTTTGTCGCAAGATGATCTGTTCAGCAATAACTTTTTCTGCATACCAATATTTGTTTAGATAGAGCCATGGTGTTTCACTACTTGAAATTTCAAGTTGAAGAGGAAGAATGTTTTGTTGGTCTTCTGTTGTGGTTTGTTGATTTTTGGATACATTGCAATATGGGCTCTTAATCAATGCCTCGACAACGTTTTTTGTTGAAAAGGAATCGGGCCATATAACCTCATTAAGATTAAGACAGGTTGCGCCTTCATCAATAGCCTTGAAACAGTAGGCGGCTGCTTCTTCTACTAAGAAAGCATCGCCTTGTCCAGGATGTAAGATGCTAAGTTCTTTTACATCTTGGTTTGATGGACGAAGAAGACGGCGAGCAAGTATCCGGAATGATTCCATTTTTCTCTCTTCAGGGTCTTCAATCTCAAAGCTTTTAGGTTTTGTATAGGTAAAACTATTCATGAGATGAATCTCCTTCAAGAATTGCATTTGTTTCAATTACTAGATCTTCAGGGATTGCCCAGGTAAATACTCCAGGAGCCTCTTCTGTGTTGTTTAGTGGTTGATCTCCCATGCCCCTGACAAAGAGATACGCAACGCCTTTAGGAACCTTTCCTGTAATTCTATATACGGCAACTGCATAGATAAGTGCTTGTAGGAGGTAAGTCGCATCCTTCATTTCTTTTACAATAAATTCATGCCTATAGTCATTACGGCGTGGCGTGAGGACGGTTATTGTTGAATCCATATCATCTGGATCTTCAATTTCTTCAGTTTTTCCAAATAGCCTTGTAAGGTTGTTTGTTTTCCAATCAGCGATAAAGTAATCCCCCTGATCATCACGCAGAAGAACGTCAATGCTTCCTGTAAGAATGCCTTTCATTGATATTGCATCGCCCAGTCGCTCAGCAAAGTCTGATAGCTCATCAGAGTGGACATATTTTGTCCAACAGTCTGCAATTTCGTAAAGCATAAATTTACTATTTGGGTTTAAATTGAAATCAAACTCCAGTTCTGCACGAATATTTTGAGGATTAATAACTAGAAAAGATTTACCCTCAAATGGTCCATTTAGGCTAATACTAAAGACCTGCTTTAGTGCTTGCGTCAGTCTTTTATGGGATTCTTCAAGCGACAGAGGTTCGTGGTCTTTGGAGTTTAAATTCTTTTCTATAAGCGTTTGTTTTGCTGCGTATGAACAAGCCTTATCAAAGCTCAGTGATGGATTTGTCCTTCGAATATTAATGAGGTTTTCAAATGCTGCGTGAATTTGAGTACCAAAATCTGTTCCCGCTTCTAAATCTACCAGTGGGTGAGTGTCAGCAGTAAGCTCTTCGTCTAACCATTCTTCATTTAAAGATGTCTTTTTGGTTTCTTCTATGAGGTTCTCATCATTTTCAACGTTTAAAACGTCCGAAATTTCTTCAATTTCATCATCATCATTTCCGCCTCCGCTGGTCGTAACGTCTGATTTCAAGTTTGCGGAGATACTGGAGTAAGAGGTTCTGTATTTCAGTTCTGGTAAATCGGAAGTATCAATATGCTTATATGCATATAGTTCAAGTTTGCGTGACCGAGCCCAGTCATTGGAGACATCTTCTTCGTCATTTAGCACATCATCAGTAAGCTCGAAAGTATTTCTACTTAATTTGGACTTTGCATTAGCCAAAGCTTGCCCTAAAGGAGGAAGATTTTTGGTTTCTTCACTTGAATTATCTTCTGGAAGGGGATTGGTCCACACGACGTTCAATAACTCTGCTCGAGTGAAGGCAACATAGGCTATACGTGCATTTTCTTCTGATTCCTTTTCAATCTTTTTTTGTTTAAGCTCTTCTACGGAACAGTTTTGAAGATTTGGAGATGAAGAAAAAGCGTAGAGGTAGCAAGGCTTAGTTTGTTTCCTAGGATCTTTATTAATAAAGCCATTTCGTTCTTGCGTGGCTAAATAAGGTAAGAGAACTATTGGAAATTGAAGTCCTTTAGAACCATGGTATGTGTATATTTGTACAGATGACTCATCGGTAGGTATATTAAGTTTTTCTTCATCTTCTGCAGTTCTTGGATTTTTGGCTGCAGCTTTGATTTTCATACTTAGCTTTTCTACAAGGTAGTTCAAACTAGGATTTTCATGCCATAGTTTTTGCAGCCAATTCTTGACTTGAAGAGCGTTGATATAATAATCTTCACCGTACCAATTAGTAAAAACTCTTTGGCTGAAGTTAGATTTAGCCTCTATGTTTTCCCATAAAAGATTAAACCCACCTTTTTGGGTGTGATTTTTGTACTCTTGCCACCGTGTAATAATTTCATCAAGTGCAGAATCATTCATTAAATCATTAACTTCAAAGATGCCAAAAGGTCCAATGGCAACTCTCTTGAGGAGATCGTGGTCAGAGAGACTTACTAAAGATTCAAGTAAGTCCAACCAGTCCTTTGCAGCCTGTTCATCAAAGACACTTGTCGTATTAGTGAATACAGCTGGAATGCGAGAATCTTTGAGAGTACTTAAAATTTCTTTAGCTTCTTTTGTCTTGTCTACTAAAACAGCTATATCGCTTGGTTTAACAGGTCTAGGTGCATTTTGATGCTCTTTAATGTTGTAGGTCTTTAACAGATAATTGATTACAGGTACCACATCGCCTGGAGTATTACCTTTATTAAAACGAATAAACAATCCTTTATTTGCTGGGTTAAGATTGCCATTAAGAAGCCTTCTGTCATTGATATGTGCATGCACATCCATTACCGACTCAGAATCAAAAGAATCATTGTCTGGTGACTTAAAAAGCTCTTTTGTTATTGCATTTACAGCATCTACCACACAACTATCGCTTCTATAGTTGATATTTAAGACATATGTCTTATTGTTATTTTTTTCGGCTAATTTGCGGGCAGAACGGAAATTCTTAACATCTGCTCCACGGAAAGAGTAGATAGATTGTTTATCGTCACCAACAGTAATCACTTTGACTGGTGAATTTTCGTTGGAACTGCTTAGGAAAGCTTTTTTGATGTTTGCCATGCGAGAAGTTCGCTGTTAGGCTGAATAGAAGTACATTTAGCTTCATCCTCTGTAGAATCAGATTCTGTACTTGATTTATCTTCTTTAGGTTCAAGTAAACCTTTTAGATCAGCAAAAAATATATCTCTATTAAAAGAACTCTGAACTTCTTTAAGTGTTTTCTGATAGTACTCGCTGTTAAAAACGTGAGCAAAAGATTTTGATTGAGAGTACTTTGTCAGATTTGCATTATTGGTCAATTCAAGTAAATCGCTTGTGTCTGATGATAAAGTGCGCCCTGCATCAAAGTCAGCCAAAGTGCCAACAATCCCTAAAATTTCAGTACAGAAGTGATGGATTGTACCGATAGAAGCTTCATTAAGGTGCGCAATAGCGTATGCGCGGTTCTTTTCAAATTGTTCCTTGTTAAGAGATTTTCCAAAAGATTTTTTAAGGTCAGCAACTTCTTCCTCGTTGGTTAAAAAGGTTTGAATGCGAGTTTTGAGTTCTCTTGCAGCATTATTGGTAAACGTGATGACTGCAACTTCTTCTGGTTTTATACGATTCTCTTCGTTTGAATCAACAAATAGATAG
>QWCO01000667.1_pt1 | contig 14290 bp, 9 predicted proteins | sample 1972611 | NCBI WGS metagenome assembly QWCO01 (sample SAMN09866706, study PRJNA288562) | Human oral metagenome isolate term1_saliva, whole genome shotgun sequencing... | reverse complement strand
AGTTGAGCAGGCGCTTGTGGTCCTGGCTGGTGGCCAGCGCCAGCACGTTGCGGCCATCGGCCATCACGATGAAGCTGGCTTCCTCGCCGGTCAGGAAGGCCTCGACCACGACGCGAGCCGTGTCCTTGCCGTCCTTGCTGCCACCGGTGAAGTCATCGCCCAGGAACTGGTCGACGGCCGCATGGGCCTCGGCCAACGTCTGGGCCACCACCACGCCCTTGCCGGCCGCCAGGCCGTCGGCCTTCACCACGATGGGCGCACCCTGACGGGTGATGTAGTCCTTGGCGGCCGCCGGGTCGGTGAAGGTCTCGTAGGCGGCCGTGGGGATGCCATGGCGCTTCATGAAGGCCTTGGCGAAGTCCTTGGACGCTTCCAGCTGGGCCGCCGCCTTCGTGGGCCCGAAGATGGGCAGCCCCTGCTTGCGGAAGGCATCGACGATGCCCTTGGCCAGCGGTGCCTCGGGGCCCACCACGGTGAACGCCAGATTCTCGCGTCGGGCAAACAGCGCCAGAGTCTCGATGCTGGTGACCGGCAGGTTGCGGATGCCGGGCTCCAGGGCCGTGCCGGCATTGCCGGGCGCCACGTAGACCGTCTCGAAGGCGTGCGAGCGGGCCAGAGCCAGTGCAATGGCGTGCTCGCGTCCACCGCCACCCACCACCAGGCATCGTTTCCGGGCTGTCATGTCGTTCATTCCTCGTCGATGACGGCGTTGGTGTAGACCTGCTGCACGTCGTCGACGTTTTCCAGCGCGTCCAGGATCTTCTGCATCTTCACCGCATCATCGCCGGTCAGTTCCAGCTCGTTCTGCGGCTTCATGGTGATCTCGGCCACCTCGGCCTTCAGGCCGGCTGCCTCCAGCGCCGTCTTCACGGCGATGAAGTCGCCCGGCTCGGTAATGACTTCCAGCGAACCGTCGTCGTTGGACAGGATGTCCTGTGCGCCGGCTTCCAGGCCCACTTCCATCAGCTTGTCCTCGTCGGTGCCGGGGGCGAACACGAGCTGGCCGCAGTGCGTGAACTGGAAGGCCACCGAACCGTCGGTGCCCAGGTTGCCGCCGTGCTTGGTGAGCGCGTGACGAACGTCTGCCACCGTGCGGGTGCGGTTGTCGGTCAGGCAGTCGATGATGACCGCCGCGCCGGCCACACCGTAGCCCTCGTAGCGGATTTCTTCATAGTTGACGCCTTCCAGACCGCCCACGCCGCGCTGGATGGCGCGCTGCACCGTGTCCTTGGGCATGTTGCCGTCAGCGGCTTTTTCCATGGCCAGCCGCAGACGCGGGTTCATGGCCGGGTCGCCGCCGCCCATCTTGGCGGCCACGGTGATTTCCTTGATCAGCCGCGTGAAGAGCGCGCCGCGCTTGGCGTCCTGGCGGCCCTTGCGGTGTTGAATGTTGGCCCACTTGGAATGGCCTGCCATGCTCGGATCCTCTGGGGGAAGGGCGGTTGCCTGTGGCCGGGGCGTGACGCTCCGCCATGGCAAGCCGCAGGGTTCACAATGATCTACATCGGCACGCCGCATGCCGCCGTTGGAGCGGGGGTGCGAGCGCGCGGCATCCGGGTACTCTGGTCTAAGATAACCGGTTGGGAGCAGCCCCGTCAGGCCCATGCAAGAGCCACCGGGGCAGGCATCCCGAATGCCCTGGAAGGGGGTGCACGGCCCATGGGGATGCCCTGCGAGGCCGCCTCATCCCTTTCCAAGCGCGCGATTTTACCATTCAGCCGACCGTTCGCCCCGCGTCCTGCGCCGGTGATCGGCCCTTCCTGCGGCGTCTTCTGCGGCCGCTTCCGGCCCATCCCTTTCCGGAGCCTTCGATGTCCGACACCCTTTCCCCCCTGCTGATCGGCAAGAACGACACCTTCGAGGCCGTGCTGCTGCCGGCGCTGGGCAACCGTCACGGCCTCATCACCGGCGCCACCGGCACCGGCAAGACCGTCACCCTGCAGCGTCTGGCCGAGCAGTTCTCAGCCATTGGCGTGCCGGTGTTCATGGCCGACGTGAAGGGGGATCTCACCGGCATCTCCCAGCCGGGCCAGATGAGCCCCAAGCTGCAGACCCGGCTGGAGCAGCACGGCCTGCCCACGCCGCAGTTCACGGGCTTCCCGGTGACGCTCTGGGATGTCTATGGCAAGCAGGGGCACCCGGTTCGCGCCACCATCTCCGACATGGGGCCGCTGCTGCTGTCGCGCATGCTGGGCCTCAACGACACGCAGGAAGGCGTGCTCAACCTCACCTTCAAGGTGGCGGATGACAACGGCCTGCTGCTGCTGGACAGCAAGGACCTGCGCGCCATGCTGCAGTACGTGGGCGAGAACGCCAGGCAGTTCACCAACCAGTACGGCAACGTCTCGTCGGCCTCCATCGGCGCCATCCAGCGCAACCTGCTCACGCTGGAGCAGCAGGGCGCCGAGCGCTTCTTTGGCGAGCCCATGCTGAAGCTCTCGGACATGATGCGCACCGCCCCGGATGGGCGCGGCGTCATCAACATCCTGATGGCCGACCAGCTGATGAACGCGCCCAAGCTCTACGGCACCTTCCTGCTGTGGCTGCTCTCCGAACTCTTCGAGCAGCTGCCCGAGGTGGGTGATCAGCCCAAGCCGAAGATGGTCTTCTTCTTTGACGAGGCCCACCTGCTGTTTGATGACGCACCCAAGGCGCTGCTGGACAAGATCGAGCAGGTGGTGCGCCTGATCCGCTCCAAGGGCGTGGGCGTCTATTTCATCACCCAGAATCCGCTGGACGTGCCCGAGAGCGTGCTGGGCCAGCTGGGCAACCGGGTGCAGCATGCGCTGCGCGCCTTCACCCCGCGCGACCAGAAGGCCGTGCGCACCGCCGCCGAGACCATGCGCGCCAACCCTGCGCTCGATACCGCGAAAGCCATCTCCGAGCTGGGGGTGGGCGAGGCCCTGGTCTCGTTCCTGGATGCCAAGGGCACACCCGGCATTGTCGAGCGCGTCTGGATCGCCACGCCGGCCTCCCGCATCGGTCCGGCTACGCCTGAAGAGCGCCAGGCCCTGCTGGCTGCCTCGCCGGTGGCCGGCGTCTACGAGCAGGCCGTTGACCGCGAATCCGCCTATGAAGTGCTGCGCGATCGGGCTGCCGGTGCGGCTGCAGGCGGGGCAGGGGCCTCCAAAGGTGGGGCGACCGATGCCGGCGGCATGGACGGCTGGGGCAACCATGGCGGCAGCGGCCAGGCCAGCGCACAGACGCAGGGCAACACCGGATCGGGCGGCTTCCTGCAGGATGCACTGGATGGCCTGCTGGGTGGCGTCAGCGGCAGCACGACCAAGAGCAGCGGCAAGACGGCGAGCCGTCGTAGCGATTCCGTGCTGGAGACCGCCGCCAAGAGCATGATGCGCTCGGTGGGCTCGCAGGTCGGTCGCGCGCTGGTGCGCGGCATTCTGGGCTCGCTCACCGGCAAGAGCCGCTGATGCCTGTCTCCCGCTGGAAGCCCGAGCATCTCGGGCTCTTCTATGGCCTGATGGGCTCCATGCTGTTTGCCTGCAAGGGCATCCTCATCAAGCTGGCCTACCGCCATGGCGTCAGTACCGAGACCTTCCTGGGCCTGCGCATGATGTGGGCTGCCCCCTTCTTTGCCTGGGTGGCCTGGCGCAGTGACGGCGCGGCTCTGCGCCAGCGCTGGCGCAGGCAGACCCCGGCAGGTGTAACGGGACGGTCCGACGATGCGACGCCCCGGACGGACAGTGTCTGGCGGTCCGGTGATGTCTGGCGCGTGGCGGGCCTGGGCTTTTCGGGCTATTACCTGGCCAGCTACCTGGACTTCCTGGGGCTGCAATACGTCTCGGCCGGCCTGGAGCGGGTGCTGCTCTATCTGGGCCCCACCTTCGTGCTGTTGCTGTCCGTGTTCTGGCTCAAGCGCCCGGTCAGCCGCACCCAGTGGACGGCGCTGGGCGTCAGCTATCTGGGCGTGATCCTCGTCTACCTGCACGATCTGGACGGCAGTCTGCAGGTCAATGTGCCGCTCGGCAGCGCCCTGGTGCTGGGCAGCTGCCTCAGCTATTCCTTCTACCTGGTGGGCGCCGGTGAGATGGTCCGCCGCCTGGGGCCCATGCGGCTGACAGCCTGGGCCAGCCTGGTGGCCTGTGTGCTCTGCGTGACCCAGGCACTGCTGGTCGGCGGGGCCGACCTGTTCCGCCAGCCGACCGAAGTGCAGGGCATCGCCCTGATGACGGCCATCTTCTGCACCGTCTTCCCGCTCTTTCTGACCACGGCCTCCGTCAATCATCTGGGGGCAGGCAAGGCGGCTCAGGTGGGCATGATCGGCCCGGTCTGGACCATCTTTCTGGGGGCCGTCGTTCTGGGTGAACCCACGGGCGGCCTGCAGATCGTGGGCACGGCCGTTGTCATCCTAGGCGTGCTGATCCTGAGCCGTGCTGCCACCCGGGGGTGATGCCACAATTTTGCAGCCTGAGCATACGGTAGGACACTGGCAGACTTGCGCAGCAGGACTGGGCAACGCTTGGGCCAGATGAGGCCGCGGCGTTCACCCTTCCATCCATCCAAACGGAAAGAATCCCACCATGACCGATCGTCGTTTCGCGTCCGTCGCCCGCGTCTATGGAGAAGCCGGCTGCCAGCGGCTCTGGCAGTCCCATGTCGTCGTTGTCGGCATTGGCGGTGTCGGCTCCTGGGCGGCCGAGGCGCTGGCGCGCAGCGGCGTGGGACGCCTCACCCTCATCGACCTGGACCATGTGGCCGAGTCCAACATCAACCGACAGGTCCATGCGCTCACCAGCACGCTGGGCGCCGCCAAGGTCGAGGTGATGGCGCAACGCATCCGCGACATCTCGCCCGACGTCTCCGTGCATCCTGTCGATGAATTCATCGAGCCCGGCCAGGAAGAGAAGCTGATCCCCGCGGACGCCGATCTTGTCATTGACGCCATCGATGCCGTGGCGGCCAAGGCGTCGCTGATTGCCTGGTGCGTGGCGAACGACAAGCCCGTGATTGCCTGCGGTGCGGCTGGCGGGCGTACCGATCCCCTGCAGCTGCGGGTGGAAGATCTTTCCCGGACCACGGGGGATGCGCTGCTGTCGGCCGTGCGCGCCCGGCTGCGCCGGCATCATGGCTTCCCGCGCGGGGATGGCACCACGGTATCGCCTTTAGCCAGCCGTGCTGAAACATCGAGCGTGTCGGTACAAAGCACAGAACGGGAAGGAGAAGGTGCGCCAGGCCACTTTTCGGGTCAGGACGCGCAGCCGGTTGCGTCTGCACAGACCCCACCTCCGTCCCGTCGGCGCCGCAGGGGCGATCCTTCCCGCTTTGGCGTGCCGGCCATCCATTCGCCTGAACAGATTGCCGGCCCCCGCCCGAAGGGCGAGGGCGGCGGCATGCCGCTGGCTTGCGCCGGCTACGGTTCGCTCGTTACCGTCACCGCCAGCATGGGCCTGGCTGCGGCCAGCCAGGCCATTGCGCAGTTGCTGCGCTGAATGCCATCAGTGAGACGGAACACGCTCAGTCCGTCACTGCGGGAAACGACCCCGCCAGTACACGAAGCCTTTCTCGCCGTAGACCGAACGGTCGTCGACGAGGTACTGATCGACAACCTGCAGCTGCTGTCCACGCTGCCAGTTGGCCGGCGCCTGCCAGACGACGCACTGCAGCCGCTTGGCGCGAGGCTGTTCAATGTTCCAGCACAGCTTGGCCTGCTGGTCGGAGTCTCCCTTCAAGAGCAGCAGCTTGGCCAGGTTGCCCACCTGGCTGCCCCACTGCTTCAGCAGACCGTAGGAGGCCACGCCGTCCAGCCGGAAGCTGAAGGGCGCACCGACACCGCCAATCGACGGTTTGCCGGCACCGACGCTGACGACATCAGCCAGCGAGGCAGAGTCTGCGGTGACCGTCAGGGGCACCGAAATGCCCTGGCTATTGAATGGGCGCAGAATTTTCTCGCCCAGATACTGATGCCGCGGGTGCGGCCCGCTGCCCACGCTCAGCGAATACTCGCCCGGTGCGGCGGCATGGTACTGGTAGTACTGGGTATCGCATATGATGTTGCCCAGCGCGGCAAACGGGCTCAGCAGGCCGGGGCTGTTCGGGGTCGTCTTCTGATAGTTGTTGGGGTTAAGATCCGTATCCGCACGAGGCTCCGGCAGCTCCAGCGGCTGCCCCGTTGTGACGCGCGTGCCGTTGTACGACGTGGCTTGATGAAGGGTCAGGCAGCCCTTCTGATCCAGCATCGTCAGCAGCGCATCGCCCCGCACCCCGGCGGCCGAGATGGGGGCTGTCTGCGGTGCGGCCTGGGTGACGGTGCTGGCTTCTGCTGTATCGGCTATCGCCGTGCGGTTCGCAGCCGTGGCTGAGCTGATCGTGCCGGAGGCATCAGTGGCGGGGGTAGCGGCAGATTCCGCGTTGGCCGGGCTTGCCGGGGCAGCGGCGGCAGCTTGCGCGGTGCCGGTGGTCTGAGTGGCGTTGGCAGCCTGTGCCGCGTCGGTGGCCTGTGTGGTGTTGGCAGCCTGTGCGGCGTCGGTGGTCTGTGCGGCGTTGGCGGTCTGTGCGGCGTTGGCGGACTGCGCGGCGTTGGCGGACTGCGCGGCGTTGGCGGACTGCGCGGTATCGGTAGCCTGCGCAGTGCCAGTGGCCTGTGCGGGGTCAGTAGTCTGTGCAGCGTTGGTCGCTTGCGTGGCTTCGGCCGTCTGAGTCGTGTTGGTACCTTGTGCGGCGTCGGCAGTCTGAGTCGTGCCGGCAGCCTGTGCGGCGTCACCTGCCTGTGTGGCCGCATTCGCCTGTGCCGTATCTCCAGCCTGGGCTGCATCTGCCTTGGTAGCGTGCTTTGCCGTGGCAGCTGGTGTGGTGTCCGAGAGGGCCTTGGTATCGGCGTGGGTGCCGTCATTGCCATTGCCACTGCCGCAGGCGGCCAGCAGTATGGCCAGTGCGGCAGCCGTCAGGGGCACGCGGTACGTGTTGCCAGGAATCTTCATCGTTCACCTCCTTGGTAGGGCTGCACCGTGCAGCCTGGTTGGAAAGCTGCTCATGAAAAAACAGCTTAGTTCCAACCACATGCTGCTGTGAACCGCAAAGCCTATCCCGTTCGGGAAAAGATGTGACTGGGCGCTGCCATAAGTCGGGGGTTGTGTGCGCGTATCATCTCTGGCCATGGACGCGCGTATTGTTCCCGTCATCCGCGGCCTCTGCATCGCCCTGCTGGGTGCGGGCATCGCGGTCTGGATGGGCACCCCATTGCCCTGGCTGCTGGGGCCGCTGTTTCTCACGGCGGCAACCCGGGTGGCCGGCATGCCCACCCGCTGCCCGGCGCCGTTCAACAAGTTCGGGCGCTGGGTCATCGGGCTGTCGCTGGGACTGTACTTCTCGGCCGAGGTGATGCAGAGCCTGGGGCAGCACTGGGGGCTCATTCTTGCCGGCATCCTGTATGCCCAGGTGCTGGCGGTCATCGGTTGCTGGTTCTATCACCGGGTTGGTGGCCTGGATGTGGGGACGGCCTGGTTCTCGTCGGCCATCGGCACGGCCAGCGAGATCGTCAACATGGCGCATCGTCATGGCACCCGGGCAGACCATGTGGCCACGGTGCATAGTGTGCGGGTGCTGCTGGTCGTGGCGCTGGTGCCTTTCGGTGTGCAGTGGCTGGGCGGTGATGCGGCCCATCTGCGGGGTGCTGCCCGGGATGTGCATTGGGGCAGTCTGCTGCCGCTGATGCTGGGCAGTCTGGTTTCGGTCTGGTTCTTTCTGCGCGCGCGTGTGCCCAATGCGTGGCTGCTGGGGGCGCTGCTGTTCGTGGCGACCGTGAACCTGCTGCAGCTGCTGCCGCATACCGATCTGCCACGTTGGGTCTCGTGGGCCGGTCAGCTCTGCATCGGGTGGTCGTTCGGTGACCGGTACCGCCCCGATTTCCTGCGCTGTGCTCCCCGGCTGCTGTCGGCTGCCTGTGTCTTCACGCTGGTCAGCATTGCATTGACCGTCGGGCTGGGTATGGTCCTGTCGCCGTTCGTGGGACTGCCCGCCCCGTCACTCATTCTGGGGCTGATGCCCGGCGGGATTGCCGAGATGACGCTGACGGCCCGCGCGCTGGAGCTGGGCGTGGCCATGGTCACCGCCATGCAGGTCGCGCGCATGCTGTCCGTGGTGTTCAGCACGCCTGCCATTTATCGTCGCTTCATCCAGGCCAGGGAAGGGGATCGGGCTTCAGGCGCACAAGAAAGCAACCCGCCGGTTTGAGGATGCACTTGTGTGCATGGCCTTGGCGGGTGTTTTCGCTGGACATCATGCCGAAGGCCGCGAGGACTTGTTCAGCCTTTCCCAAGGCACCGCTCGGCTGGCAGAACGGCCGCATCCTGGTAGCCTCAGCCCTGCTTCACCTCATGCCCGTTGCGCACCCAGCCGGCGGTGGCAAAGGCCACCAGCGCCCACAGGGCCCACAGCCACGGCGAGCCGCCGTTGTCGTGCGCCAGCATGCCGATGGGCAGTACCAGGCCCACGGCGGCCGCCCAGGGGACCCAGGCACCGCCTCGGCCCAGGCGCAGCAGGGCGGCCAGCGCCAGGACGGCCCCCAGGCCGATGACCCAGCGGGCATCGCCGCGCGCGGGGTCCAGCACGGCGATGGCCCCCCACAGGAAGACAGCGATGCCCAGCAGGATCTGGGCGGCCAGACGGGCCAGCAGGACGGTGAAGTTCATGCCTGGTCAGCCTGCAGGTGGTAGGAGGTGACCCGTTCCACTTCCTCGCGGGCACCGATGAACAGCGGAACGCGCTGATGCAGTCCGGTGGGCTGGATGTCCAGGATGCGCTGGCGACCGTCGGTGGCCGCGCCGCCGGCCTGCTCGATCAGCATGGCCATCGGATTGGCTTCGTACAGCAGGCGCAGGTGGCCGGGCTTGCTGGGGTTGCGCTGGTCGGCCGGATACATGAAGACACCGCCGCGGTTCAGGATGCGGTGGATCTCGGCCACCAGGGCGGCAATCCAGCGCGTGTTGTAGTCCTTGCCCCGCGGGCCGGTCCTGCCCGCCAGCAGCTCGTCGATGTAGCGCTTGACCGGCGGATACCAGTGCCGGCTGTTGGAGGCGTTGATGGCGTATTCCTTCGTGTCCGGCGTGATGCGGTAGTTCCGCTCGGTCAGGTACCAGGCGCCGATCTCGCGGTCCAGCGTGAAGGCGGCCACGCCGTCGCCCACGGTCAGCACCAGCATGGTCGAGGGACCATAGATGGCGTAGCCGGCCGCAACCTGTTGCGCGCCGGGCTGCAGGAAGTCCTTCTCGGTGACATGCTCCACGCCTTCGGGCGCCCGCAGCACCGAGAAGATTGTGCCCACCATCGAGTTGATGTCGATGTTGGAGGAACCATCCAGCGGGTCGAACAGCAGCAGGAATTCACCCTTCGGATAGCGGTCCGGAATGGTGTAGGGCTTGTCCATTTCCTCGGAGGCGATGGCGGCCAGCTGCCCGCCCCACAGATTGGCTTCCAGCAGCGTGTCGTTGGCGATCACGTCCAGCTTCTTCTGGGTCTCGCCCTGCACGTTCTGGGTGCCCACGTCACCCAGGTTGTTGTTCAGGGCGCCCTTGCCGACGGCCTGGCTGATGCGCTTGCAGGCGCGGGCCACCACTTCCAGCAGCAGGCGCAGCTCGCCGGGGATCAACCCCTTCTGGCGCTGCACCTCCACCAGGTACTGGGTGAGGCTGATGTGTTTCTTCATGATGGACGGACTCCGGAACGTGAAATCGGTGGGGCTTTTCAGGGTGCCCCCGGGGTGTCCTGAACGATGTCCTCAAGCGGCACATCACGGAACGGGATGTGCCGGCTGCAGGGACGGGTTCAGAGCGATCCCATCTCCTTGGCAATCACTTCACGCACGTCGGGCGACTGGGCCTCGTGGGCCACGTGTTCCAGCACGGCGTGCATCTGCTGCGCCAGCGCCGGTACGAAGCGCTGGTGGCGGTCGAGCGTGCGTGCCATCCGGGCGGCCAGTTGCGGGTTGCTGCGGTCCAGCCGCAGCACCTCGTCACGCCACAGCGCGTAGCCTTCGCCATCGGGACGGTGGAACTCGGCCAGGTTGTCGGCAAAGAAGGTGTAGAGCAGGGCGCGCACCTTGTTGGGGTTCTGGCTGTTCCAGCCCGGGTGCTGCATCAGCTGGCGCACCCGCGCCAGGGTGGGCTGGTGCGTGCCGTGCATGCGGGCCTGCACGGCAAACCACTTGTCCAGCACGTGGGTCTCGTTCCGGTAGATGTCCTCGAAGCGCGCCAGCGCCCAGTCGGCGTCATCCGGGTCGCATTGCACCAGGGCCTGCAGCGCGCCCAGCCGGTCGGTCAGGTTGTTGGCGCCCTCGAACTGCGCGCGTGCCTGGTGTGCCGCGCCTTCGGCGCCCACCAGGGTGAGCAGTTGCAGTGCCGTGTTGGCCAGGGCGCGCTGACCCACCTCGGGGACGGCCAGCGAATAGTCGGCTCGCCAGTGCTGGCGGGCCACCACGTCCTGCAGGTAGGGCACCAGCGGCTGCACCAGGGTGCGCAGTGCTGCCAGGCGTCGGGTGCGCAGCAGGGAAGGATCCAGCGGCTCCAGCTGTTCGGCCAGCCGCTTCTCTTCGGGCAGCATCAGGAACTGCTGGCGCAGCCCGTCATCCAGCCGCGCATCCGGCAGGGTAGCGGCCAGTGCGCCGCTCAGCGCCTTCAGCGTCGCCTGGGCATCGCCCTGGCGGATGGCCTGCAGCAGGGCACGTTCGGCCAGCTGCTGGCCGGCTTCCCAGCGATTGAAGAGGTTGTCGTCGTGGCGCAGCAGGAAGGCCAGGTCCTCGTCGCTGTAGGGATGATCCACCACCACCGGCGCCGAGAAGTCCCGCAGCAGAGACAGCATCGGTCCCCGGGCATCGGCGCTTTCCACGCCCTCGAAGACGAAGTCCTGCTGCGAGGTTGTCAGCTCCAGCAGACGGCGCTGCTGCACCTGGCCGCTGTCGCGGGCCAGCAGTGCCACGTCCACCGGGATGTGCAGCGCCCGTTCGCCAGCCGGCATCGCATGCCCCTCGGCATCCGGCAGCAGCTGTGTCAGCGACAGCACCAGCCGCTTGTTTGCGGCATCGTACTGGCTTCGCACCTGCAGCCGGGGCGTGCCGGCGGTGGCATACCAGCGCAGGAACTGCCCCAGGTCGCGTCCGTTGGCATCGGCCATGGCGGCCACGAAGGCCTCGCAGGTCACGGCCTGGCCGTCATGGCGCTCGAAATACAGATCCATGCCGCGCCGGAAGCCGTCCACGCCCAGCAGCGTCTGCAGCATGCGGATGACTTCCGCGCCTTTCTCGTAGACGGTGGCGGTGTAGAAGTTGTCGATGGCCTGATAGCTGTCCGGGCGGATGGGGTGGCGCATCGGGCCGGCATCTTCGGCGAACTGCACCTGACGCAGCACCCGCACGTTGCCCATGCGCTGCACGGCCCGCACGCTGCCGGCGGCCTGGGCATCCACGCCGGCGGCCATCTGGTCGGCGGTGAATTCCTGGTCGCGGAACACCGTCAGCCCTTCCTTCAGCGTCAGCTGGAACCAGTCGCGGCAGGTGACGCGGTTGCCGGTCCAGTTGTGGAAGTACTCATGCCCGATGATCGATTCGATCCACTCGAAGTCGGTGTCGGTGGCCACGAAGGGGTCGGCGAACACGTACTTGGCGTTGAAGATGTTCAGACCCTTGTTCTCCATCGCCCCCATGTTGAAGTCAGGGGCGGCCACGATCATGAAGCGATCCAGGTCCAGTTCCAGCCCGAAGCGGTGTTCGTCCCAGGCAATGGCCTTCTCCAGACTGCGCAGCGCGAAGTCGGTGCGGTGAATCTGCTCGGGCTCTGTCCAGACCTGCAGCAGCACTTTGCGTCCCGAGGCCAGCCGGTGGCGGGTCTCGTTCACGGCCAGATTGCCAGCCACCAGTGCGAACAGGTAGCAGGGTTTCGGGAACGGGTCTTCCCAGACGGCCTCATGCCAGTCACCGTCGGTGGCCGGCAGCGGCAGCACCGACAGGGCGGCACGCGCCTCGGCGGCTGCCGGCGCATCGGCCGCCAGCAGATTGCCGTTGGACAGCAGCACCGGGTACTGGGCGCGGCGCGCCTGCAGGATCACCCGGTAGGTGGTCATCACGTCCGGCCGGTCCTGGAACCAGGTGATGCGCCGGAAGCCCTGTGCCTCGCACTGGGTGAGCAGGGTGCTGCCGGTGGCGTACAGGCCGGAAAGCTCCAGATTGGCCGACGGATGGATGCGCACCTGGGTATGCAGCGTGAAGTGCTCGGGCAGGTTGCTCAGCACCAGCTGGCCCTTGTCCTGCACCCAGGCTTCCTGCGGCAGCACCCGGTCGTTAATGGCCACGCTCAGGGTTTCCAGCGCCTCGCCGTCCAGCCGAAGCGGGACATCGGCCGCTGCGCCCGGGCGGCGACGATAGCGGCATGCCGCTGTCACCACCGTGTCCTGGGCGTCCAGGGTGAAGTGCAATACCAGCCCCTCCGCCAGCCAGTCGGGTTCCCGGTAGCCTTCCCTTCGTACCACGGTGGGCTGGGGCAGGACGGAGGCCGGCTGTGCGGGCTGGGAAGCGGCAGGGAAAGTCATGGTGTGCGACAGGAAGATGTCTGGAGCAGGGCAGCCGACGGGCGGCAGCGAATGTTGGTTTTTTGCACTGTCTCGAAAGCGCAACCTTGCGAAGCGCCCCCGAAATGTGAGATCATTTCTAGATTGAATCAATAACTATATGATTAATCGAAGGATTTGATTGCTCACGTCGCAGTCGGTTCTTCAGCGGTTTCTCGGCTCGGATCCGTCTCCTCCGAACACCGGACGGCGGGCAGATTCATACGGACGTCCAGTGTCATACGGATCCAGCCGACCCTTTTTTGCAGGGCCCGCGCCTGCAGTCTCCCATCGGATCCCAGCAGCGGCGTTCCCCGCCACTCGCTATTATGCCGCTTTGTATGGCCCTGTCCGGGCGTGCCGACGGTTTTTTTTACGGTGTCCAGCTGGACAGAACCGTCGGCATGGTGCTTTTGCAGCCTATCGCCCGTAGAAGGTGATGCTCCAGTTCTTCAGTTGTCCGGTGCCACCTTGCACGCGGTCGGCTACCGACAGAGTCCAGTTGCGGTTGGCACCGGCGGCTACCGGCTCTTCCAGGTGTCGGCGCACGCCGAAGGTGAAGTCCTGCAGCCCCTGACAGGCCAGGATCTTCAGCTCGCCGTCCTCATCCTTCTCGGTGCAGGGGTGAGGCGGCAGCAGGGTGCTGACCTTGCCCAGCGGGCTGGCCAGTGCGATCTGCAGGTCGCCTGCATTGGGATGCTCACCCCGGCCGTTGTCGCCGGTCACCGTCAGGTTCACGTCGATGTGCTCGATGTGCTGCAGGTTACAGTTGGCCGGCACAGAGATCGTCGAGGACAGCCCGCCGGTGGGAGCCTTGTTGTAGTCCAGGTTGTTGGCCAGTTCTGTCAGCGCCTCGAAGTACTGCTCTTCGGCCGAACCATCATCCATCGAGGCTGGTGTGCTGTCGGCCTGCTGCTGCGTAACCGTCGACGCTTCGGGAATGGGCTTGCTCACGTTCATGAGGAAGGGGCCGCATTTGCGCTGTTCGGCGCTGCCGCCCACGCTCTGCCAGCTGCGGGCCAGTCGGGTGGCGGCCTCGGCATCCACCACGCCGAAGCCGTAGTGGTGGCTGTAGCGCAGCACATCGTGGCCGGTGACGCCTGCCAGCGGGCTGCGCAGTTCGCTCCAGCCACCTTTGGAGGCATCCACTTGCCGCGCGGTACGGGCCAGGATCAGCGGCACGTCACGCCAGGTGAGCCTGGGGTTGGCCTGCAACATCAGCGCCGCCACGCCCGAAACCATCGGAGCAGCGGCCGAGGTGCCGCCGAAGTCTTCCGTGTACTTGTCCTTCACGGCGGTGGTGGTGATTTCGGGAGCCGTGGCCGGTGTCGTGCTGCGCCCGGACGGTGCACAGACCGTCAGGTTTGCGCCGCGTTCACTGTAGGGCGAGCGTTCGCCGGCGGCGTCGACGGCACAGACGGTGATGACGCCTCGCGAACTGGTGGCGGAATCGGCCGAGGAATAGTCCCCCTCCCAGGCCCCGTTGCCACCCGAGAAGACATACAGGACACCCAGTCCGTTGCGACCCTTGTTCAGTCCCTTGGCCAGGGCGTCGTTGAATGCCGTCCAGCCGCTGGCGGGCTTGTTGAGCTGGCCGTCGTCGTTCGGACCCCAGCTGTTGTTGGAGATGTGGTTCTTGTCGATGTCGCGCGACAGGGCGTCGAGGATGTTGCGCTCGTCCCCGAAGGCCAGCAGGTTGTAGCCTACCAGGCTGGCGCGTGGTGCGATGCCCGAACCGCCG
>QWCO01000666.1_pt1 | contig 14291 bp, 9 predicted proteins | sample 1972611 | NCBI WGS metagenome assembly QWCO01 (sample SAMN09866706, study PRJNA288562) | Human oral metagenome isolate term1_saliva, whole genome shotgun sequencing... | reverse complement strand
CTGAAAGGTTGGCAGAGCGAGGCTGCAGCGCTCTACGGCATCAGCTCGATTCCCGCCACGATGCTCGTTGATCCCCAAGGCAAGATCGTGGAATTCGGTCTGCGCGGCGAACAACTCGAAGTCAAATTGGCCGAACTCTATGCCAATGCCCCCGATGTGCAGACCGCCACGCCCGACGCCATGACCGGCGCCACGAAGGTGGAACGTCCCGCCGGCACGGCTCGCCCTGGAAAGCGCGTTCGCAAATAACTCCTCGTTCGACATTTTGTCGACTCCGTTCCGCTCCGTCAGTGACTGACGGGGGGAGCGGCCGACGAAATGTGGACGATTCCCCTCAATGGTGGTCGGAATAGCCGGCCACCTTGTTTCATCTTAGTAATCTCCCACATGAAACGCATCCTATTTCTCTTCTTCTCCTTCGTGCTGCTGGGCGTGATGGCCGTGCAAGCGCAGGTCACGTTCAGTGTCTCCACTAAACGCGTCAGCCCCACGGAGATTGACGTGGTGTTCACCGGTCGCATCGCGCCCGGTTGGCACGTCTACGGCACGGGCATCGCGCCCGGCGGCCCCACGGCGGCCACTTTTGGCACCGATGTGCTCAAAGGCGCCAAACTCAAGGGCGCTCTCCGCGCCGGTGCGGGATTGAAGCACAAGCAAGACCCGATTTTCGACATGCCCGTGACCTTTTTCGAAGGCTCGGCCCAGTTTACCCAACGCATCGAGCTGACCGACAAGCAATATGAGGTGAAGGGCTATCTGAAGTACGGCGCTTGCAACGACGAAAACTGCTTGCCGCCCACCACGGTGGAGATGAGTGCGAAGGGAAAGGACGGTCCTGAGAAAGCGCTTGCGGACAATGCCGCCCCGACGTCCGAGAACCAAGCCGGCACCCCGACGGCTGACAACAATGCGCAGGCACTTGCCGCCGCTCTTCCGGGCGAAACGGGCGCGACGACCGACAGTGTCGACACGGCAATAGGCGCGTCGGCACCGGCAAAAGCCCAGGTGGCTGCGCTCGACAGCGCGACCATCCGCCAACTCTGGAGCCCGGTGACGGACCAACTCCGTGCGCTCGGCGAAGACCACGGTGCCGCCGGCAAGAGTCTGCTCATTGTCTTCGGTTTGGGCTTCCTCGGCGGACTCTTGGCCCTGGTTACACCTTGCGTGTGGCCCATCATCCCGATGACGGTGAGCTTCTTTCTCAAGCGCAACAGTGACCGCGCGAAAGGGGTGCGCGATGCGCTGACCTATGGTGCGTCGATTGTTGTGATTTATGTCCTGCTCGGTCTCGTGATCACCACGATATTCGGTGCTTCGGCCCTCAATGACCTGTCGACCAACGCAATTTTCAACATCGCCTTCTTCTTGATGTTGGTGCTCTTCGGGGCTTCGTTCCTCGGGGGCTTCGAGATTCAGCTGCCGACTTCGTGGGGCAATGCGATCGACACCAAGGCTTCGAACACCACGGGCCTGTTGAGCATCTTCCTCATGGCCTTCACGCTCGCGCTGGTGAGCTTCTCGTGCACCGGCCCCATCATTGGTTTCTTGCTGGTGGAGGTGTCGACTTCGGGCGGCGGTCATCTGGCACCCACCGTGGGGATGCTGGGCTTTGCCGTCGCTTTGGCCCTGCCTTTCACGCTCTTTGCCCTCTTCCCCTCGCTGCTGAAGAAAACCACCCGCGGCGGTTCGTGGATGAACAAGGTGAAAGTCACGCTCGGTTTCGTGGAATTGGCCTTCGCGCTGAAGTTCTTCTCCGTGGCCGACCTGGCTTATGGCTGGCACCTGCTGGATCGTGAGGTGTTCTTGGCCTTGTGGATCGCGCTCTTCGCCTTGCTCGCGTCGTATCTGTTCGGTTGGGTGAAATTCCCTCACGACGATGCGGACGAACGTTCCACTTCTGTGCCGGCTTTCTTCGTGGGCATTGCTTCTCTGGCCTTTGCCATCTACATGGTGCCGGGATTGTGGGGCGCACCTGTGAAAGCGGTGAGTGCTTTCGCCCCGCCGATGCACACACAAGACTTTAATCTCAACCCGCACACCGCGGTGGAACCGAAATTCAAGGACTACGAAGCCGGAATGGCCTACGCCCGCAGCGTGGGCAAGCCGGTGATGATCGATTTCACGGGCTTCGGTTGTGTGAACTGCCGCAAGATGGAAGCCGCAGTGTGGACCGACAACAAAGTGCGCAGCTTGATCGACAAAGATTATGTGCTGATTTCGCTCTATGTGGACGACAAGACGCCGCTTCCCACGCCCATCGAGGTGCAAGAGAACGGCAAAACCACGAAACTCCGCACGGTGGGCGATCGTTGGAGCTACTTGCAGCGCACGAAGTTCGGCGCCAATGCCCAGCCGTTCTACGTTCTGCTCGACGGCAAGGGCAATCCGCTCACGGCCAGCCGCAGTTACAACGAGAACGTGGGCGAATATGTGAAATTCTTGGAGACGGGACTGCAAACCTTTGCCACGCGCAAATAAAAAGTGCCGCGTCTCACCACAACCGATGGGTGCTCCGAATCGAAGGTTCGGAGCACTCATTATATATATAGGCGTCATCTCAATAAATAAGGGGGCGCATCTCGAAAAATAGTCGTATCTTTGCTTCAAATCAGCAAATCATCACTCATGAGTTTACAATGCGGCATCGTCGGCCTCCCCAATGTGGGCAAATCGACGCTCTTCAACTGTCTGAGCAACGCCAAGGCACAGAGTGCCAACTTCCCCTTTTGCACCATCGAACCCAATGTGGGCGTCATAACTGTGCCCGATGAGCGCCTTTCGGCGTTGGCCGCGCTGGTGAAAACCAATAAAATCATTCCCACCACGGTAGAAATCGTCGACATCGCCGGCTTGGTGAAGGGCGCCTCGAAGGGTGAGGGGCTCGGCAACCAGTTTCTCGGCAATATCCGCGAGACCGACGCCATTATCCACGTGTTGCGCTGTTTTGACGACGGCAATGTGGTGCATGTCGACGGAAGTGTGGATCCGGTTCGCGACAAAGAAATCATCGACACGGAGTTGCAGCTCAAAGACCTCGAGACGGTGGAGAATCGCATCAAGCGTGTGGAGAAAATCGCCCAGGTGGGCAACGACAAGAACGCGAAAGTGGAGTACGGTGTGCTGACAGCTATTCGCGAAGCCCTGCTTGAGGGAAAGAACGCCCGCAGTGTCGTTTTCGAATCGAAGGACGAACAAGCCGCGGCGCGCAACCTTTTCCTCTTAACCTCCAAGCCGGTGCTCTATGTCTGCAATGTCGACGAAGGATCGGCCGTGTCGGGCAATGAATATGTGGAGCGCGTGCGCGAAGCCGTGGCTCCCGAAGGCGCGGAAATCCTGGTTGTGGCTGCACAAACCGAAGCCGACATCGCAGAACTCGAGACTTTCGAAGAGCGTCAGGAGTTTTTGAAGGACGTAGGCCTCGAGGAGAGCGGCGTAAACCGCTTGATTAAGGCCGCATACAAGCTGCTTGATCTGGAAACCTTCATTACGGCCGGCGAAATCGAGGTACGTGCGTGGACTTACAAGCGCGGTTGGAAAGCGCCCCAGTGCGCCGGTGTGATTCACACGGACTTCGAGAAAGGATTCATCCGCGCCCAAGTCATCAAATACGAAGACTTCATCAAGTATGGCAGCGAAAGCGCCGTGCGCGAGGCCGGTTTGCTCCACATCGAGGGCAAAGAATATGTAGTGCAGGACGGCGACATCATGCACTTCCTCTTCAACGTTTAATAAAAGCCCATCGCGTTTCGACGGCCCCGCGTTTTCGTCGGCTGTCGGGGCGCGATGAACTCCAATTCCTCCTCCCATGATCATTTGGAACCCCGATTTGATCGCATTTCAAATAGGAAGTCTCGCCATTCGCTGGTATTCCTTGTTCTGGACCATTGGTTTGGCCGCGGCCTACGTCATTGTTTGGCGCCTCTACCGCGAGCAGCGCATTCCGCAAGCCAAGTTCGATCCACTTTTCATCTATTGTTTCTTAGGCATCCTCATCGGTGCGCGCCTCGGCCACTGTTTGCTCTACGAACCCGGCTACTTTTTGTCGCACCCTCTCGAGATGATTCTGCCCATGCGCCAGGACGGTCTGGGACATTGGCATTTCACGGGCTATGCGGGCTTGGCTTCGCACGGAGGTACGGCCGGCCTGATGATTGCCCTCTGGCTTTATGTGCGCAGCACCAAGGTTCGGCTATTACGCGTGTTGGATAACATCGCCATCGCCACCCCTGTCACCGCGGGCTGCATCCGTTTGGGCAATCTCATGAACTCTGAGATCGTAGGTACCTACACGCACAGCGATTTCGGCTTCGTTTTCGCCCGTCTTGGCGAGACGCAGCCCAGACACCCCGCCCAACTCTACGAAGCCATCGCTTATTTCGTGCTTCTGCTCATCGGTTGGCTCATTTATCGCCGTCATCGCGAGAAAGTCGGGACCGGTTTCTTTTTTGGTCTCTGTCTCACGTTCATTTTCGCCTTCCGTTTCGGCGTAGAGTTCTTCAAAGAGGTGCAAGAGCCCTGGGAACTGCACATGCAAGGCTTGATTGGCATCAATCAAGGGCAGTTGCTTTCCATTCCCTTCATCTTGATCGGGCTTTATTGCATGTTCGGCGGAAAACTCCCCTCTTCTTGGTACGATCGCAGCGGCCGTTACTACGAAGATGAGAATGCAACGACCATTAAATGAACCTTTCCCAACAAACTCCCCATATTTTTCTATCACTCATGAAACAAACCCTCACTGTCTCCGTGGCAGCCCTCGGCCTCCTCGTGCTGAGTTCGTGCAGCGGGAAGCTTGGATCGCTTTCTGCCGACAATTTCACCGTTACCCCCGCGCCTCTCGAAGTGGTAGGCGACGCTGTTCCGGCCACTATCAACGGCCGTTTCCCCGAAAAGTACATGAAGAAAAAGGCCATCGTCACCGTTGTGCCTGAATTGCGCTATGCCGGCACGCGCACTGTGGGACAAAGCGCCACTTTCCAGGGAGAAAACGTGGTGGGCAACGACCAAACCATCGCCTACAAGGTGGGTGGCAACTATGTGATGCGCACGAATTTCCCCTACACCCCCGCCATGGATCGCAGCGAGCTCTATCTGACCTTCGATGCCCGCATCGGCAACAAGCGTGTCGCCATCCCCGAGGTGAAAGTCGCCGACGGTGTGCTCGCCACCTCGCAACTGGTCTACCGCACCCTCGCATCCGCCTCGACCGCCACGGCAGCCGACGGCTATCAGCAGCAGATCAGTCGCCGACAAGACGCACAAATCAAATATCTCATCAACCAAGCCAAAGTGCGCACCAGCGAAATCAATCGCACCTCGGTGCAAGACTTCGTGAAAATGCTGCGTGAGATCAAAGCCGACCGCAAGAATCTGGCGCTCGACAACATCGAAGTGGCAGCTTACGCCTCGCCCGACGGCTCTCTGGGCTTCAATAAGGAACTGGCTGAGCACCGTCGCAACACGGCCGAGCAATATGTGAACGGACAACTGCGAAAAAATAAGCTCGGCACCAACGTCGACACGAAATACACCGCCGAAGACTGGGAAGGCTTCAAGGAACTGGTGCAACAAAGCAACATTCAGGACAAAGAAGCCATCATTCGTGTGCTTTCGCTCTACCAAGATCCCGAAGAACGCGAGCAACAGATCCGCAACATCTCGACAGCCTTCACCGAACTGGCCAATGAAGTGCTGCCCGAACTGCGCCGCGCGCGTTTGGCCATCAATTATCGGGTGGTGGGTCGCACCGACGACGAGATTCGCGAGCAGTATATGAACGATCCCTCCAAGCTTTCGGTCGAAGAAGTGCTGTATGCCGCCACGCTCACCCAGAATCCCGACGAACGCAAGGCCATTTTCGAAAAAGCCGTGCGTCTCTATCCCAACGACAAGCGTGCGCACAACGGTCTGGCGCAAATCGCCTACGCCAAGGGCGACATGGAGACTGCCAAGGCTGAATTGGCCCAAGCCGCCGAGCTCCCCGAAGCAAATGCCAACGCCGCACTCATCGCCGTGCGCGAACATCATCTCGATCAAGCCGAGTCACTGCTCGGAAAGGCCCTGACGGCGTCCAATTACAACGAAGTGCTCGGCAATCTCCAGGTGGCTCGTGGCAATTTCGTACAGGCTGCGCAGACACTTAAGGGAATCAACACCAATACCGCCGCCCTCGCTCAGATCCTCACCAAGGACTATGTTTCAGCCCGCCAGACCCTCATGGCCGTTCCGCATCGCGATGCGATGACCGCCTATTTGGCTGCCATTGTCAGCGCCCGCACCGGCGATGTCAAGGGCGCAGCGCAAGCACTGGCCGGAGCCATTGCCGCCGACCGCTCTCTTGCCGGACTGGCCCAGACAGATCTCGAATTGGCCAAGGTGCTTGCGGCACATCCCGAGCTGGTGAAATAAACTCGGCACCTACTTTTCGAAACCTCTTCCCCTAAGCACGACAGGAACGCCGCATTGTCTGCGTTCCTGTTGTTTTTTTAGCCCATTTCCCACATGAATTTCCGTTTACTACTCACGTTCCTCCTTCCGTCGGCCTTGCTGCTCTCGTGCGGCCCCGACAAACACACGGCTCGCCTGTCGGGGCAAATCAAAGGTGTGGACCAGGCCGCAATCATCGCCTACGCTCCCGCGGAAAGTCCCGCCGACGGGGGCGCGACCGACAGTATTCATCTGTCGCGTGGCGCCTTCAGCTACGATCGTCCCACCCAAGCGCCGTTGCTCCTCACTTTGGTCTATCCCAACTACTCCACGCTCACGCTTATTGCGGTGCCCGGTGAGGAAGTGCACCTGTCGGGCGAGGCCAATCGGTTGAAAGAGGTGGAAATCTCCGGCGGCGAGGAAAACGAGCTCTTGCAGGGTTTCCGCGACGGCAACCACGGTCGTTCGGAAGCCGACATCCGCCGCAAGGCCGAAGCCTTCATCCGTTCGCACCCCACGCGGTTGGCCGCCGTTGCTGTGTTTCTCGACATTTTCGCAGCATCTGAACATCCGCGCTACCGTCCCGACGGTGAATTGCTCGAACTGCTCGTCAAGTCGCAACCCGACAATGCGCAATTGAAGCAGATTGCGGCGAACCTGCGACCGGTGTTCGCCGTTGCCGAAGGCGCCCCGCTGCCGAAGTTCTCGGAGCGCACGCTCAGTGGCGGCAACATCACGAGCGAAATGCTCAAGGGACGCGCCGCGCTCATCGTGTTCAGCGGTTCGTGGGACGGCAATAACTTCCGCTATGTGCCCACGCTCAACCGCCTGCGCCGCCGTTTCGGTGCACGACTCTCGGTGGTCAATGTGCTGCTGGACACCGACGCAGGGCAAGCCCGCGACCGCGCGCAGCGCGATTCGCTCAGCAATGCCATTTACGCGGCGGGCGAATATGAAAGCGCCCTGGCCCGCAAGTTGGGCGTGCGCTATGTGCCGGGCTGTCTGCTCATTGACGCCACGGGTACGGTGGTGGCACGCGACATCGATCCCGAGCGGCTGGAAGGAGCTGTGGAGAAGGTGGTGCGCTGAGGCCGCCTAATTCCCGTCTGTCCGCCGTGTGCGGTCGGCACTGCCGCGTTGCATCCCATTGGCCCCGAGCAGGGGACAATGTGGAGTGACGAATCGGCTTGCTTACCCCAGTCTTTGCGCAGTTGTCACCTCATCGCTCACGAGAATCCGCCGCCGTCGTGCGCAGTGTCCCGAGACAGATCGGTCCGCCCTCTTCCTCTGAAGGAAGAGAGCGGACCGTTTTTTCTTGTCTGCGCGATTGCTGCGTCGGGGCGGCTTGTGCGCACTATGTATGCCACAAAATCTGGAGAAAGCTCCGCGTTTTCCGTGATTTTCTCCGCATTTTCCGACGAAAATCCCCTGCTTTTTACTCCTTCCTGCCCGTTTTCCGCCGGCTTCTCTCTTGCCACGGACGCTCCCTGCGCCGATGGCGGAAAGGTGCAGCCGATCACCGCTGCGACGTGTGCTGAGCGGGCCGGCCGCCGACCGGTTTGGCGAGTGCGCTCGGAGGGGGGTACAAATGCCGGCCGGAGTGTCGGGCTCCTTCTGACTGAGCACGGCGGTGCGAGCGGGGGCTGCCGACGTCCTGCTCGCGGAGGTGGAACGGGTTAGGGGCAGTTCACCGAGAGAGCGCCCGTAAGCGTCGCGCCGGTACACAAAAAAGCCGGCAGACGCAAGGTTTACGTCTGCCGGCGCGAAGATGTGCAGTGCAGTGCGGTGCGAAACCGCGCGAGCCGCGGAGCAAGGCTAATTACGCCGTCGCGTGTGTGCGGCTTCTCTGCCTGTCATTAGTTTTTGAACCATTTCAACGCTTCGTTTTTCCCATCGTTGCGCACAAGCTGCACGAGGTAGGTACCTTTTTGCAGCGTGGCGGTGGAGAAGACCACGCGGTTGGATCCGTTGAGCGGGAGATCGAAGAGGTGGGCACCGCGCAAATCGACCACCGAGGCGGAGCGATAAGCGGTGAGTGCGCCACTGAGTGTAGCAGTTTCAGCGCCGGGCACGCTGGTGACGCGAAGCACCGGCTGTTGCGCGAAAGGGCGGTTGGCGATTCCGGTATAGAGTTTTCCCAATCCCGAGAAGCGGAGCGTATAGTTGGCCACTTTGTCGGTGGGTACCTTATATTTGTCCAAAGTCAAAGCCGGACCGCAGCTACCACTGCCGACACCCTGCTGGAAGAAGTCGAAGTGGGCGGTGTTGAACTTCGAAGGAGCGAGTTCCCAATCGTGTTCCACGTTCACGAGATCGTGATCGTCGTAGGGCAGCACGGAGAATTCAACCTGTCCTTCGGTGGAAACGAGTACGCCGTTGCCTTCTGCATCGATCAGTCGGAGATCGCGGAGCCCCATACGGTTGCCGCAAGTTTGGGTGCGGGCGTAGTGGGTGAGATTGCTGTCGACGCGCTGCACGTAGTGGCCGAAGAACGAACCTTCGCAGCGATCGGAGTAGTTTTCGCGGGGACCGCGCGCCGTATAATCCATGAGCGCGAAACGATTGTCGAAGCCCATGCTTATGCCGAGGCGGCGCAGTTGACCCTTATTCTGCGCTTGTGTGGGATCGAGCGACACGTTGAGCACCACATTACCGTCGGCGTGGATGGTATAGGTGAGCGTGTTGGGCACAAGGGCTTGGCGCGTTGCCGTCACCGTGTAGGTACGTCCGCCGTCGGTCGTCTTGATCGTGGGCACAGCGTCCTGGTTGTTGCTGTCGGCTATGCGATAGCGCCATTCAAGGGTGTTGTAAGGCTTGCTGGTGTAGGGCGCTTCGTTCTCGATCCAGCGGAAGTTGTCGTAAACGGGGCCCTTGCCGTAGGCAATAACGGGCTGATCGTTGTACTTCCATTCGACGAGTTGCGAAGTCGTCGTGTTGAAGGTCATCGAAACGAGGCTGTTGGAGATCGTAGCAAGGTTGCCTACTTTCTTCAACTTGAGGGCGGGCACGTCGGCCTTGGGCGTGAGGGCGGGCAAGGCGGTGCGCTGGGCGAGTTCAAACTGCTCTGCTGCCATGACATAGCCGGCTTTTGCCCAAGGCTTGTCGCTCTTGAGACGGAGGTAGACGTTGAGGTGGTAGTCGTCGGCACCGTTGTCGGGCACATTGGTGGTCATGGTGAAGGGAAGCACGCGACGCGATGCGGCGGTGAGGGGCGGCAATTCGATGTTGCCCTTTTCGACGACGACACCGTTCTTCAATACCTCGAAATCGAGGGGGAAGTCAGCGAGATTGATGAAGGCATAGTTGTTGCGCACGATCAGGCTCTTGTTGTTCTTGCCGTTGTTGAGCCCGAAGGTCACGTATTGGTACACCTTCTTGACGATGTCGAGTTTGGGAGTCCACTCGCGTTCGGAAGTGATCACGCCGTTGTTGACAAAGTTACCCTGGTGAGGTCCGGGGTAGTCGTAGCCGGTGGTCAATTGCTTGATGCCCTGTTTGAGCTTCTGGGGGTTGTAGATGCCTTGATCCACCCAGTCCCAAATGCAACCGCCGATGCCGAGTCTCGATTTTTCGATGATGTCCCAGTATTCGCGGAGGTAACCCACACTGTTGCCCATGGCGTGGTCATATTCGCACATGAAGAAGGGTTGGTCGCCGGCGTTGTTGTTGGCAAATCTCTGCACGTAGTTCAGGTCAGGGTACATTTTGGAGTGGAGGTCCGTGATGCCGGCGAGGTGACGGCCTGCATTGGTGGCTCCCTCGTAGTGAATGGGACGGGGGTCGAGGGCACGTGCTGCGTTGTGCGTGGCAATGAAGTTGTCGCCTGCGCCCGATTCGTTACCGAGCGACCAGAAAATGATGGAGGGGTGGTTGCGATCGCGCTGCACCATGCGCACCGTGCGGTCGATCATGGCGGGTTTCCAAGATTCTTGTCCGGAGATAACAGCCGTGTTGTAGCCGCCGTTTGCACCGTGATCGTTCCAGTTCTTGTGACATTCGAGGTCAGCTTCGTCCATGACGTAGAGGCCATAGTAGTCGAACATGGCGTTCATTTTGGCCTGACGGGGGTAGTGTGAGGTGCGCACCGTGTTGACATTGGCCTGCTTCATGAGGGTAATGTCGTGCAACATGGTGGGCACGTCGATGGTGCGGCCGGTTTCGGGATGCGTGTCTTGGGTGTTCACCCCTTTGAAGAAGACGCGTGTGCCGTTGATGAGCACTTGTCCGTTGCGCATCTCGATGTTGCGGAATCCGTACTGGGTGTTGAAGGCCATTTCCTCCTTGCCACTGGCGTCTTTTTGACTGACAATGACGGAGTAGAGTTCGGGAGTTTCGGCCGTCCAGAGGCGGAGGTCATTGAGATTGTCGAAGGTGATGTCCACCTGCTTGCTCGTTTCGCCGGCAGCAAAGTCGACCGTCTTTTCGCTCTGCGCCACTTGTTGACCGTCGGGATCGAGTAGGGTGACTTCTACGCGCTTTTCGGCCGCCGTTTTGTCGCGGTTGTCGAGCTCGAGCTGCACATTGAGCGAACCGCTCTTGTAGCGTTTGTTCGCATTGAGGTTGGAGGTGATGTAGTGGTCGCGCACAAAGGTGCGGGGAGTGGCCACCAAATAGACGTCGCGGTGGATACCGCTCATGTGGAACACGTCTTGTCCTTCGAGATATGAGCCGTCTGTCCAACGGATCACTTGCACGCTGACATTGTTCTTGCCGGCGTGGAGCGCGGAAGTGACGTCAAATTCGGCATCGTTGTTGGCGCCTTGCGTGTAACCGATGTATTTTCCGTTGACCCACACGTAGGCACCACTATAAATACCATCGAAGTGGAGGAACACACGCTTGCCGTCCCAGTTGGCGGGGAGATCGAAGTCACGGCGGTAGCTTCCCACGGGATTGGGATCTACTTTTCCGCGATATTCCTTGCGCAACTTAATGTAGGGAGGATCGTCTTCGAAAATATAGTCCACATTTACATAGACCGGTTTGTCATATCCCTTCATTTCCCAGCAAGAGGGCACGTCGATGTTGTCCCATGCTGCAGTGTTGTAGTCGTTCTTGACAAAAGCGGTGTCGCGTTTTGCGGCATCGGGTGCGTAGTGGAATTTCCAAGTGCCGTTGAGCGACTGCACTTCGGTGGAGTTCGGGTTGAGCCATGCCTGTTTGAAACGCGCATCGGCCTTCAAAGCGGCCGTGGTGGCGTAGGGCATGAACGTGGCATGTCCGTTTTCCTTGTTGATGGCGAAGATCGCTTCGTTTTGCCACTCCGTTTTGGGTTGCTCCACGCGCTTGTCTTGCCAATCCTTCACCTCGGTGAAGCGGAACTCCGAGTTGTCGTCAGTGCTATAGCCCACATAGATTTCGCCTTTTTCGTTCATACTGAGTAAATAGAAACCGTAGGCCTCAGAAATGATGCGGTACACACCATTCTTTCCCTGCACAGGTTCGAACACGAAACGCTGGTTGGGGTTGTTCTTGTTGGAATCCCATTGCAAAGGTTTGCGGGGCCCGTTGAGAGCCAAGTCCATGGCTTTCTTGTAATTGCTGTTGTAGATCAAGAACGCTCCGTCGCCTGCGTCGAGGAGTTGGAACACTTGCGAGGGCGCCGTGGGATCCGGTTTCGCACCTTCGTAGTTGCTGTTGTTGGAGGGCGAATCTCCATTGCTCAAATTGAGATTGTGCGCCACAGCCGTGATGGTATAGTGCTTATTGGCCACCGGTTGTGCGAGTGCAAGGACAGCACTCATACACCAGAGCAACAAGACAGACCAAAGTCGCCTGTGTCGAGAGTTGATGAACTGTTTCATGATAGGAAAGTGAGAGATAAACTAAAAAATAGAGAGATGAAAATTTCAGATCATTCGAAGTAGAAGGTGAGCACCACCATATTGGGTGTAGCGCTCTGCAGGCTCTGGGTGAAAACCAGCTGTGAGGGATCGGTCAGGTCGGGGCGATTGCGCTGTAACGTGTTGTTTAATCCGAAACAGAACTTGAGTTCGGGTATCAACTTGAAGAAAGGCAGGTAAAAGTCGCAACCGAAACCCACTTCGACGAAGGTTTGCAGCGGCCGCGTGCGGATGTAGCTTCCTTTGGACGAGGTGAGATCATACATCATGTCGACTCCCCCGACCACGTAGGGACGAAAATTATTATAGCGCGGAGCCGCCGCCTTGAGGAGGACGGGCAATGCAATATAAGTGGTTTTCATGTCCTGCGTCAGCTCCTGTTTGGTCGCCATGTTGCGGAACGTGAGGTGTTTCGACCCGAAATGCAGCGTGGGGGTGGCGCGTAGCGCGAAATTTCTCGTGAGTCGCCACTCGCCCAACACGCCTACGGAGAAGCCAAAGTTCTGTCTGTCGTTCTCGCCCACCCATTGTGCTCCGTCGGCCGTGTTGATGTAGCCGTTGTTGAGGAGCTTCAACCCCTGATCGTGCAGCCCGATTTGGAAACCGTAGTGCCACGCGCGCTCATCGATGTAGGGTTTGTATTGCACAACGCGTTGTTGCGCGCCGCCCCGAAGGGTGGCGAAGCAAAGCAGGAGAAAGAACAGCAAGCGAATGTGCATGTGGATAAAAATGAGGGGAATTTCGCAGCAGAGTAGGCCATTTCCGGACGAAAGCACCCATGCGCAGCGAGGATTCCGAGGAGAGTTTAGGGAAGGCGCAGTCCCACCGACTCAATCCCCGTGAGGTTTTCGCGTTGCATCATGTGCCGCACGGTGATGCGTCCCTTCGCGCCTTTCGGCAATCGGAGGGTGACGAGCGGAAACGTGTAAGGGTGCAGCGAAATGCCGTGTGCGCGAAGTTCTCCGTCGTCGGCCGACAAATCGGCCACGAGGGTGTCGTTGCGCACCATGAGTAGACTGTCGCGCATGCAGCGGGGCGGTCGCGGTTGTCCGATCGCCGTGAAATGACGTCGGGCGTCGGCGCGCGCTTGAGCCGCAGCATCGGGCACGGGAAGGGTCCATCGTTGGTGCACGACGAGCGTGATCGATCGAAAGGGATAAGCCTTGTCAGAAGATTTGCGCAGCATGACCGACAGCGGGTAGTCTTGTGTGGCCGGAAGACTGTCCACGGTGAAAACGTAGCCCGTTTCGCGTGTCCACCCGTTGGGATCCACCTGTGCGAATTGCAGAAAAGCTTCCGCCTCTCTGCAGGCCACGAGGAGCAGTCCCGCGAGCAGCAACAAGCAGAGTCGCCGTGCAGGTCGGCCCAGTCGTGTGCAAGCAGCAATCATCTGTTTCATTTCGTCGGGTTGTTGTCGGAGGTGTCAGAAGCCGGCCGGGTATTGTCACGACGCGCACCTCCTTTGGCGTTGTCGTTGCGTGTCTCCGTCTCTCGGCCGTTTCTTCCGCGTTCGTTTCGGGTCCCGTTTCGTTCGCGGTTCCGGTCCTCGCCGCGGCGTGCCGGACGTTCGCGCCGATTGTTTGCCGCGCGCGCTGCAGTGGGGGCCGCATCGCGGTTCTCGTCTTTGGCATTGGCGGTCGCCCCCTCTGGGCGAGGACGGCGTTTCTTCCGCTTTTTGGCCTTGTCGAAGCGCGTCAAATCGTCTTGTTCAGCCAGATCCACCACTTTTTTCTGTGCCGGTTGTTGACCGTCGTCGAGCAGTTCGGGTTTGTTACCCTCGCGGTTCATTTCGATCACCTCCAAGGCTCTTTCGGCACTGATGGTGACAAGATTGGCCGCCATGCGTTTATCGGTCGAATAAGTGATCTGTCCGCTGAGAATATCGGCCTTGAAATGGTAATACGTGCCGTCTGTCGTTTCGAGTTGCACGTTGCGTTCAGGCAAACTCTTGTGCGCCTCATTATATACATCGAGTTCGTAGTTCAGGCAGCATTTGAGTTTACCGCATTGCCCGGCCAGTTT
>QWCO01000665.1_pt1 | contig 14306 bp, 11 predicted proteins | sample 1972611 | NCBI WGS metagenome assembly QWCO01 (sample SAMN09866706, study PRJNA288562) | Human oral metagenome isolate term1_saliva, whole genome shotgun sequencing... | reverse complement strand
TGCTGGTAAAAAAGGTGGGGAGTTCTATACACCTCATGAAGTTAGTCAAATTTTGGCTAAAATTGTTACTGGTAATATACAATCTCAAACTGATACTTTCACAGTTTATGACCCAACAATGGGTTCTGGCTCACTACTATTGACGGTTCGCAATGAATTGCCTGATGGATCCCGTCAAGGTGCTGTTAGCTTTTACGGTCAAGAATTAAATACGGTAACATATAACTTGGCTCGAATGAATTTGATGATGCATGGTGTTACATATAATAATATGACACTAAATAATGCTGATACTCTTGAAAGTGATTGGCCAGATGGGCCTGACCGTGATGGTATCGATAGACCACGTTCCTTTGATGCAGTTGTAGCGAACCCTCCATACTCTGCTAAATGGGATAATAATGAAAGTAAACTTAAAGACCCACGCTTTAGTGAATATGGTAAATTAGCACCGGCCTCTAAAGCCGATTATGCTTTCATTTTACATAGCTTATATCACCTAAACAATGAAGGTACAATGGCAATCGTTTTACCTCATGGAGTTCTATTCCGTGGTGCGGCAGAAGGTAAGATTCGCCAAACTATTATAGAAAAAAACTATCTTGATGCGGTGATTGGTTTGCCTGCGAACTTGTTCTATGGCACAAGTATTCCTACAACAATTCTTGTGTTTAAGAAAAACCGCACGACACGCGACGTACTATTTATCGATGCTAGTAATGAATTTGAAAAAGGTAAAAATCAAAATAATTTGAGTGAAGAAAATATTACTAAAATTATTGAAACATACCAAAATAGACAAGACGTTGATAAATATGCACACGTTGCATCTCTCGAAGAAATCAAAGAGAATGACTACAATCTAAATATTCCTCGATATGTAGATACATTTGAGGAAGAAGAAGAACTTAATCTTGATGAAATCAATCGTATGATTGAACAAGATAACCAAGAAATTGCACAACTTGAAAAAGAAATAGCCGAACAATTAGCCCTATTAGGCGTCAAAATGTAAGGAAAAGAGGTAGAAAAGACCAAATAGGACTTTTCTACCTCTTTTGAACTTCTTGGGAACAGCGTAAGGTTAATGAAATATTTAAAGTTACAAGAGGACAAGTACTTGCTGCTTCATTAACTACTCCAAAGAAAAATGGGGGGAATATTTATCCTGTGTATTCTTCACAAACAAAAGACAATGGATTGTTGGGATATTATTCAGAATACTTATTTGAGAATGCTATAACGTGGACTACAGATGGGGCAAATGCAGGTACGGTAAATTTTAGACCTGGTCGATTTTATAGTACAAATGTTAATGGTGTTCTCATTAATGAAAATGGATATGCCTGTTATGCAGTAAGTGAAATTATAAATAAAGTTGCATATAAATATGTTTCTAAAGTAGGCAATCCTAAATTAATGAATAATGTAATGGCTGAAATTAATATCATGATTACTCCTGATATTGATGAACTAAAACAAATATCAAAGTTAATAGAAGCATATAATCAATATATTACCCTTCATCAGCAAGAGCCATTTCTATGTGGGAACAGCGTAAATGGTGGGGTAGAATTATGTTAACAATAGAGGAGAAGTCCGAACTATTTTATATTTATTATGAAAAATGGATACACATATATAAGGAAGGGGCTATTCGTGATGTAACAATGCGAAAATATGAGATAACGTTATTATGGTTAAAGCGATTAGTACCTAATCTTAGGCTTTCACAATTAAATAGAATATCATATCAGCAACTATTAAATGAATATGCTGAGTTCCATGAGCGACAAACAACAATGGACTTTCATCATCAAATAAAAGCTGCTATATTAGATGCCGTAGATGAAGGCTTAATTGATAGAGATCCGACGCGAAAGGCTATTATTAAAGGTAGGTCACCGAGAATCAAGAAGATTAAATATCTGAATCAGTTTGAATTACATACATTATTAGTGAACTTGAAGCTGACATCAGAAATTAATTGGGATTGGTTGATATTGATAATTGCAAAAACAGGTATGCGATTTTCCGAAGCTTTAGCATTAACACCGAAGGATTTTGATTTTTCACATCAGTCATTAATTGTAGATAAGACGTGGGATTATAAAGGTGATGGTGGATTCTTACCAACGAAGAATAAATCATCAGTGAGAAAAATACAGCTTGATTGGCAAACTATCATAAAGTTTTCTGAAATAATTAAAGGCTTACCTGAAGATAAGCCGATATTTGTGAAGGGTCGTGTATTTAATTCAACAATTAATGGTGTATTAGAACGATATTGTAAAAAGTTAGGCATACCAGTTATCTCAATCCATGGATTACGACATACACATGCTTCATTATTACTTTTTGCAGGTGTATCGATTGCCAGTGTTGCAAGAAGGCTTGGGCATGCAAGTATGACGACGACACAGAAAACATATATACATATAATTCAGGAAATGGAAAATAGAGATATTGATCTGGTGATGCGGTCGATGGCTGGATTAGCTTGAGATTTATTTTGTAGAAATGGCTTTTACTGATGAAGGGTAATAATAATGTTTATATCGTTTATAAGTACTGAAATTCTTTCTTGCTCATCTAAAGTTGGAACAGAAATTACTAATTTATTAAAGTCTTTTATATTATAATTTGATCTACCGTCACCAGTAGAAACACTATTAGCATAACACTTATGTTTTTCAGTATTAAAGTAAGTGGCAAGAAAGTATGGATTTAGAATACTTTTATCCGTACGTGTATTTATAGTAGCAAATCCAATAGCACCGGCTTCTTTTTCTTCAATCACAGCCGATGTTCCTATATCACCCGTATGTACAGTTACTACATCCCCTATTTGTAGTCTTCTAGTTTTATTCTTTTCGGCAAACTCTTCATCTAAATGAATTGGGTTCTCTGAAAATAGAAATTGTCCTTCTTTTATATCTGAATTCCGAATAAGTAAAGTACCACTATCTCTATAGTTTTCCGTCATTGTAGTAACTAAGCCAATAAAAGTTTTAGCAATATCAATCAACTTACGCTGTTCCCATGTAAATTGAAAGGAGAAAAAATGTCTGAAGTATATAGATATAGAACAATTAAACAAGTATTAAATCGTAAAGAGCTACTTGATAACTATCTTTATTTTAGTGAATTAGAAAATCTCAATGATCCGATGGAAGGATTCCTTAATGTATTTTGGGAAGGAGATAATATTTTATGGTATAATCTGTTAAAGCACTATATATTATGTTTAGCCGATTTATACCTACAGGCATCATTTAGTAAAGGCAATTATAAGATAACATCAGATTTTCTGGATATCGACATAAATGATAGTGTATTATTCACTGATTTTTATAAATCACTTTATGATAATGTTTATAATACTATATTAGAGATGGATATAATTAAAAAGGTATTGTCTATTCTTATAAATTGGAAGGTAGATAAAAATACATTATTGTATTATCTAGAAACAGTTCACCCCCATATTCTAGAGTGTATTATGGACGTATTTGCAGAATGTGGAATGTTACCAAATCCTAAATTAGGGAATTTAGATTTGATTGATATATATGAACCGCCGAAGAATATTGAGAAAGATAAAATTCTAAGATTACCAGAAGCCTTTAGAATTGATTTTGCTTTTAATAGGTTGAAAGATAAAATTGAGAAAAATAAGTCTATGGAAAGTGATGAGTCTAGATTGCTTTTATTTTATTTAGACTTTCCGTCAATGTATATTGATCGATTAATAGATATCATCAAGCCTAAAGCATATATGGCATGTTTTTCAAGAGTTTCTGACAATTCAGCAATGTGGGGGCATTATGCGGATAATCATAAAGGAATATGCTTAGTATTTGATGAGGAAGTAGGCAAAAATTTATGTAATGTTTGTAATGATGTCGAAGGGTTATATGATGTTAATTATGAGAAAGTTATAACGCCAATTAATTTCTTTTTATTAATTAGATATAGCGATGAAAGGTTAGATTTTTGGTATACTAATGAAAATAATAGATGCTCTCTATATGATGAACGTTATGATTCACAGTGGCCAATTCATTACGCAAGCTTATGTAAATCAATTTTTACTCAAAAGACTATTGATTGGAATAGTGAATGTGAAGTAAGAGCTTTGATTTTAGATCATCAATATAAATATGATAGTACAGAAAAAAGAAAAATACATTATTCGAAAGATATATTAAAAGGGGTTATATTAGGTGTTAATATGACTGAGGAGGATAAGGTGACTTTAATTCGAGAAGTTAAAAATAATCGAGAAAAGTTTAGAGCAGATTTTAAGATTTATCAAGCATATTTTGATAGTTCTTCTAAAATTAAATGTCACGAATTGAATTGGAGCTAAGTAAAATTGTACATTCTGATATCATCATTTTTCTACTTTTTTAGAGTATTATTTACACCTTAAAATAATAGACTATGATACTTGCTTGATAGTATTAGATGAGATCATTGAAGTACTAGAAAATAAATAGTCAATAATAAATAGAGATGATTACATATGATTCACCATAGTAATTATCTCTATTTTATTTTATACAAATTTTGACTTCATTTTATTTTCATTTGTTGCAGTGAAGACGTATAATATAAATATCATTATATGTAGTTTTCCTGAAAGGGGATTTATTATGAGTGTTAGTTATGTAGGAGAATTATTTGGTAGAGAGAGTATATTAGATTCTTTATCAAACCGTCTTGAAATTGCCTTAAAAGGAAAAGGTTGTATTGATTTATTACATGGTGATGCTGGAATTGGTAAAAGTGCAATAATAAATAAGTTTGCTATCTTGCATCCAGAGGTACAAACCTTGTATGTACAATGCTCCGCTTTGACAGATGCAGATGATTTGTATAAGCCTTGTTCTGATCTTTTAAATGGTATAGAGTCGATTAAATGGCAAGAACAATCTAAAGTGAAAAAGTTCTTTGGCTCTTTTAATATGGAAAAAGTTTTTGATGTAGGTGGTAAGATTTTGGGATTTATTCCTGGGTTGGAATTACCAAGTGCAATTATTGACCTAGCTATCTCTGCTTATGCAGGAGATACAAACCCAGAAGTTTTAGCCGAGACCTATAAAAATGATAAAGTTAAGCTCTATTCAGATATTATATTGGGCCTTAGTATGGAGAAACCGATAGTTGTAGTTTTTGATGATCTTCATTGGGCTGATCGAGGAACTATCAATGTATTTAAACATATCTTTCAAATTATGTTGGAGTCTCGACAAGGATTAAATGATAAAAAATTTAATTTGTTATTAATTGGCTCATTACGAGGTTCAGAAGCTAAGGCTGATTCACTTCATAATGGTATTAATGAAATGTTTAGCTTTATGGATCGTTACAATTTTGGCCGAACTCAAAAGTTGATGATTCAACATGAGGTTCAAGAACTAGATGCTGCATCAGTTCAAGCTCTTATTACCTACAATTTTGATAATGATGAAAAACTTTCTGACGGATTAAAGCGTTGGTTATGTGAGTCCAGTAATGGCAACCCGTTGTTACTGTCCAATCTTATAGATGTATTACGTGAGAATGGTGCGGTTGAAAGCACATCCACTGGATGGGTCGATTTTAATGAAGTTAGTTATATATCTAATAGCCCTGTATTAAAAGGTAGAATGCTACGTCTTGAAAAGCAAGGGGCTTTTAGAAGTAAGTCTGTAGTTGCTCTTGAAGCATTACGTAATCTAACGGATACAGAATTAAAGATTCTTTATGTAGCCTCTATTTTTAAGGAATATTTTACTATTGAAAGCTTAGCTCATGTTTGTAAAATTACTGAATCAGATTTATATTGGCCAATTAATAGATTAATTAAAATGGGTTTTATTGTTGAACAAGGAGAAGTAGATAATGGATTAGAAGTTCAAAATCGCTACCAAATTAAATCTAAAGCTCTAATTGAAGCTCTGCGAAACGATATGTCTGTTCATCAAATCACTTATTATGAGAATTCTCTAGGTGAGTATTATTCCTCTAAAATAAAAGCTGTTGACTATATGGAAGAGACTGTTGATAGCTTAGATTTATCTGATCTAGTTGCTAAACCAGTTATCTCTGATAAGTATAGTAAGATTAATAAAGTTAGAGATTTCTATCATAAAATGGCTTCTTATCATTATATGAAAGGTAAAAACTCACTAAAAGCGATAGAACATGGTTTATTTGGCATTGAACGACTCGTAGAACGATATAAAGAAACTAAAGAACAAACACCGTCGCCTTTAGAGTTGGATGGATTATATAAGACGATTGAGTCTCAGATTTCTTTATATGATACTCTTTTTGATAAGGTGATTGATGAATTAATTTTAGTTAAACATAACGATAATGAATTAATTCAACATCTTAAAATACGCGCATTAAAAATTTATGCTCAATTTTATGGCTGTTTTGGTCAATATTCTAAGGCTAGTCAATATTTAAATACGGCACTTATGTTGACTAGTTTTACTGAGTCAGAGATAGATGATGCAGAGTTAATGTTAGCAGTTGCAGAGATTAACATTGATAGTGGAAATTTTACAAAAGCAGGACAGATAATAGGAAAGCTTTTAGTCTATTTAGAAGAGTATGGTGATTCTTGGGAGTCATCACAATATGACGATATAATTGAGAAACTATTGGACTTAATTAGTTTTGACTCATCTTTACAAGCTAAATATCTTTCTAAAGTTAGTTCAATTGCAGTTGAATTTAATTCTGAATGTATTGTTGATGCAAAATTTGCTGAGTTGGAGTTTTATTTACATCATAATAATCTTGAGAGTGCTAAAGAGTTAATAGTACAAATAGAAAATACACATTTAGATATAAACTGGGCTCATTATTTAGGCATTCAATTATGTACATTATGTTTATATAATATTCCAAAAGATGTTAATAAGCAGTTAGAGCTTTTAGCTGATGATTGGGACGCTCAATATAATTATAAAGTCAAAAAAGATTATCAATGGGGCTTAAATGTATGCAACTTATTTTTACCAATCTTGTTAAAGGAACTTAAAGCGTTGAATGAAGACGCATTGTCTTCAACTGTAGAGGAGACGTTGACACTTTTATCTTGGCTTTATAGTTTATTAAGATTAAATCCAGATATTGCAATTGAAAACTATACTGACGACGAACATATTCAATCGGTTTATAAAGGTCGCGTTCTAGAGTTACAATCACAAGCAATTAATATTTTGGAGGTTAATAAGTATAATATTGATTTGCAGGCTATTTATAACTGGTTTTATGATCAGATTAAAAGTGGACTATATATTGAAGAAAGAGACTCCATATTGCGATACTTTTTAACTAGCTGGCCTGAGTATATTGACAGTAAACATATAGAATATTTATTTAAAGAGTCTATGAATTCAACTGAAATATTATCTAATATAAGTAGGTATGAAAATAATATAGCTGCTTGGCGTGACTATTATTTGATAAAACCTAGTCATGGGTTAGCAGACTTAGTTGTCCACTCATTAGAAGAAGCAATTAAGGCCTTAGGGAATAATCTGCTTGTAGTAAAATTAGTTGATGATATATTATTAAAAATTAATGATTTTAAGCAACTTGTAGATGGTAATAAATATATTAAATTAGCTGTAGATATTTGTTTAGAATATAGTGAGTATCATGAGGCTAGAAATCTTTTAAAATATGCATCTAAATCATTATCCGATGAACTACTTCTTAAGATAGATGAATTAGAAAATAAAGAATATGAAAAATGGTTAGATAATAGTAAGGTTGAATTGTTATCTTATAATGGAGAGGATCAATTTTCTAGATTTATTACTGCTGAAAAAATGATTAATCAAGCAATAACTCTTTTTTCTGATTATGATGACGATGAGCAAATTGAGGATTCAAAAATTTTAGAAGCATTAAAACTATATGTAAATGCATATAAGTTAGTGAAAAATAACGAATATGCAGAAACCATTATAGATGATATATGTGAATCTGTTGCTGAATGTATTGCCGCAATTGAAGATGTTGACTTATCAGTATTTGTAGATATTTTTGGGGAAGAATCTATTTATGAGATTCCAGAATTAAGTCAGCTTGTATTGCAACTTAAATTCCAGTATGAAGCATTACAAATTAATCAGACTCTAGGGGATCTTAATAGGGTTGTTGAATGTCTATTTAATATCATTTCAACTGTAGATGATGCAATTAATCCTGGTGAATCTGACGACGAGGATGATGATACCGAAAATAAAATAGAAGAATCAGGTCTTTCCTACAATGAAGTAGATAATGCTATAAAAGCATTAAACCTTTCAATTGAAGATGTTTTATCTTTACATCAACAATTATTAGTTGAGAATACAATGTTAGATACTGCATTACAGCAATATTTTGAATTCGATAAATTGAGTGGGTTTGATTTTGCTGATGAATATATAATTCCTAGTATTAAATCATCTGTAGAGCAAATTGTACAAAATATTGATAATCCTATTTTGACTAATTATGCTAATAGTTTGCTAGCCGTTAAAAATCCATTTTAATTATTTCCTATAACACAATTATAGCCAAAGATTTTAAAGGTCTTTGGCTATAATTGTTAGAGGTTATTATGAATAATATTTTTTCTTTTGCTACAGGTGAGTTATCTCAAGATGCTTTTATTTGCTGGTGTCTTAATTGGATTAATGAACCAGATAATGTAAGTACACATAGATATCGTCAACTTGGTTTAGATTTACTAGCTAAGCTAATAGATAACTTGTCAGAAAAAAATCAATTACTAGATGTCGATATCAATTCAATAGATAAAATTATTTTAGTTCAACAAGTGTTAAATATTGATATATTAGCTATAATTCCTCAATATAATTTAGCTATTATCATAGAAGATAAAACAAGTACTAGTGAGCATGGGGATCAAATTAAATCTTATAGAGAGTCTCTTGATGGTGTATTTAAAAATGAGAAATCTTGGAATGCTTATAATAAATTGAAAAATGCTTTTAAATTAGCGAATCTTAATATAGAGTACGCTGATATTGCAAATTATCATATTCATACGGTCTATTTTAAGACAGGATATTATTTTGATTATGATTGGCAAGTAGCTCATAGCAATTCGGTAGATAACTATTTAACTGGGCCTATGTTTTGGGATATTTTGAAGCATTTTCATGACTGTGAAAGTGATATTTTAAGAGGCTATTGTGAGCACTTAAAAAATCAACTAGATTGGTATCAAGCTGTATCTAAGATTGATGAGAAATATGATGATGAAGAATGTCATTATATTAAGTGGGAACGTATTACCCAGCATGGACTGTTGCAGATTGTATTTGATAACGAAAATATAGATGGTTCTTGGCTATGGAAAGATATGAGTGTTTATCCGAATCAATATAATACAGGTACAAATCAAGGTGGGAGCCCTTGGACTAATCGTTGTTTTTGGACTCGCATAGAAGCAGAAACTATTAACTCTGATCTTCCTAGAAGTTTTAAGCCTTGGTTGTTTTGGCGGGTCGATCATGATTCTAAAGGTGCATATTTGTCATTACGTTTTTATAATAAAGATTCTAAGCAAGATGCAGAGTTTTTACGTAAAGAAATATATAATCAACTGAACTCTTTGATTGATAAATCTGCTTCTGTTGAGTTAGCTGAATTAAATCATGCATATTCTAACTGTGTTTCTCGTCCTCATCATGGAAATTATTATGAAAATACGTTAATTCGTATTGGAATTGATTCAGCATTAGACTTTTGGGATAAAAATAATGGACAACCATTTATAAATTTAATTAGATCTATTGATAGTAAGTTAAGGAAGGTTATTGGTACTTTTAATTGGGAAAGCTTTGTTATTAAATGCTTAGTTGTATATGAGGATTAAAGTATTATTTTTTCTTATAGATAATTATATTATGACATAGTTGTATGGATAGAATCACTAGAGGTAATTAAATGGTTACGTAGTCTCGTATACGACATAAGTTAGAAACAGAATATTCATCAGAGTTAAACCATTTAAGATGCAATTGGATATGGGTGTAGATATTTGTTTAGTGTCATTTAGGCTCGTAGCGAGATATTATGGGATATTTTATACACATATAAAAAGGTATACTGATTATGGAGATGGGAGCATGTTTATATGAAAGTATTTGCAAATGATATTCTAAGAATGTAGAAAAATGATGATATAAATCTGATTACATGTTTGAAAGGGTCAAATATGAAACAAGAAGAATTAGAAAATAGAATAGATAATGCATTGGAGTTAGATGATCTATTAAGTTTACCACGTGGTTTTCATATAGCAGAAAATGTCTTTGGTCAAGAGATGTATATATGGAGAGAAACCGTTGGTGAAGGTTATAGTTTAATGTTTAGAACACACAATAAAAATGAACTTTACATAGAGGATTTTAATGAAGATGGCCAATTGATTAATTGCAGATATGAAGAAGTTGAATTAGATTAACTCTATATGTTACGCTTAATAAGTAATTATGTATTTATATGTTTGGGTGATTAGGAGTAAATAGTATGTCTACATGGTCCGGAATACGACATAAGTTAGAAACAGAATATTTAGCACCTAGTTTGCGAGGCCACATTCAATATTTTGCTACCTCGTATAGTAAATCACCTGATCATGAGGGCAGGGCGGCTATTAGATATAATGGGAAGGAAATTATAAAGGGTAATTATTGGAATCAATATGTGAAAGCGCATCTATTTCCTAAAGATGATACATATGAACAGAGAATGCATGAAGGATTTCCGTTTATAGACAATACAGCATTAGAATTAGGCGTTTTTGATCAGCAGTGTTTTTATCAGGCTTTTGAAGAATTTGACAATCAAAATATTGATAAAAGCTTACCTAGTGACAATCTAATTGTACGTATTTTTGCCATTTTAGATAGACGTGTAGGAAAACGTAGACTCCTTTCTATGAGAGAACTTATGGAGAATCAACCTTCTGTATTTCAAGAGTTTTATGCTATTCGTATGCACCATGAAGGTTTATAAATGAAAACACGGAAGAGAATTGTCTAATTCCCTTCCGTGTTTAGATATGATATAATTTATATCAAAGTGAGGCATAAATGGTTTGGACGCCAGACTTCACTTCTGATTTTTAATATTGAAGAAACGGTCTGACTATCAATGTCGGGCCTTTTTTCATGCCACGATTAGAAAGCTAGCTTTTAGCTAGAGGTCAATCACTTTGCAGCCATAATAATGGTCGCCACAAGTATACCAAATGAAATCATTAAAGATAGCACTTTGTATGTACTCATATTGATCACCGCCAATCTCTAGAAGATTAGCAAAGGCTGGACCCATTTAGCGGCCTCAAGCCCAATATAGTCTTGTTAATAACAAAAGTAAATAGATTAGAGGTTCCTAATAGTCACCTAGGTGACTATTAGGAACCTCTTTTGTTATCATTTTATTACTATATAAGTACATTACAATATACAAAATATAGTTAGTGTGTATTGAGGAGATCTTATGTTTAGAAAATCTTTGTTATTCGGTGGTCTGATTGCTGTGTTGTGTTTGAGTGGTTGTAGCAATGCTAATGAGTTGCCTGGGTATAATGCAAAATCTAAGCATTCTAGTGCTGATTTTTATAAGAATGATTTGATGGATAGTATTCTTAATGAACGAATCTATAATGCTACTAGTGTTGCGGAGGTTAGTGATGCGGCTAGATTGCTATATCGTGTTGATGAGATGAATGCTGAGCAGCGTAGAGATTTAAACTATTCTATGTGGCGTGCCCAATATAATGCTGTAACCGAAGTACATGTGCATACTGATAAGGGCGGGCTTTCCTATACATTGCCGTTTCCAGCTTTCAAAGGTGGCACACAATCTGCCCCTATTCCGAATGTGAAAGATACTAATACACTTGTGTATACATTTAACCATCCTTTTATTTATACTAGTTTAGTTGTGGATAATCATCCGTATGAGCAAAGTGCTCAGTATTTGGGGAAACCCTATAATGAATTAAAGCAAGGATATGTGTGTGCTGCATTGCAGGAACAATGGTCACATATGAATCAAGATCAGTTTGATATATCCAGTATTGATGGTAGTACTTTCAAAGGGGAAAGGGTTATTAATGGCCGTTGGAGTACCATGAAAACTAAAGGCAATCCTACCTTTGTGGCAAATGATATTTCTTTTGCCTTAAATAATGAGCCTGATACGCAATATGTACTTACCTTGATGGTTAGAGAAGATGGCGAGCGAGGTATTGGTAAACGAGGCATCGAGGATATTATTGCTAATTACATTGTGCCTAATATTACTTCATTAGAACGGTTAAATAAGGATAGTCATTTTGAAAGCTTTAATAACTATAATTATCGGGTATTAAATGATGCCGTTGAGGAAGCATCCGGTAATGAGCATATTAAAATATATAAGGATCCTACAGGTATTTCGCAGATGATAGAAGTATATCCTGTTGAGCATAAGGAGGAAATCTGGGCTAATCTTGTTGACATTGTCACAATCTCTGAAGCACAGTTAAAAATTAGAAAGAATATGAGTAGTGGTAGCCATACGTATATATGGAATGATGGTGTTCCTGGCGTGCTGGTAACATTTGAATATGAAGATGGTACTAGTGAATGGCGATTTAGCACGCAAGATGCACATAATCTTTATATACATACAATCCATTATAAATACGATGCGAATCGAAAGAGTTTGCCAGCACTAGCAGGAATCGCCTCTGATGCGAAGATTTCAAACTTGGGTGATACATATAAGGGCGAAGTAGATTTTTTATGATATAATTGATATCAAAGTGAGGCATAAATGGTTCGGATGCCAGACTTCGCTTCTAATAAGAAAAATTGAAGAAATGGTCTGACTCTACTGTCGGGCCTTTTTTCATACCAGTAATTTAAAGGAGTAAACATGCCTGCATGGTCCGGAATACGACACAAATTAGAAACAGAATATTTAGCACCTAGTTTGCGTGGCCATATTCAATATTTTGTTACCACTTATAGTAAATCTCCTGATCATGAGGGGCGGGCTGCTATACGATATAATGGTAAGGAAATTATAAAAGGCAATTATTGGAATCAATATGTGAAGGCCCATCTGTTTCCCAAAGATGATACCTATGAACGAAGAATGCATGAAGGTTTTCCGTTCATAGACAATACAGCACTAGAATTAGGCGTATTTGATCAGCGGTGCTTTTATCAGGCTTTTGATGAATTTGAGAATCAAAACATAGATAAGAGCTTGGTTAGTGATAATCTAATTGTACGTATCTTTGCAGTTTTAGATAGACGTTTGGGAAAACGTAGACTCATTTCTATGAGAAATTTTATGGAGGATCAACCACCTGTATTTCAAGAGTTTTATGCTATTCGTGTGCACCATGAAGGTTTGTAAACAAAACACGGAAGGAAATTGTTCAATTCCCTTCCGTGCTTAGATATGATATAATTTATATCAAAGTGAGGCATAAATGGTTTGGTCGCCAGCTCTCGCTTCTCGATAATGAATTTGAAGAAACGGTCTGACTCTCAATGTCGGGCCTTTTTTCATGCCACGAATAGCAAAGGCTGGACCCATTTAGAGGCCTCAAGTTCAATATAATGTTGTAAATAATAAAAGTAAATAGATTAGAGGTTCCTAATAGTCACCTAGGTGACCAATAGGAACCTCTTTCGTTTTGTAATTAATTTTATCAATATCTTTTTATTATGTTACAATACTGTTAAAATTACTATTTTGTGGAGAGATGTATATGTTAAAACGATTATTATTAAGTGCTATTGTATTGAGCGCTATTAGTGGTTCTAGTTATGCTGTTGATGTGAAACTTCCTGGTGCGGATCCAAGTATTTCGCGTGATGCATATGTACAAGCGGTATATACGACTGATAAAATTGAGTCTACATATGATGAGAGATTAAAAAAGAAGGCAGATTCATTTTCCGCTTATTCTAAAGAGCGCTTTAATCAAGAGTTTGGTGTTGTTGTAGATGACGATGCAGTAGAAGCCTTAAAGAATGAGATTTATACTATTGAGCGCCGTAAGTATGATGGTAACACAGTAGTGAATTTACATAATAAAAAGGGCGGCCTATCAGTAACATTACCATTTAGTGTAGTACAAAAAGAGGCATTAAGTGATTTTCCAGATGCAGCGGCTGGTTATTTATTTCAGTCCCCAATGATTGTTACTGCTATTATTGAAAATAAAATGCCATATTCTCCTGATAAAACAGATATGGTTTTTAAATATG
>QWCO01000717.1_pt1 | contig 14330 bp, 10 predicted proteins | sample 1972611 | NCBI WGS metagenome assembly QWCO01 (sample SAMN09866706, study PRJNA288562) | Human oral metagenome isolate term1_saliva, whole genome shotgun sequencing... | reverse complement strand
CAAAACGAAATTGCAACGAAATTCAACAGCTTAACCTTAAAAGCAGATGAAACACAAATCTATAAATATGTGGTGCAAAACGTTGCCTTAGAACACGGCAAAACTGCTTGCTTTATGCCAAAACCAATTACGGGTGATAATGGTTCAGGCATGCACTGTAATATGTCATTAAGCAAAGATGGCAAAAACATTTTCCAAGGTGATAAATATGCAGGCCTTTCTGAAACTGCGCTTTATTACATCGGCGGTATCATTAAGCATGCAAAAGCATTAAATGCTTTCACCAACCCAAGTACTAACTCATACAAACGTTTAGTGCCAGGTTTTGAAGCACCAGTATTGTTGGCTTACTCTGCAAGTAACCGTTCTGCGTCAATTCGTATCCCGGCAGTAACTAGCCCGAAAGCAATCCGTATTGAAGCGCGTTTCCCAGATCCAATGGCAAACCCATATCTTGCATTTGCTGCATTATTAATGGCGGGCCTTGATGGCGTAGTGAACAAAATTCACCCAGGTGATGCAATGGATAAAAATCTTTACGATCTTCCACCGGAAGAATTAAAAGATATTCCTGCAGTCGCAAGCTCATTAGAAGAAGCGTTGAATTCTGCTAAAGACTTTATCGAAGCATTTATTAGTATTAAACGTAAAGAAGTAGAACGTTTAAATATGACACCACATCCTGTTGAGTTTGAGATGTATTATGCATAATGATAAACAACGGAATTCAAGTTGTTGAACAAGAAAAGTGCGGTCATTTTTGACCGCACTTTTTTCATAAGTATTGTATTCTTTAATTGTGAAATAGTATTATTTCAAATAGAATACAAGGTAATGTTTTATTTGTTAAATAACCAAGAGGATGAAAATGAGCAAAACAATTTTGGTTACTGGTGGTGCTGGTTTTATTGGCTCTGCAGTTGTTCGCCACATTATTGAAAACACGCAAGATAACGTGGTAAATGTTGATAAATTAACTTATGCAGGTAATTTAGAATCTTTAGAATCCGTAGAAAATAATCCACGCTATGCATTTGAACAAGTGGATATTTGTGATGCAAAAGCATTGGCACGTGTATTTGAACATCATCAACCTGATGCCGTAATGCATTTAGCTGCAGAAAGTCATGTTGACCGTTCTATTGATGGACCAGCAGCTTTTATCGAAACAAATATAGTAGGTACTTACACGCTATTAGAAGCAGCTCGAGCTTATTGGAATACTTTAAATGATGAGAGAAAAGCAGCATTTCGTTTTCATCACATTTCAACAGATGAGGTATATGGTGATTTAGAAGGAACAGATGATTTGTTTACTGAAACTACACCTTATGCACCTAGCAGTCCTTATTCAGCATCTAAAGCCTCTAGCGATCACTTGGTTCGCGCATGGTTGCGTACTTATGGTTTACCAACGATTGTGACTAACTGTTCAAATAACTATGGTCCATTTCATTTCCCTGAAAAACTTATTCCATTAATGATTTTAAATGCACTAGATGGAAAACCATTACCAGTTTATGGAAATGGTCAACAAATTCGAGACTGGTTATTTGTAGAAGATCATGCGCGTGCATTATATAAAGTCGTAACCGAAGGAGAAGTAGGGGAAACATACAACATCGGTGGACATAATGAGAAAGCAAATATTGATGTAGTACATACTATTTGTAGTTTATTAGAAGAGTTAGTACCAAATAAACCAGAAGGTGTAGCAAAATATGAAGATCTTATTACCTATGTGAAAGATCGCCCAGGTCACGATGTACGCTATGCGATTGATGCAGCCAAAATTGGCCGAGAATTAGGTTGGAAGCCACAAGAAACTTTTGAATCAGGTATTCGCAAAACAGTAGAATGGTATTTAAATAACAAAAAATGGTGGAGTCGTGTATTAGATGGCTCATATAACCGTGAACGTTTAGGTAACTAATTATTAACAAGCGGTGAAGTTTTCTAATAATTTATAAAAATTTAAGAGAATCTACCCGCTCTTTTAAAGGTCTCCTTATGAAAGGTATTATTCTTGCAGGCGGTTCCGGTACTCGCCTCTATCCTATTACTCGAGGTGTATCTAAACAACTTTTGCCTGTTTATGATAAACCGATGATTTACTATCCACTTTCAGTATTAATGTTAGCGGGTATTCGAGATGTTCTTATTATTACTACCCCTGAAGATAATGAAAGTTTCAAACGCTTATTAGGTGATGGTTCAGATTTCGGTGTGAATTTACAATACGCAATTCAACCAAGCCCAGATGGTTTAGCTCAAGCATTTCTTATCGGTGAAGAGTTTATTAATGGTGATAGTTGTTGCTTAGTACTGGGTGATAACATTTTCTACGGTCAACACTTCAGTCAAATGTTGCAAGAGGCAGTTAAACAGCCCCACGGTGCAACAGTGTTTGGATATTTAGTGAAAGATCCTGAGCGCTTTGGTGTAGTGGAATTTGATGAAAACTTCAAAGCGGTTTCGATTGAAGAAAAACCAGTTGAACCAAAATCAAACTATGCTGTAACAGGTTTATATTTTTATGATAACCGTGTGGTAGAATTTGCAAAACAAGTCAAGCCCTCTGCTCGTGGAGAATTAGAGATTACTACTCTTAACGAAATGTATTTAAACGATGGCTCACTCAGCGTGCAATTGCTCGGACGTGGTTTTGCATGGTTAGATACTGGCACGCACGAAAGCCTGCATGAAGCGGCTTCATTTGTTCGTACTATTGAAAAAGTTCAAGGCTTACAAGTTGCTTGTTTAGAAGAAATCGCATGGCGGAATGGCTGGCTTACTTCAGAACAAGTTGAAAAACTAGCTAAACCTATGGCAAAAAATGAATACGGGCAGTATTTACTCCGTTTGATTAAAGAGAGCAAATAAAATGGCAAGATTTTTGATTACAGGAGCAAATGGACAAGTTGGTTATTGCTTGACTCAGCAGCTAAAAGATAAGTATGAACTCCTGGCTGTTGATCGCGATGAGCTTGATATTACGGATCAACATGCAGTGCAAAAAGCTGTTCAGAGTTTCCAACCTGATATTATTATTAATGCGGCGGCACATACCGCAGTAGATAGAGCTGAGGTAGAGGTAGAACTTTCTGAAGCGATTAATGTAAAAGGGCCACAGTTTTTAGCAGAAGCGGCAAAAAGTGTAGGAGCAACAATTCTTCACATTTCGACTGACTATGTATTTGATGGTCAGGGTGAAGGTAAATATAAAGAAACTGACATTACAAATCCTCAAGGTGTTTATGGTCGAACAAAGCTTTATGGTGAACAAGTAGTAGCGCAATCTAATGAAAAGTTCATTGTGCTTCGTACGGCGTGGGTTTTTGGAGAACATGGTAATAACTTCGTGAAAACGATGCTTCGTTTAGCTAAGACTCGTGATACTTTAGGTGTGGTAGCTGATCAAATTGGCGGACCAACTTACGCTGGTGATATTGCTGCTGCCCTTATCCATATTTCAGAAAGAATTATTAATAACTTAAATGTAGAATATGGCATTTACCATTTTTCTGGTGAGCCGTATGTCAGTTGGTGTGATTTTGCAAAAACGATTTTTGCTGAAGCTGTTTCACAAAATGTACTCAAAAAAGCACCGTTTGTGAATTCCATTACTACTGCTGATTATCCGACACCTGCAAAACGCCCAGCTAACTCATGCCTAGATTTAACTAAAATTCAGCAAGTTTTTGGTATTCAGCCAAGTAATTGGCAAAAGGCATTAAAAAATATTAAAGCATATGTGGAGTAAATATGAGAGTTATTGATACAAAAATTCCTGATGTAAAATTATTAGAGCCACAAGTATTTGGTGACGAACGAGGTTTTTTTATGGAAACCTTTCGCGATGAATGGTTTAAAGAAAATGTAGCAAACCGTACTTTTGTGCAAGAGAATCATTCAAAATCAGTAAAAGGGGTGCTGCGGGGATTACATTATCAAACAGAGAATACACAAGGTAAATTAGTACGCGTTATTTCTGGTGCAGTGTTTGACGTGGCAGTGGATATGCGCGAAAACTCTCCAACTTTTGGGCAATGGATCGGAGAGATTTTATCTGCCGAAAATAAACGCCAGTTATGGGTACCTGAAGGGTTTGCACACGGTTTTTATGTAATGACAGATGAAGCCGAATTTGTATATAAATGTACAGACTACTACAACCCTAAAGCAGAGCATTCTTTAATTTGGAATGATGAAATTGTTGGGATCGAATGGCCGTTAGAAGGTAAACCTAGTTTATCAACAAAGGATTTAGCTGGTAAGGTATTAGTAGAGGCAATTAAATTTTAGTTATTAATTCAGAGTAAATGATATGATATTTAGTTTTTTATCTGGCTTATTTAAAAATAAAGGGTTGTTATTAAAGTTAGCAAAAAATGATTTTCAAGCGAGATATAATGGAAATTTATTAGGTGTTTTTTGGGCATTTATCCAACCTGCTATTACTATACTTATATTTTGGTTTGTATTTCAAGTCGGTTTTAAAAGTCAGCCAGTAGATAATTTTCCTTTTATTCTTTGGCTAATAACTGGAATGATTCCTTGGTTCTTTATTGCTGAAACTATTTCTTCTGCAACTAACGCTATTTTAGCAAATAATTTCCTAGTTAAGAAGATAGTGTTTCAGGTATCTCTATTACCTATAGTTCAAATTATCTCAGCAATAACATTACACTTATTTTTTATTTTTTTTCTGTTTGGTATGTTTCTATACTATGGATATACACCGACTATATATTGGCTTCAGGTTTTCTATTATACTTTTTCTATTACTATTTTTTTGTTAGGATTAAGCTGGTTAACAAGCTCCGTGATAGTTTTCTTCAAAGATATAGGACAAATTGTTGCAATGACTATTCAGTTTAGTTTTTGGTTGACTCCTATATTTTGGTCAATAAAAATTTTGCCTGAAGAGTTTAAACCTTTAGTTGAAGCAAATCCTTTCTATTATGTTATAGAAGGTTATAGGGATAGTTTAATTTATAATGTATTTTTCTGGGAAAAAATAGAACTCACAATTCAGTTCTGGCTAATCACACTGACAATTCTTGCTATTGGAGCATATGTCTTTAAAAAATTAAGACCTCATTTTGCGGATGTTATTTAAGATGAACAATATCTCTATTGAAATAAAAAATTTAAGCAAATCATATAAGTTATATAAAAAACCACAAGATAGGCTAAAAGAGGCTCTCAATCCTTTTAGAAAAAGTTACCATACAATATTTAATGCACTTCATGATATAAATATTGAAATATCGAAAGGAGAAGTTGTTGGTATTATTGGAAAAAATGGTGCAGGTAAATCAACTTTGTTAAAAATTATCACGGGTGTTTTGACACCATCTGAAGGTGAAGTTACCATTCAAGGGAAAATTTCTTCTTTATTAGAATTAGGAGCAGGCTTTAACCCAGATTATTCAGGGTTAGATAATATTTATCTACAGGGTACGTTAATGGGGCTATCCAAGCAAGATATTGATAATAGACTAAATGATATTTTAGAATTTGCAGATATTGGAGAATTTATATACCAACCAGTTAAAACATATAGTAGTGGTATGTTTGCACGTTTAGCGTTTTCTACAGCAATTAATGTTGAACCAGATATTCTTATTGTTGATGAAGCGTTAAGTGTGGGAGATATGGCCTTCCAAGAAAAATGTATCACTAAAATGAAATCAATGTTGAATGAACAGAGAACGATTTTATTTGTTAGTCATTCGATGCCTAGTATTCGGAATTTTTGTACTAAAGCAATATGGTTAAAAGATGGTAAAGTGCATACTTCTGGAGAGGCTCATATTGTATGTGATTTGTATACAGAATATATGAAGTCATCACTTAAAGAAGAAAAAATTACTGTAAATTCATTAAGTACAGAAAAAAACACTTTAAACAAAAGTATTTATATAAAAGATGTAAAACTAGATACTGGTATTTATCAAACAGGGGATGATATTAACCTTGCAATTGAAGTTGGATTTAATAAAGATATTACTGATTATGCGATAGGTGTATTAGTTTATGATGAATTCGGAAAGTTAGTTACTTTAGTAAATACGATTCGCGATGATTTAACTTTCAATAAGCAACATGAAACATTTATTTTAAATATTCCTGATAATGATTTTTTATCAGGGAAATATTTCTTTAGTGTTTCTATTTCAGATACGAATGTTATGTTTGCATATGATCGAGAAGACTATATTGTTGAGTTTGTTGTGGAAAATAAACTTTCTTTAAAAAATATTCCTATCGCAGAAGGTGAGTTCAGATTAAAACATAACTGGGTAATCAAATGAAAAAAGTATTAATTCTTAATTCTTTTATAAAAAAATATACAGGATCTGAGATAACGACGTTTGAGCTTGCTAAGACATTTAGGGAATTAGGATTTGAAGTGTCTGTAGCGGCATTTGATTTAGACCAACCTTTTATTTGTGAGTTTGAAAAATTAGCCATTAGATTAGTTAATATTTGTAACTTAAAAAATAATGAGTTCTATGATATCATTTGGGCTCATCATTTTATTACTCTTGAATATTGCTTATTAGATAAAGAAATTAGAGCTAACAAGGTAGTTTTTTCTTCTCTCTCACCATACACACCGTTAGAATCCCCTCCTTTTGTCTTAGATAAAGTTTCTGTGTTTCTAGCTAATTCTTTAGAAACTAAAGAGAAGCTAATTTCTATGGGAATAGCTGAAGAAAATATTAGATTATTTCCTAATCCAGTACCTTCTTATTTTTTTAATATAAAAAAATGTTTTGAAAAATGTGAGAAAGTAAGAAAGATTGCGATTATCTCTAATCATCTTCCTCAAGAATTATTGGAATTAACTCAGATAGGTTTCAACCATGATATAGAAATCGATATCATTGGAGTTGGATTTAAAGAAACATTAATTACACCAGAAATTCTTTTAAATTATGATGCAGTAATTAGTATTGGTAAAACAGTACAGTACTGTTTGTCGTTAGGTATTCCTGTATATTGTTATGATATGTTTGGAGGTTCAGGTTGGGTAAATTCTAACAATATTAATCATCTTGGTGAATATAATTTTTCTGGACGAGACTCCTATAAGAAAAAAAGTGCTTTAGAAATCCTTGCAGAAATAAAAGAATATAATATTAGCAATTCTGAATTAGATGTATTAATTGAATATTCTAAGAATAATTATAATATGAGTCATTTGGTTGATGATATTATAAAAAGTTTTTTTCAATATAAAATAACAGTAGATTCTATTACGTTATATAAAATTTCAGAGCGTCAAAGAGAGTATTATTTAGAGAAAATATTAGGTGATAATTTTGCTCAGTTGTTTCACAAAATAGATGGGATGTTTTCTGAAAATAATTCAATTAGAAAGAAAATTATTTCTAATGGTTTTATTGAGCTTTTGTTTGAAATAGAAAATGAAGTTAATGAATTTAGGTTCGATCCATCTAATCAGCCTACTCTTATATCTAACTTTTCTATATCTTTAGTTTATGAAGATGATGTTGTTGAAAATATTGATAACTATCACACTGAAAATTTAATTAAGTTAGATGATGGTAAGTATCTTGTGCTATCTACGGATCCTAAAGTTATCTTTTTTTTCCAAAAAAATAAAAAGCCTATTGCTGTTAGTTTTAAATATTATATTCATAATGATCTTCTTTTTGAAGAAAAAATACAAAATTTCTTAAATTTACATAATAGACTATTAATGGATAATAAAAAATTATCTAGTGATCTATCTAAGATTGAAAATGATATTTCTATTTTAGAAAATCAAATTGATATTCTTTTAGCTAAATACAAAAAATCTTTGTTAAGAAAAAACAATAAACTTATAAGTATGAAGAAAGAGTATTCTAGCATAATAAAATCTAAAAATAGTGAAATTGAAAGATTAAAAGTTATTTTAAATAATATTGAGAATTCGAGAGGTTACCAATTTATTATGAAAGTTAAAAATTTATTTAAACTTAGTGATTATAAAATTTTAAAATATTCAAGACTTTTTGATAAAAAGTACTATTTGGCAAATAATAAAGATGTTCAAGATGCTAATCTTGATCCTATTATGCATTTTCTCAATTATGGGTGGAGAGAGGGGCGTAATCCTTCGAGAAAATTTGATATAAATGCGTATTTGACTAAATATGCAGATGTTAAAGAGGCAAATTTAAATCCATTGTTGCATTATATAAAATATGGTAAGAAAGAGGGAAGATGTATTCAGCCAGTAGAAATTGGCTGGATTGATTTAGTAAATAATATATATTCTTTATTAAAAAATAATCCAAGTTTAATTTCAAAATTTATGTTTTTGTTAAAAAGTAAAGGGGTTAAATATGCTATCCGTAAAGTAATGACAAAAGCAGAATCTCAAATAAAATTAGAGGAATATAAGAAAACATTATGTTTTGATAATATTTTTCCTATGTTGGGATATTCTAATTTAATAGAAATAAAAGAATTTTATAAAAATAATGAGATTAGCAAGCCGATAGATATTATTATTCCAGTTTACAATGGGTTTGAGTTTCTTGATAAGTTATTTTTAAGCATTAAAGAAAATACGTCTTTACCATATAGGCTACTTATTTCTGATGATAAGAGCCCAGATGAAAGAGTTATTCCATTTATTGAGAATTTTATTGCTGAAAACCCTAACATTAATATTACCTTTATTAAAAATATTGAAAATCAAGGTTTTTTAAAAACAGTAAATTTATTATCTAAATATGTTGAGAATCATATGGTACTTCTAAATACAGATACTGAAGTACCTAAATTTTGGTTGGAGAGATTGATGTATCCTATTTTTAAGGATAGAAATATAGCAAGTACAACTCCCTTCACAAATTCAGGAACCATTTGCAGTTTTCCTAATTATTTAATGGATAATAAAGATATTTATAATAACCTTGCTTTAGAACAAGTAGATAGCATATTTCAATTGGTAGATGTTGAAAAAACAATGCTAGAAGTGCCAACTGGTGTTGGTTTCTGTATGGGAGTTAATTTTGATGTAGTAAAAGAAATAGGCATGTTTGATGAAATATATGGAAAAGGCTATGGCGAAGAAAATGATTGGTGTCAAAGAGCAATTAATGCTGGCTATAAAAATATGCATATCACAAATCTTTTTGTTTATCATAAGCATGGTGGTTCATTTCTGTCAGAAGATAAAATTAGATATATCAATGAGCACTATCAAATTTTATTAAGTAAATTCCCTAGTTATGATGAACAAATTCAATCAACAATAAAGAATAATGCGTTAGAAGGTTTACGTGCTTTAGTAAGATGCATTATTGATTTTAAATATATTACAAAGGAAAATGTACTTATCATTGATCATAAATTAGGTGGAGGAGCAAATTTATATTGTAAACAAAAAATAGATAGTTTACTTGCTCAAGAAAAGGGAGTTGTTTTTTTAAGCTATAACATCAATAAAAATAAATATTTTATTTCTTTCTTTACAAGTGGATTTAGTCAGCAATTTAATCTAATTAACCTTGATTTATTAACAAAAGTTTTAGATTTTTTTGTAATAAATGAGATCTTATTAAATGGAGTAGTTTCATTTCCTAATGTATATGAAATATTATCACTCGCGTTAAAAATAAAAGAAAGAAAAGATAATATAAAATTAATTTTTCCTGTGCATGATTATTTCTGTATTTCACCAAGTTATACACTCCTTACTGAAAATAATATATATAGAGGAGTGCCGATTGATCTAGAAAAGCATAGTCAATTCCTTAAGAATAGTAACTCTGAATTTAAGTTATTTTGTTCAGAAACTGATGTTGTAAAATGGCAGGACAGTTGGAGAAGTTTTTTATTATCTTGTGATGAGGTATTATGTTTTTCACATTCGTCTGAAGAGATTATTTTAGCTGCTTATTATGAGATTAAAGATAAGTTGGTTTATGTCCCTCATGATATTAAAGGCACATTTGACAATATATATGATGAAGTAAATAAAGATAGTAATCGAGTTATTGGCATATTAGGTAATATTAATTTGCCTAAAGGGAGTTTAGTGGTTAAAGAGTTAGTTTCTTATATTGATAATAGAGGACTTGATATTCAAATTGTATTAATTGGAAACATTGATCTTGATATCACGAGTAATTCTTTTGTTAAAACGGGCAGCTATCAGAAGCAAGATGTGCCAGAGTTATTAAAAAAATATAAAATTACTGAATTTTTAATACCATCAATTTGGCCAGAGACTTATTCTTATACTACGGATGAAATCATGCAACTAGGATATCCTATTACAGTTTTTGATTTAGGAGCTCCAGCTGAGAGGGTGAAATTATATGAAAAAGGGAGAGTTATTGAGATGAACTCAGGAAATTATATTGAAGAGATTTGTAAAGTATGGCGATAGTATTAAGAGATATTTATGATAGAAAGAATAATTATTTTGATGACCTAAGGTTTATTTTGGCAGCTTTAGTTGTTTTCTATCATTCCTATGCACTAATTAAAGAACCTCGACATGATTTCATCACAATGATGGTATTGGGGCAATCTAGTTTAGGTGAGATGGCGGTGTATGCCTTTTTTACCATATCTGGTTTTTTTATGATTCAAAGTCTAGAAAACTCAAAGAGTGTTTTAAGATATTTTAGAAATAGATTATATAGAATTATTCCTGCATTTTGGTTTTCCTTAATATTTTTTTCTTTGCTAATAATACCTCTTTTTTCTAAAGTTTCTTTATATGGCGAAGACGGTATTATAACTTTTATACTCAAAGCTGGTAGTTTCCATATCTTTGATTATAGCTGGACAATAAAGGGAGCATTTCCTGATAACACTTTTGTCGATAATATTAACGGTTCAATGTGGACATTAAAACATGAACTGGCAGCGTATATAATGCTTCCTATATTTTATGCTCTGTCATATAAAAATAGATCGAGTATGTTGTTGTTTACAATTATATTATTTATTTTTTCTTTACTTTCTTATTCAGAAATATTTTTATTTAATTTGCCTGTTGGTGAATTTTGGGTTTTGTCTGAAAATGAATATGGTTCTTTTGTTCGCTTTCTCTATTGTTTTATGACTGGTGGGTGTTTCTATTTATACAAGGATAAAATATTGCTTGGTTCATCTAAATTGGATTTGAGATGGTTTTTATTCTTAAGTTTATTGCTTGTTCTTTCTTTTTATGGAGGTAAGGGTAAATACATGTTATTTATATGGGTTCCATATATAATTATTTTATCAGGATGTATTTTTAAGTATAAGTTTTTTTCTAAATTTGGTGATTATAGTTATGGCATATATATTTATAGCTTTCCAATTCAGCAATTGGTGTTGTTGAAGGATAGTAGCATATCTGCATTGGGACTGTTTTTTACATCTATGTTTTTTACATCTATGTTTTTTACACTGTTAGTATCTATTATTTCTTATCATTTTCTTGAGAAGCCTATCTTAAATTTAAAGAGGTAGTTATACCTAGTATTTTATTATTTGTATATTAAATTTTATAGTTAAGTTTTAACTTTATTAAAGATAAGAGGTTGAAACACTTATTTTGAGTAGACTATCTGAATGAAATTTTTATTATGTATCCCAACCTATAATGCGGGAAATCTATGGAATAAATGGATTAAAGCCTATGAATCTCAGTCTGTGACCGCAGAGCAAGTAATTGTGATTGACTCTTCTTCCTCTGATGATACAGTAAAATTAGCAAAGGATGCTATGTTTTCTGTTTTTTCAATTCCTCAATCGGAATTTAATCATGGAAGAACCCGTAATCAAGCGGTTAGATTTGCTGAAAATTTTGCAGATGTACTAGTTTTTATGACTCAAGATGCGATTTTAGCCTCACCTGATTCTCTAGAAAAATTACTAGTTCCTTTTTCCGACCCCGAAGTGGCTGCTGTTTGTGGGCGACAGTTGCCGCATCATGAGGCAACACCGCTAGCAGTTCATGCTCGTTATTTTAATTATCCGTCTGAGTCCAGAGTGAGAACTATGGCTGATATTTCAGCGTTAGGTATCAAGACAGCATTTATGTCTAATTCTTTTGCTGCATACCGCTTATCTGTATTTGATAAATTAGGAGGATTTCCGGATAACACAATTCTAGCTGAAGATATGTATTTAGCAGCAAAAATGATTTTATCTGGATATAAAGTTGCCTACTGCGCTGAGGCAACAGTATTTCACAGTCATAACTACACACTAAAACAAGAATTCCAACGCTATTTTGATACAGGTGTATTTCAGCAAGAACAGAAATGGATTCAACAAAAATTTGGTAGTGCTGCTTCTGAGGGAAAAAGGTTTGTACTATCAGAATTAAAGTTTTTATCCATAAAGTCACCGCATTTAATTCCTAAAGCTATATTATCTACATGTGTTAAGTGGCTCGGTTTTAAATTAGGTTATTATTACTATAGATTACCTTATAAGTGGTGTAGGGTTTTTAGTATGCATAAAGGATATTGGGATAAAGTAACATGAATAGAGCCAATTTTATTAAGTTTTTTCAAATTTCTGTAGATTTTGTTTCTTTTTGGATTTCTATATTTTTATCATCTTTATTTTTGCTTGAAATTAGTGCAGAAAATGAACAATATTTTCCCGTCGAGCAGCTTTCCTCTTTTATTCTAATACATAGCCTTATGGGAAGCTGCTGTATTATTTGGTTTTGGATTCGTTTGCGTCATTATACCTATCGCAAGCCGTTTTGGTTTGAGTTAAAAGAAATATTTAGAACATTATTGATTATTTTTGTTATTGAACTAGCTATAGTTGCTTTTTCCCGTCTTTATGTTTCTCGTTATTTTTGGTCTATAACTTGGCTCTTAGTTTTTACTTTAGTGCCTTTGGGGCGAGTTTTAATCAAAAATTTATTTATCAAATTAGGGTGGTATTTGAAAGAAACTATCATTATTGGTAATGGTAAGAATGCAAAAGAAGTATTTGATGCATTAAATAATGAACCATATTTAGGGTTTGATATTAGGTTGTTTATAACTACTGAAGAATATAAGTCAGAGTTTATTAATGGTGTGCCAGTAATGCGGCATAACCCTGAGTTATTAATCAAGCTAGTTTCTCCAGAGACCACACAGTTTATTCTTGCTGTAGATGAGGAAAATAAAGTAAAACAGGATTTCTGGTTGCGTTATTTAATTCGAAAAGGTTGTCGTTCTATCTCAGTTATTCCTGATTTTCGAGGTATTCCGCTTTATGGTACGGATATGTCTTTTCTGTTTAGCCATGAAATGGTACTGTTTCGAGTAAATAATAACTTAGCAAAACGGTCTTCTCGATTCATTAAAAGACTCTTTGATATATTGACAGCCTCTTTTCTTTTGATTTTCTTATTTCCATTATGTGTCCCATTGTACTTTCTTATTAAGAAAGATGGTGGAAAACTAATTTATGGGCATTCAAGAATTGGTCAAAATAAAAAGGAATTCAAATGTTTGAAGTTTAGAACTATGGTAAATAATTCTGATGAAGTTTTAGAAAGAATTTTAGCAACGGATAAAGATGCTCGTTTAGAATGGGAAAAAGATTTTAAACTTAAAAATGATCCTCGTATTACACCAATTGGAAGATGGCTAAGAGCAAGAAGTCTAGATGAATTGCCACAACTTTGGAATGTTCTTAAAGGTGAAATGAGTTTAGTGGGTCCTCGGCCAATAGTGAAAGAAGAGTTGCTTTATTACCAGGACGACGTAGATTATTATCTTATGGCAAAACCTGGAATGACAGGTTTATGGCAGGTGAGCGGACGAAATAACGTAAGTTATGATACTCGAGTCTATTTTGATACTTGGTATGCAAAGAACTGGTCTTTATGGAATGATATCGTGATCTTATTTAAAACATTTAAGGTTGTATGGAAGAAGACCGGAGCTTATTAGCAAAATAACTTATATAATAAATAAAGGAGAAAACCACATGCAAATTACATTATCAACGGCTCCCGCTTCGGAGAGTTGGGGCAAAAATGCCATTTTAAGTTTTAATCAAGATCAAGCCGTTATTCATCTTAAAGATGATGAAAAATCTAACCTTGTTTTAGTTCAAAAAGCCGCACGTAAGTTACGTGGGCAAGGTATTAAAGATGTTGAACTTGTGGGGGATGTATGGGAGTTAGAAAATTGTTGGGCATTTTATCAAGGTTTTTACTCGGCGAAGCAAGATTATTCGATTGAATTTCCTCATTTAGATGATGAGCCGCAAGATGAGTTATTAGCGCGTATTGAATGTGGTGATTTTGTACGTGGAATTATTAATGAACCAGCCGAAACACT
>QWCO01000864.1_pt1 | contig 14375 bp, 9 predicted proteins | sample 1972611 | NCBI WGS metagenome assembly QWCO01 (sample SAMN09866706, study PRJNA288562) | Human oral metagenome isolate term1_saliva, whole genome shotgun sequencing... | reverse complement strand
GTCTTCGGTGTGTATCACACTATACATCAAATTCGTTCTTGTTGCCGATGATGCATAGAGTTGCAGTTCCATATTGAGGGTCTCACGAAAGTAATCGCAGATGTCTTGCACCACTTTTTGCTTGGCTGTTGCCGTGAAACACGAAATGGCTATGGGCTGTTGGTTGAGTCGTTGCTTTTGAAGCCAATTCACAAACTTACCGATATAGAGATAATCCACCCTAAATTCTTGTCCCCACGACGACAAACAGTGGGCTTCGTCTATCACAAAGCGCACCACATGGCGCATGCACAAAACGCGTTCTATGGTTTTTGAACGAAGCATCTCGGGCGAAATATACAGCAACGAGGCATCGCCATTCTGCACTCGCTCGATTGCCACGCTACGTTCTATGGGGTCGAGCAAGCCGTTTATGCTTACTGCATCGGTTATTCCACGCTCGGCAAGATTGTCTACTTGGTCTTTCATGAGCGACTGTAAGGGCGAAATAACCACCGTTAGTCCATGCACCGCAGCGCCGGCCATAAGTGCTGGTAACTGAAAAGTGAGCGACTTGCCACCTCCTGTGGGGAATATGGCCAACAACGACTGCCCTTTCATGGCTGCTTCTACTGCTTGTTGTTGTAGTGGTTCGCCCTCGTAAGTGCGAAAAGCGTTAAACCCAAAATGGGTTTCTAAACCTTTTATCGCATCCAGTTGCGCCTTGCAATATCGGCAACCCTGCTTACAAGGTGTGTTTCGCAAAAGCTTCATCACATATTCCACCTTTGGATAGGTGCATAACACCCAGCCTGGCGTAACCGAACGATGGTCGGTGGTGTCGATAAGTGCCAGTGCATAGGCCAGTTCGCAAGGATATTGGGCAATAATATCTGCCAATGGGGCGTTGCTGCAAATCTTTTCGCCATAGTGTTCCACTATCAGTTGCGACACATGGGCTTGCTTTGGCTCTGCATTCACCATGCGCAAAAAGCCCTCAAACTCGCGCTGCCCCCACAACAACGAGGCAAACACAAGGCGTTTATGGCTTGGCAAGGCCTTCCAGTGGGCTATTTCGTCGTGAAGTAAGTCTTTTGTTTTCTCGCAATCGTTAACTGGATTATTCAGTTCTTCTACGATTAGCTTATCGTCTTTCACTAACTTGTGGTAGGGACGTTCAGGGAAAAGCAACGGCGAGAGATAAAGTGTATCTACCAAATGCCATTGCTGTTGCTCGTCATGGGTAAAAAGATATTTGGCATCGTGATGCACAATGTTGTGCCCACATATAAAATCAACATCGCGAAGAAAGTTTATCAGCTCGACTTTCGAGGCTTGATGAAAGATTGCACCATCACTTCGCAATGCGCCAATGTCGCGCACCTGATGGTTTTTCCCACCTATTTCTGTATCCACAAAGGCATAACGCAGCGAGGTGTTGCTTGCTCCCACACCTTCGTTTCCAACAATGTTTGCTTTATTATTGTTGTGTTTTGTTCCCCAAAGTCGGTTCCATATGGCCATAATCAAGTATGATGGTAACGGTTTGGGCCGTTTTTGCTGGCCGTTTTCTTGTGCATTACGCACAGCAATATGGCCAACCGCCCTTATTCTTTGCTCTGCAATAGGGCAAATTTACGTATAATCACAATAACATCCAACTCTTTTTAGGCTTTTCGCTACATCTTTCTCACAAAAGGAGTTGCGCTCTACCTGCATTAAATCCTCTTTCTTCTCTCACACCAACCGACGTTGCAACCATCGCCTCACTGGCACATCATAGTATTTTAGACATAACCATGCTAGGGCTATGCAGGCAAAAATCAAAGCCAGTATTTGCGGAAGGGTTTCGCAGAAAGGCATGTTGTTACGCTTGGCGTAAGCAAAACAGGTATAGAGAAGGGGGAAATGAGTGAGGTAAAGGGGATATGAAATGTTGCCAAGAAAGTTGCAAACGCGCGTAGAAAGGGCATCGGTGGTTTGCCCGGATGCCCCTAACCACACCATCAAGGGGAAAACCACTAGCACACAAAGGGCTTCGTAGAGTCCGTTTGCCCACAATTGCCCTTCTCCTCCTATGCGTGGAGCCATCGCAACTGCTGCAATGGCCATGGCACACCACCAGAAAGCACCTCGTATATTGCACTTGCACGACACACGAGAGAGCAACAAACCTGCTGGGAATGCAAACATCACGCGAAGCATTCCTCCCCAAAATCCTCCGTTGGCAAAGGTCCAACCCGCGCCTAAAGTGCCACTCTCGTTGGTTAAGGCATAGCCCAAAAGCGCTCCTAAGGGGAATATCTCGCCAAATCCGCGCACCTCTACCCCACTCCACGCTGGCACTAACAGCATATTTAGCAGCGTGGCAAATGCCAAAAGGGCTAAGGGTACGCTTTGCACATTTAAGTATTCGCTACCCTGACCGTAAAACATCACTGCGCCAAACAGTGCGCCTACTATCACCATGGGATGCAAACGTATTACTCGCCGCTTTATAAAGCTGCCTACACTCATGCTGTTGCGACGGTCGTCGTAGGCATATCCTATTACAAAACCCGACAGCATAAAAAAGAAATCCACGGCCAAATAACCATGACTAAAATAATGTGTGAGGCTGTTTGTGGCAAAGTCTTCGCCTATGTGGAAACAAATCACCACAAGGGCTGCCACTCCGCGCAGTCCGTCGAGCAAATGATAGTGGGGCTTGGTGTCGGCAAATGCGCCGGCCGAGATGGGGCTGGGGTTCATTTGTGGGTTGGGATTAAGGATTTATAAGTCAATATGATAAGGGAATGCTGCTCTTTTGGGCTCCTTCCTTCGCGCTACTCCTAGCTCAAAGACGTGCTCTCGCGCTTGCTTACAACGCTCAATGGGGCACGTAGCACAACAAGTTTGCTTTGTTGCTCGTGCATACATCTTTCAAATATTACCACTTGGTATGCCTATTTATCTCCTTCGGCCCAAATTTCTGCTGGTTCGAGTGTTCCTACACAACCGTTTTTTGCCACGGCCACCATGCATTGCGCAACGATGTGTGTGGGCATGGGGCGCTGTTGTTTGAACAATCCCAAAGCATTAAAGAAGGACAGAACGGCATTGGCGATTTTCTCGTTCAACCTATCTGTTCCCTTTCGGATGAGCAAAGGCGGACGAACAATGCACAATTGCTTAAAACCTAGCTGCGCTACTGCCACTTCTAATTCGCCTTTTATGCGCATATAAAACAAGCGCGACTGCGCATTGGCCTTGGCTGCCGACAGCAACACGAGGGCTGGCACTTGGTTGCGAGCTGCTGCTTCGGCAAAATTAAACTGATAGGTATAATCTACGGTGTATTGTGCTGCTTGGCTTCCTGCTGCCTTTAGGGTGGTGCCCATGCACGAAAACAGCACATCGCCCTGCACCAGGTGTTGCCAAGCTTGGGGCTGATTAAAGTCTACCACGTGGGTTACTAGCTTAGCTGGCGTGCCCAATTGTGGGTCGCGCCTAACAAAGATGTGTACTTGCTCAACGCTTTCGTCGGCCAAAAGCTGTTCCACCAAGTCTTTGCCCACTGCTCCTGTAGCGCCTATTACTATGGCTTTCATATTTAAATACTGAATGATGTTTGTGTTATTGCAAAGTTAATATTTTTAATATTCCTAACCAAATTCTTCGTTATGCTTTCGTTTTAACCTCATTGCAAGGGCAAAACTTCAGAGAATACTGTGTTTAAAATAAAGAAAAAGCCAAGTAAACTAGTGTTAGCACGTCTAAATTTTACAGAATTTTATGAACTAAGAAATGCTTGTTTAAAAAAATAATTGTTTATCTTTGCAGTCGTAAAAAAACAATCAAGCCCAAGAACTATAAACATTTTGACTTATATAAACATGAGAAGATTGATCTGCGAAGTGCAACAGATGCGTCTTTACCATCTATTGCGAAGCACCACATTTGTATGTGGCATGATGCTTTTGCCCGTTACTGCGGTAGGAGCACAAAAAAACGTAATTCAACAAACTAGACCAGTTGGGCTAATTAAAGGCTCAGTAACCAGCGATTCTGGCGAACCGCTTACCGGTGTTACGGTGAAAGTGTCTGGCGGAGGCAATGGAACGGTGACAGACATCGATGGAAATTTCTCGGTGAATGCTGCTCCCGGCTCGTTGCTCACATTCTCGTACACGGGCTTTAAGCCCCAAACGGTGAAGGCGCAAGAAGGCATGCAGGTGGTGTTGCAAAGCAGTGTGAACGACCTCAACGAGGTGGTTGTGGTGGGTTATGGCACACAAAAGAAAGCCAACCTTACAGGTGCTGTGGCATCGGTGAATGGTAATGTGCTGGAAAACCGACCCATCAGCAACATCGGACAAGGGTTGCAAGGTGTTGTGCCCAACCTTAACGTATCCATGGGACACGGTGGCGCTCCTGGTGCTGGAGCTTCTTTCAACGTGCGTGGTACCACTTCGCTCAATGGTGGCGAACCACTGGTGCTGGTAGACAACGTGCAAATGGATGCCAACTTGGTGAACCCCGACGACATCGAGTCGATTTCGGTGCTCAAAGACGCAGCCTCGGCTGCCATCTATGGTGCTAGAGCTGCTTATGGTGTTATTCTTATCACCACCAAAAAGGGTAAACTCAACTCGCGACCAACGGTTCAATTCTCGGCTTCGGGATACTGGCAGAGTCCTGCTGTAGAGATGCACAACGTTAATTCGCTTGACTATCTCAAGATGATTGACATTGCTTACCAAAACAGTGGCGGTAGCGGACACTACTTTAACCCTCTGGTTTACGAGTATACAGAGAAATATGTTAACGGCACCTACGACCAACCTGTGTTCTTCGACAAATCTTATAGCGCCTTTAAATATGGCTATAACGGAAACACCGACTGGTGGAACGAATTGTATAAAACTTCGTTCTCGCAGATTTATAACGCAAGCATTAGTGGCGGTAGCCAAAAAACGCGCTACTATGTGTCGCTGGGGTCTAACAACCAAGGCGGTATCTTGAAGGCCACCGATGAAAAATACAATAAGTACAACGCCAACATCAACGTCACCTCTGAGCTTACTCCTTGGATGGAAGTATCGGCTAAGATTGCGCATACGTATACAACCGAGATGCACCCCACTGGTGGTACAACTGCAATGAACAACACTGCCTACTCGGGTTTGTCGGCTTATAGCGGTATGATGAAATCCGACCTTAGTCCGCTGATGCCCGTTAAACACCCCGACGGACATTATGCTGGTCAAGGAAACTTTACCAACCCCGTGGCTATTCAGGCGCAAGGCGGTAACGCTCGCTATCGCCAAAACGACCTTTGGATGACGGCAGGCGTGAAACTCACCCCCATTAAGGGACTTATTGTGAATGCCGACTACACCTGGAACTACTATGGATGGGCTTCTACTCAACACGTTCGCAACTTCTACGACTATACAGCTGTACCTGGAACAGAAAACTATTACCCCTGGACCAACCCCAGTAGTGTTACCCGATCTAACAGCGACGATTACTACTCTTCGTTTAATGCCTTTGCCGAATACAATCTCTCATTGGGCAACAACGACCATAACATGAAGTTTATGGTGGGCTATAACCAAGAAAAAAAACGCACACAATACTATTACGCTGGACGTAAAGACCTCATCGACCCCGAAAATCCTGCCATCAACCAAGCCATCGGCGATATGGCCATCGACGGTAACATGGGACAATGGGCTGTAAACGGCACTTTCGCTAGATTTAACTACGACTACAAAGGTAGATACTTGCTTGAACTCAACGGCCGTTACGATGGCTCGTCGAAGTTTAAAAAGGGACATCGCTACCAGTTCTTCCCCTCTATCTCGGCCGCTTGGCGCGTGTCTGAAGAGAAATTCTTCGAAGGTGTTAAATCGTGGTGGGACAACATGAAGCTACGCGTTTCTTATGGTTCGCTGGGTAATCAAGCCGTTAATGGCAACTTCCCCTACCTCGCTACTTATGGCATCAACACCAAATATGGTGCTTTGCTGGGTGGCGGACGCCCCGTGGCTGTGTATGCTCCTGGACTGGTTAGCTCGTCGTTTACCTGGGAAACGGTTAACCAAATAGACTTTGGCTTTGATGCTGCATTCCTGCGCAACCGCCTTAGTGCTTCGTTCGACTGGTATCGTCGCAACACCAAAGACATGCTTACCGATGGCGAAGTGCTGCCCGCAGTGCTCGGAGCTAGTGTGCCACGCCAAAATGCAGCTAACTTGAAAACAGTGGGATGGGAACTTTCTTTGGAATGGAACGACAGATTGGCCAATGGCTTGTCTTATCACGTAAAGGGTGTATTGTCAGACTATCAGTCTACCATCACCAAATTTAATAACCCCACTGGACTGATTAGCCAATATTACGTTGGACGTAAAATGAACGAAATATGGGGATATGTATCTAATGGCTTGTTCCAAACCGAACAAGAGGCTAATGCACACGCTAACCAATCTTACCTCTATGGCGGTAAATGGACTGCTGGTGACGTGCGTTTTGAAGACCTTGACGGTAATAACAAAATTGACATTGGCGACAACACCCTGGCTAACCCTGGAGACAGAAAAATTATTGGTAACTCAACGCCTCGATTTGCATTCGGTATCACTGCCGGACTGGAATATAAAGGCATCGACTTTGAAATGTTCTGGCAAGGTATTGGTAAACGCGACTGGTTCCCTGGCAGTGGCTCGGCTGCTTACTGGGGCTTCACCAACGAATGGCAAACGCCACTTACCACTTCGCTCGACTACTGGACACCCGAAAACACCAACGCCTTCTTCCCACGTCTGGGATGGGCTAATGGAGGTAACCGCAACACGAGCACACGCTATCTGCAAAACGCTAGCTACTGCCGACTCAAGAATGTAACCCTGGGCTACACACTGCCAAGAAACATTCTCGACAAAATTGGCGTGTCGCGACTAAGAGTTTATGTAACAGGTGAAAACCTTCTCACCTTTACTTCGCTCATCAAGGCGTTCGACCCAGAGACCTTAAACAACATGACCTACCCCATTAACAGGAAAATTGCCGTAGGTTTGAATTTAACTTTCTGATGTGTAACCATCACAAACAACAATGATTATGAAATTTAAAAATTATATCGCACTGGCCCTACTCGCTGGAATGGCTGCTGCGTGTGATTATACAGACTTGTCTCCACTCGACTCGTTTACCGACCAAAGCTACTGGAAATCTTCCAAAGACCTCAAACTTTATGCCAACGGACTTTATGGATTGCTCAGCAGCCCCTCGGCTACGCTAGACAATACTAGCGACAACTTCGTTACGTCTAACTACAGCTCGTATCTCTTTGACGAAATGACCGTGCCCACTGAGGCTTCGGGAAACAATGGATGGGACTGGGGAAACATTAGATCGTGCAACTATTTCCTCTCTCGTTACCAAACTGCACAAGCTAGCGAAAGCGAAATTAATAAGTATGTGGCCGAAGTGAGGTTCTTTAGAGGCTTGCTCTATTTCAGCAAAGTAAAAATGTTTGGAGACGTGCCTTTCTACGACAAAGACTTGCAAACCGACGACACCGAACAACTATACAAAGCTCGCGACCCGCAAGACGTGGTGATTGCAAAGGTGATAGACGACTTTAAATATGCCATTAAATGGCTACCCGAAAAGGCTTTGGCCGAATCGGGACGCTTAAACAAAGAGGCCGCACGCACGCAATTGGCACGCGTTTGCCTACATTTTGGTACGTATAAAAAATATCATAACCAAACTGGAACTGGCGCACTCTCGGCTAACGCACTGCTCAAAGAAGCTGTGGCACAAACCGACACGCTGATGAACTCGGGCAAATTCGAAATCGTTAAAGGCTCGGATGCTGGTTGCGACCAAATGCCTTTCAGCGGTTATCCCTTGTATTACTCTAACCAATTTACGCAAGAAGACCTCTCGGCCAATAAAGAATGCATCCTTGCTAGATTCTACGAACCTTCGGTGCTAACGCACGAACTGGGCAGACAGGTGCAAAATGGTGGCATGGGATTGTCGAAAGACTTCGTGGAATCGTTCCTTATGAAGGATGGCACGCCCATCTATAACACGGGCTCGGGCTATGCTGGAGATGATAACCTGGAGAAGGAAATTACCAACCGCGACCCGCGTCTATATCAAATTGTAGACAACAACCACAAACCCTACTATGTGAGAAATGGTGAACGCATACTGAACGAACCGGCTAACCGCGTGGGGGCAAGCAAAAGCGTAACGGGATACGACTGCGTGAAGTTCCACCACGCCAACACCGTGCAACAAGAAGCGCGCAACTCTACATTCGACTGGTTTGTGTATCGCTATGCCGAAGTGCTGCTCATCAACGCCGAAGCTAACGCCGAACTGGGCACTTGCACTCAAGACGTGCTGGATAAAACCATCAATAAACTGCGCGACCGCGTGGGTATGCCTCACCTAACCACTTCGCCCGTTGCCGATGCTAAACCCATTAACTATGGCTACTCGCTCTCTAACCTTATTTACGAGATTAGACGCGAACGACGCATCGAACTTGTGGCCGAGGGTTTTAGACTAGACGACTTGAAACGATGGAACGCTATGAAACTGATGGAGAACCCCAAAACGATGCTGGGCATTAAGATTACTCCGCTGTCTGTTAGCGAATTCCCCGCTGGTACGTTCGACGGACAAAACGGACGCCCAACCGTGAGCTACAATGGCGCTACGTACTTGTATCAATACAAGGCTGCTAAGCAACTCGACGACGCTGGTAGAAAATGGAAAGCCAACGACCGCCGTTTCCTCTATCCGCTGCCTAAGCAAGAATTGGTGCTTAACAAGGCCCTAACACAAAACCCCAACTGGGAATAAACACCATGCCTGATGTGTTAAATGCTTTGTACACATCGGCTGCGTAAAACCAATAAGCGAGCGAAACAAAGGCTAACCCCGGTTTCGCTCGCTTTTTTTTATGCCCATATTTCGACCATGTGCCTTATGGGTTTGCACGCGTAGGCTCAATAATTAGTCGTGCGTTGCGCAACTTTTACAAATAGTTGTTGTAAATTTGCAACACTCAATGGTTGCACGCAACATCAAAAACCACATCTAAATTAACAATATCAACACAACTTAAAGGTATGCTGAAACTTATCCAAACCACATTCTGCCTGCTGATTGGCCTTACTCTGCAAGCGCACGCCCAATCTTTTACATGGTATAACCCCATGGAAACCTCCCCACGCTGCATCAATGGCAGAGCATGGAACGAAGAGATAAAAGGCTCTTATGCCCGCATGCCCGAAAGGTTGCAACGCAATATGCCCGAAAAGGTGCGCAACTTCTCTAAGAATGCTGCAGGACTGTCTATCATGTTTACCACCAACACACGGAACCTGCAAATTAAATATACCATCGAACCAGGGGCGCAAATGGTGAACATGGCACGATTAAACCAAGCAGGGGTTGACCTATATGCCACCAACAAAAGGGGTAAAACGCACTGGATTGGCAACCACATGCAATGGAACTGGAAAGACACCATCACCTTTACTTTTAGAGACCTAGAGACAGAAACAGGTGTTTACGAACTGTTTTTGCCACCTTACAGCACGGTTACTTCGCTCAAAATTGGTTGCGACAAGAAAGCACACTTTAGCTTTGTGCCTACAAGAACCGACAAACCGGTTGTTATTTATGGCTCGTCTATCGTACAAGGGGCTTCGCCCTCGCGACCTGGTCTTACTTGGACCAATACGCTAAAGCGTATAACAGGACTAAATATCGTGAACCTGGGCTTCAGTGGGTCGTGCCTAATGGAACCCGAAGTGTTTGATGCTATTTGCGAAATAGACGCTAGATGCTTTGTTATCGACCCTATCCCTAATAGCTATCGGCTAACGGCCAACGAAATTGCTACACGCATTAGATATGGTGTTACACAGATAAGGCAACGTAGCTATGCGCCCATCATCATCTCTGAAAGCTATTTGCAAGCCGATAGGACTTTTCATCCGCATGCTGAAGACCAACTGCGAAAGGCTAATAAGGCGCTGTGCCATATTGTGAAACTGCTGCAAAAAGAGGGGGTAAAAAATCTGTTCTTAATGAAAAGCAAAGACATCAAGATGACCGAAGATGCCATGATCGAGGCCACTCACCCCAACGACATCGGTTGTATTATCTACGCTAATGCGTATAAAAAGAAACTTAAAAAGGTGCTGCGCTGATAATTAGCTGCCTGTTGGGCCTTTTGTTATGTGATAGGCTGTGAACTTACTTGCTAACCTATGCCAAAAGGCACACTGGCGTAAAACCAATGTGGCAAGCATCGTAGTGAAAGGGTTTAGGTTACAGCAGCAAAAGGCGCAGCCCTAAGCATGGTTGCTAGTACACTATGCAGACCCTTTAGGCCATTTCTTAGAAGGTTTGTTCAACGCGTTACGGCACTTTTGTAGACAAATGTTTCTCGGGCTAATTGGTTGTGCAGCGTTTTTTCGTCTTTCGCTTCATTACGTTCAACGTTTAGAAGATGGTCTTGACGCATAGATTGCAAAATATTGCGCAATAATTTTAACATTATGAGTGCCTTTTTATTCACCAAGTTCCCAATCGGTCGCAAAAAATCGATTCTCGCGAGGGTTTGTTGGCTTGAAAATACGCAAACCAAGTGAACACTAGAAAAATGCGTTTTCGACTATAAAAACCACAATTTACACCAATTTCACGCCAATTTACTGCTAAAAACCGTGCAATATGCACCAAAACGCAGCGCAATATGCAGCAAAACACCTTGCGTTTAGCAGCAAAACGCAAGGTGTTTTGCTGCTAAACGCAAGGTAAAATGGTGCAAAACGCAAACCTAAATGCTGCTTTTCGCGAATAATGGAAAAGTATATAGCCACTAAAACCATAGAAAACTAATCCTTTGAGGGGTGAAAAAGGGCTCAAAAAACGGCTTTTTGGCTACTAAAAGCCGTTTTTAGGGCGGTGAAAATTGGAGCTTCTTTCACCAAATAGAAAGGCAAAATGGTGCTAAATGCCCATTTTGCACCAAAAAAACGATGTAAAATAAAATACCGAAGGCTAAAAAATGCTGCTAAAAGCATGCTTTTTAACCGCTGTTTTCGCTAGAAGGGGTCGACTTGGAGAGTGTATTTTGTAAATTTATATTACCATCATTAACAATCGAATTGAAGAACGTAAGCAAGGATGTTGGGACATAGTTCCCCTCTACAACAACTCAACGAGCGCATTATTTTAAATAATAGCCTTACGACAGTACGAGGATAATAAGATGCTGTGCAAGCGATATATAATAGAATGCATCAACGAACTGCTCAAGAACAAGGCCAACCTTATCCATTCACGCCATCGCTCCGTACATAATTTTCTCATGAGTCTTTGCGCTGCATGGGCTGCATACTGTTCATTCGAGAATAAACCCTAGGCATAGCCAATGCGCATTGGAAAAGTAGGCAATTAAAACTTTTCTAAGCGAGTGGTTAGCCCGAACTGGCGTAGATATATGTCTTTAGGTGTAAGATTACCCAATGATTAAAGAGTTATTTTTTATTGATAACTTAGGTTCTAATACTTCGTAAAATAAAGTGGGGGAAAACTTTATATTCGATTAACTTTGAAATAAAGGTTATCAAATAAATATAAGAAGAACAAATAAAGTATTATAAACTAAACTTTTTATCGTATTTTTGTACTACAAAAGATACATTATGACAAAATTCACCAAAGCCAACTGGATGACCAGGGCACTGCAAGAGAAACTGAATGTAGTGGGAGAACAATTCCGCCTTGCCCGATTACGAAGGGATTTGACAATGGATCAGGTTGCACAACGTGCGCAATGTACCAGGCTTACTCTTTCACGTTTAGAAAAAGGAGAGCCTACGGTTTCTCTTGGTGTTGTTATGAGAGTACTTAATGCTCTGCAGCTTGAAGAGGATATACTCCATTTGGCTAAAGACGATAAGCTGGGGCACATGGTACAAGACTTAGGAATTAAGAATAAGAAACGAGCTTCAAAAAGATAACGCATGGATAAATTAGATGTGATAGCCACTTTCGACTGGATGGATAAGGAAGAGAAGGTAGGCACTCTTGGGCATGAATACCTAAGAGGCTCTGATGTATTTTCTTTTGAGTTTGATAAAAACTGGCTCAAAACCTTTCCTAAAATTAACTTTGGGAAAGACTTCCGCCCATATCCTGGGGTACAATATAGCCGAGATAACCACATTTTCGGTTGTTTTTCTGATGCTCTCCCTGACAGATGGGGGCGGCGACTGATAGACTTGCGTACTTCACTAGAAACAGAAGGGAAAGCAAGCCATACCTTATCTGATTGGGACTATCTCAAAGGGGTGGAAGATGAGCTGCGTATGGGGGGATTCCGCTTTCAGAATCCAGATAGCGGAACATTTATCAGTTCTACGCCTAGTTACAGCGCTCCGCCTGCCATACATGTTGACGAACTTCTACAAGCTGCTAAGGAGATTGAGAAAAGCGAGTATAAGCATTTGGAACCTGAAAAAAAATGGATACAAAGGCTTTTTCAGCCAGGGTCATCGATGGGTGGCGCACGTCCAAAGGCTTGTGTGCAGAGTGACGGTCATCTTTATCTTGCCAAATTTCCTTCCATCAATGACGACATCAACGTATCACGCTGGGAACATTTCGCTCATCTGATGGCCAAGGAATGTGGTATCAATGTTGCCGAAACACAGATAATTAAGGCAGGGAATGGTCAAGATATACTTCTCTCTAAGAGATTTGATAGAACAGAAGACAACAAGAGAATCCACATGGCTTCTTCTCTCACCGTCCTTGGCTTCACTGATGGCGACGGACAAAGAACTGGAAAAGGCTATTTGGATATTGTGGATTTTATTATTTCAAGAGGTGGTAACCATATAGAGGCTAATTTAGAAGAACTATACAAGCGAGTTGCCTTCAATATCTGTATTGGTAATACCGATGACCACTTTAGAAATCATTCGTTCCTGCTTGGAAAGGAGGGTTGGGAATTATCTCCTGCATACGACATGAACCCTACGAATGGTATATTTCAAGCATTGCTTATCGATACCAACACAAACGATAGTTCTCTCAATCGCCTTTACAATGCTCATGAGCTTTATATGCTGGATGAAAGAACCGCAAGAGGCATTATAATAGACGTAACAAGAAACATGAAGTATTGGGAGAATATGGCAGAAAATATAGGAGTTCCCCGACGAGAAATCAAATACTTCACGGAAAGATTTGAAAAAGGTATGGAATTTGAATATGGGTAAGGACTTCATCGATGAGGTCAAACCAATAAGTCTGTTAATTCTTGCAAAACTTAAAGAAAACGATTATAGTATTATGGAAGGAAATGAGCAACAGATAAAAGAAGATATTTAAACTGGCAGAGTTGGCTTTAGAAGATCGTAGAAATTACAATCATTATCGAGTCATGAACAATTAAAATATGCCTTGATGATGTTATAATAAATGACAGCATAAAAGAATAATCATATAATTTATTACTGTCCAAAGAAATGTGTACTTTTGCTCATGTTATCTTAGTTTATTAACAAAAGCAAAGGTAACAAAAAGGGCTGATACTTCATGAGAAGTGTCAGCACTAATTCGTATAAAGAGGTGAGAACTTTAGCGGACAGTAATAATAATTTGGAAACGAAGGTTAGAAGAGATGCGTACAATAAAAAAACGCCTCTATCCTCACGGATAGAGACGTTTAATTTATAAATCGATAATTGTTGATTATTCAGCCTTAGCTTCTTCAGCCTTAGGTGCTTCTTCGGCTGCAGGTTGAGCCACTTCAACGTTTTCGCCTTCAGCCTTAGTGGCTTTGCGGCTACGACGAGTTTTCTTAGCCTCTGCCTTAGGCGTCTTGGCCATGTTCTCGTCAAAGTCAACCAATTCGATGAAAGCTATTTCAGCGGCGTCACCCTTGCGGATACCCAGCTTGATAACGCGGGTATAGCCACCAGGACGGTCTCCCACCTTAGCAGCAACCACCTTAAACAGTTCGGTAACAGCAAATTTGTTTTGCAAGTAGCGGAAAACAACACGACGTGAGTTAGTGGTATCTTCCTTAGAACGTGTAATCAGGGGTTCTACATATTTCTTCAAGGCTTTAGCCTTGGCGAGAGTCGTAGTGATTCTTTTGTGCATAATCAGCGAAATGGCCATGTTAGCAAGCATGGCATTACGATGAGGTGCAGTACGACCCAGGTGGTTGAATTTTTTATTATGTCTCATTTTTTGTTTTCTTTAAATGCGGAAGAGTAAATCGGCATGGCGGATGGAGCATGCACTCCATCCGCGCGTGCTGAATATTAGTCTCTGTCCAGTTTATACTTTGAAAT
>QWCO01000655.1_pt1 | contig 14413 bp, 10 predicted proteins | sample 1972611 | NCBI WGS metagenome assembly QWCO01 (sample SAMN09866706, study PRJNA288562) | Human oral metagenome isolate term1_saliva, whole genome shotgun sequencing... | reverse complement strand
GCGGCGCACGTCTTTGAGGGTTTCGGCTACGTTGATCTCGGTGATCTTGCCTTCACCTTTCAGTATTTTGAACGAGCGTTCAAGTCTTTCGCTAAGATTATCGAACATGTATATCGGAGAATTCTGAGTTACTTATAGGGGACTATTCCGTGCAAAAATACGAATTTCTTTTCATTTGCTCGGCATCAGGTTGAGAGTGAGACAAAAAAGCGCGCGCTCCCGAAAGGGAGAACGCGCGGAAAGGGAGGGGCATCATTGCCGCCGTGTCGGGGGGAATGATCTATGCATGACCGCTGTTTACTGCGCTTTAGCAGGCAGTGCCGGGGTTGGTGGACTTTGAACATATACATAGCGGGAGGTGTTACCGAAACACTAAACTTGAACTGGTTGGGTTGTTGTGTGCGATTGGGGGGAGCCACCAATTTGAGGGTTGTTGTTTGCTCGCGTTCGTTTCGTGTCAGGTAGATGACAATGTCCTTGTAGTAGGCCGTATCCTTGTCCACTTTGGGAATGTCGTGGCGGGTAAAGGTATCTATGGTTGAGGCATCGTTGCTGAAGGAAATCCACGAATGATCACCCACGGTGGTAAAAGTTTCTCCCTCAGCTTTGAGCCTGATGTTGATGTATTCACCATATTCGGGGTTTTTGACATTTGACCAACGCACTTCGGTCACGAAGCCCTCATTGTTTTCTCCACAACCGGCAAAGAGCGCAGTGCAAAGCGTGAAACAAAGTGCCAATGTAGGCAGGGAAAGGATTTTTCTGATCATGATGGATTTTGTGTGGGGGTTATCAATGAGTACCGAAGATTGTATCTGAAATATGGGGCTTGGTTGCTTCGAGTGGGTACTTTATCAAAAACGGGACCATCCTTGGTGTTGAAGACGCGACAATAATAATAGCCATTCTTAGATCCATCCCAACCCCAATTGCAGTGGAGTAGATTGAACTCTTTGCCTTTGGGGGAAATTCCGTTGACGAGAAGGAAAAGAGTAGGACTATTCATGAAGTTGTTGTATGAGGGTGGTTTGCTGCGAATTTAATCTTTTCTTTGAATGTGGCGATACGAGGCTTGTTTTTTAACAAAGTTCTCTGACCGTTGTGGAGTGATAAAGTGGACGAACTTTCGGTATCGAGCTGAGTGTGATACGAAAAAGCGCGCGCTCCCGAAAGGGAGAACGCGCGGAAAGGGAGGGGGCACCATTGCCGCCGTGTCGGGGGGAATGATCTACGCATGACCGCTGTTTACTGCGCCTTGGCAGGCAGTGCCGGTTGGCGGACGTTGAAAAAGTAGGTGCCTGGAGGGGTTACCTCAATACTAAAATCGAACTGCTTGGGTTGTTGTGTGCGATTGGGGGGAGCGACCAATTTGAGGGTTGTTGTTCGCTCGCGTTCGTTTCGTGTCATGTAGATGACAATGTCCTTGTAGTAGGCCGTGTCCTTGTCCTGTTCGGGAAATCTATGGCGAGTAAAGGTATCTAAGGTTGAGGCATCGTAACCGAAGAATATCTGTGAATGATCACCCACGGTGGTGAAAGTTTCTCCCTCAGCTTTGAGCGTGATGTTGATGGGATCACCATATTTGGGGTTCTTGACATTCGACCAACGCACTTTGGTTTCGGTATTCTTGATGTAATCCTCATTGCAACCGGCAAAGAGCGCGCTGCCCAGCGTGAAACAAAGTGCCAATGTAGGCAGGGTAAGGATTTTTCTGATCATGATGGATTTTGTGTGGGAGTTATCAAAGAGTACTGAAGATTGTATCTGTAATATGGGGCTTGGTTGCTTCGAGTGGGTACTTTATCAAAAACGGAACCATCATTGGTGTTGAAGACGCGACAATAATAGCCGTTCAGTTCACCGTTCCAACCCCAATTGCAGTGGAGTAGATTGAACTCTTTGCCTTTGGGAGAAATTCCGTTGACGAGAAGGAAAAGAGTAGGACTATTCATGAAGTTGTTGTATGAGGGTGGTTTGCTGCGAATTTAATCTTTTCTTTGAATGTGGCAATACGAGGCTTGTTTTTTAACAAAGTTCTCTGACCGTTGTGGAGTGATAAAGTGGACGAACTTTCGGTATCGAGCTGAGTGTGATACAAAAAAGCGCGCGCTCCCGAAAGGGAGAACGCGCGGAAGAGGCTTGTCTCATGTTGTTGCCCGATTTATTGTTTTCCTTCGGTGGACTGCATCGGTTCTTGTGTGATGAGGAAGGGGTCGAGGTACATGGGGAAGATGCTGACATTGACTTTGAAGCTAATCTTTTGGCCCGTGGTGTTTGGGCGCGCCATGATTTTTAGTTTTGTAGCCTTCTGTGTTTCGATTTTCTGCAGTACAACCATGATATGCTTGTAGACGGCTGTATCACCTGAAATGGTATCTTGCCTAATGTTGTAGTTGTTAATGAGTGTGTCTAATCCGTAGTTCTTGTAGCGATCGAGCCAAAGATCATATTTATTACCGATGTATTCGAGCGTGTCTCCTTGAGCCGGTAGGTTCACTCGGATGGTGTCGTGGGAGAATTTACGCTTAGGTACGTTTGTCCATTGGACCGTTTCATCACGAGTGTATAATTCCTCTTCGCACGAGAAGAGTTGTAGACCTAAGAGAAGAAGGAAGAGAATTTGGATGGATTTCATTATTTGGTGGTGTAAATAATGGAGTATTGGAGATTGTATTGGTAGTAGTAGGGAATGTTACTCCGAACCGGAGGAGGGGAGACTGTGCAGGGGAGGTTTGTAGGATTATTGGTGTTGAAGACTTTACTTAGGTTTCTACTTTGGCAATGGCAGGGGGCTTACCTTGCGCGTCTTCTTGTCCATAGCGGTGAGGGCGTCGGCTACTTCGTTTTGCGCTTCTTGGGGAGTGCGAGTTGGAGAATTGTACTGAACTTCAGGTTGCTTAGCCTGATGTGTCGGTTCATCATTTTGCTCTGTGCAGCTTACGACAAAGGGCAAATGGAGAAGGAAAAGAATAGGATTGTTTGCAATGTTGTTATATTGATATCGTTTGTCGCAAATTTAATCTTTTATTCGAATGCCGCAATACGAGGCTTGTTTTTTAACAAAGTTCCCCGACCGTGCGAGACGATCGGGGAACCGGAGTATGAAGAAACGATAGGAATCAGAAGCGGAATTCGGCGCTGATGCCGAAGACTTGGTTGGTGCGGGTGAAGAGATCGGCACCTTGGGGATTGAGGCGGGCATTTTGTACCAAAGTGCCCACTTCTTGAGCCGATTTTTGGAGGATGGCAGCTTGCTCGTTGGGATCCTGTGTGGCGAGCAGACCATTGCCGACGGCAGCAATCTTGGTGGCGGTGGCGAGGGTCTGGTGGTAGTCGGCGGAGTTCTTGAGATAGTTCTCGTAGAAGGTGCGGAAGTAGGCCGCGTTGAGCTTGACGTGGTCGTTGAGACGGAAGCCGACACCGACACCGACGCTGTAGGAGTTGACGTTGAAGGAAACGTCGTTCATCATGCGGTCGTTGTTGGGATAGAGGGTGCGCTGCATACCGGCACTGATTTCCCACTGACGAGTGAGGTCGTATTCGGCACCGGCGAGGAACTCTTGCGTGCCACGATCGAGGAGATCGTTCTTGTAGGCGTTCTTGACACCGGACTTGGCCTGTTTGTCGAAATAGTAGTGGTAGCCGAGGTTGAGACGGAGACTTTCGACGGGACGAACACGAAGACCGACGGTGAGGAGGGCGGGGATGTCGCTGCGCACTTCGGTCTTGTCGGCGAAGGCGGCAAATTGATCGCCGGCGGCTGCGGTGGTGGCGCTGTTCTTCGACTCGTTGGCGAAGGCGATGCGGGTGCGGAATTCATATTTGGCGGCTACGTCGACATAGCGACTGTGGAAGTGCGCGCCGAAGATGGGGGCGAGGCCGACTGCGCGTTGGTGCACGTCGATGCTCACATCTTGCGTGGCTTGGGCGAGGGCACCGGTGGTGTAGGCGAGTTGGCGGTAGTTGTTGAGGCTTTCGGCATAGCCTTGTGCGAGTTTGCCTTGTTCTTTGGCTTCCAAACTCTTGGTTTGTGCCAAAGCGATGTTACCGGCTTCGCTGGCGGCTTGGGCTTCGGCGGCAGCGGTCTGCGCGTTCCTTTGTGCGACGAGAGCGAGACGACCGTTGGCTTCGGCGAGTCCCTTGCTGTCGGCGCTCAATTTGCCGAAGTATTCGGGGGCGGCTACCATTTTGTTGCCGCCGCGATCGCCACCGTTTACCTGGATGTTGCGGAGATAACCGTCATAGTGAGCGGAAGAGAGAACGCCGCGCACACCACCGTAGACGGAGAAGTGTTCGCCGATGCGGTAACCGGCACCGAGGGTGAGGCCGTAGAAGTATTGGCGGCCGTGCATATAGGCGTCGACGTCGTAGCGGTCGAAACCGAGGGCGCGATTGGCGTTGCCGAGGGCGCCGAGGAGGGCGACTTTGCTTTCGAAGCTGCCGAGACCGTGCTCATAGGTGGCTTTACCCCCACCGCCGACGAGAGCGAGGTTGAGCTGAAGGCTGAGGGGACCGTTGACCCAAGCGGCTTGGAGCGAGGGAATGACGGGCGCTTTGGCTTCGGCCTTGAAGAGCTTGTCACTTGAAGAATTGTTGTCGATGCCGTATTTGAAGGCATGGAAGGCGGATTGAATCTCGCGAGTCTGATAGGCGGACTGGAGGTTCACGCCGAAGTGGAAGCCCGGCTGGAGGAAGTTGACACCGGCGGGGTTGGAGTAGACGCCGTTCAGCGTGATATTGGCGTCCTGAGCGGGATTGCGCAGGAAGGTGACGCTTTGGTTGGTGTTGGTGAGATAGCCACCGGCCATCATGCTCAGGGTGCTGCCGAACAGCACGGCCGACAAGACAATTTTCTTCATGTGTAGTGGAAAAATGTTGTGGTTGGTTTGGATTGCGAGCGCAAAGTTACGACGACTATGCACACAAACAAGAAAACTGTGCGAAGAATGGGGCGTTTTTTCGCTTATTTCGGCAGATTGTTAGGTGGAGATGGCGATTTTGTGGTGAGGTGGGTGGAAGAATTGTGCATTTCTGCACATCTTGAGAGATTGTGAGTAATTTATAAGTGGCCTTTCAACTCGAAATAGCCTTTGTCGGCGATATCGTAGATTTCGAGTCGACGACGACGGGCTTCGCGTGTGAATTGTTCGCGGTAGTAGGGGCTGAGATCGGCCGAGAGTACGAGGGTGTGCGGATGATAGAAACGCAGCAGGTGGGAGAGAGGACGGTGCACTTCGTGCGTGACGAGGAGGTAGTCGATGCGGAGGGGCTTTTCCGGGAATGCATAGGAAAGTGGATGGTCGACAACGGCGATGCGCGCGCCGCAGTGGAGGAGAACGCCGGGGGCGAAGGCCGAAAGTGCGGTGCGCCGTGTGAGGGTATCGCAACCTTCGATATGGCGCAGCGGTGCGAGGGGAAGAAAGATGGGAGGTGTGTCGTAGGTTTCCCAACGGTGGAGGGCTGTGGTGCGCAACGCGGTACGAGCACGGAGGGTATCGGTGCAGAGCACGTAGGAGCGGCCGTCGCGACAAAATAGGTGGACTGCGGTGCAGGGATAGGTGTGGTAGATGAGGAGCCGGTCGGCGTGTTGCCGCTGTCGATAGTCGTCGGCGAGCACAGAGAGACCGAGAAAAAGGAGGGGAAGGAAGAGGAGAGTGAGGCGTCGTGAGGGGTGGAGTTGCTCGCGGTGGTAGACCTTATAGAGTGCGGCGCCGAGCAGCAGATAAGCGGCGGTGGTGGTGAGCAAGGAGGGATGAAGGGAGAATGGGGCGAAGAATCCTTGCGAAAAATAGGCAAGAATCTGTTCGAGCAGGGAGAGTGTGCCCGTGAGGAAGGCGGCGAGAAGAGCACGGAGGGGGACGAGGAGCAGAAAGAGGAGGCTGCCGCCGAGAAGGAGGTAAGCGAGGGGAATGACGAAGAGGGAAGAGAACAAACCAGCCCACGGAAAGCGCGCAAAGGTGTAAGCAACGAGGGGAGCCGTGGCAAGTTGCGCGGAAAAGGAGACGACCAGGAGATTCCAAACGGCTTGAAGCCCCTGTTTGAGCAGGCGCATGCTGCGAGAGTCGGGAGGGCGTTGCGCAAGTTCGGCGCCGCGCGGAGTGAGGATTTCAAGCGCTGACGGCAAGGGGAGGAGTGGTGCGATGAGGAGGATGCCGGCGACGGCAAGGCACGAGAGTTGAAACCCTAGGTCGAAAAGCCATTGGGGAAAGAGGAGGAGAAGGAAGAGAATGGTGAGTTGCAGGCTGTGGAGGCCGTGCCCGTTGCGCGAAAAGAGGGCGAGAACGGCGGAGATGCTGAACATGAGTGCGGCACGGATGAGCGAGATGGGTAGACCGGCCACAAGGGCGAAGAGCCAAATGCCAACGAGGGAAAGAAGGGTGGAGAGGCCGTGCCATTTTCGGCCGGCGCGGCGAGCGGGGACGACGACCACGAGCGTGTAGAGGGAGTAAAGGATGGCAAGATGCAGACCGGAAAGCGCGAGGAGGTGGCCGGCGCCGCTTTGGCTGAAGAGTTCGCGCGTAGAGTGGTCTACTCCGGTGCGATCGCCGAGCGTCATGGCCGCAAGGAGGGCGGCGGTGTGCCGATCGAGGTGCGCTCGGTATTGAGAGATGAGATGCGCGCGAACAATGAGGAGACGTTCGCGCAGCGTGAGCGCGACGGGGAGCTGCGAGCGTTGCCAATCGCCGGCATAGCAGTGGGCGCTTCCACTGATGTCTTGTCGTCGTAGAGCAGCCGCACGATCGGGTTCACCGGGATTGCGTGCCGTACTCGGCGAAGTGATGCGGGTGTGCAGCAAAAGGCGGGTACCGACGTGAAGAGCCGTGTGCGGTGGAGCGAGCGGCGCGAGTTTTTGCGTCGTATCGGTCAACGAGAGGTCGATGAGGCGGCCGGCCTGCGGATCGGGTGCAATGAGTCGGCATTTCACGCGCCACTGTCCGGGATAAAGTCGTGGCGCATCGGTCACCACCGCGTGATGCACCTGCGCTTGTCGTTCGTTGAGCGATGAAAGGCGAGAACGGTCGTGATGAAGGAGGGTGATGCCGAGGAGAAAGGCGGTGAGATAGAGTCCGATCGCTTGTAAAATCGGGTAGGAAAGGCGTCGAAGAGAAAGGGAGGAGGCTGTGAACAGGCCGACGGCGAGCGTACCCAAGAAAAGGAAGAGGGAGGGTAGTGTGAGGTGGGGATAAAAGAAATCCCCCACTGCGATTCCTGCGGCGAGGGGCAGCAGGAGACGCAATAGGGGAGAGGAAGACGATGCAAAAGGAGCACTCATTGATCGTCATTTTTTACATAGCCGCGACGTGCTTCGGGCAGTCCGTCCATGATGGTTTGGTAACTTTCCTCCAACAATCGTTTGACGTTCTCCGATCCTTGTGTGGTGGGATGGATCGGCGCATGGATGGTCAGCCGCAGCGGAGCATAGTGTGCGAAATGAAAATCGCGCATACGCGGCATGATGTCAAAACTACCGTCGATCGTTATCGGCACGACCGGAAGTTGCAGTTCATCGGCCAGTTGGAACGCGCCACGGCGGAACAGTCCCATGTGGCCGGTGAAGGTGCGAGCGCCTTCGGGGAAGACGGCGAGCGAAGTGCCGCCTACCAAGCGTTGGCGAGCGGCTGCCATCGTTTCGGCAATGGCGCGACGACTCGACTTATCTACGAAAATGAATCCGGCTTTTTCACACGCATAACCCACGAAGGGGAGTTTGCGCAACGAGGCTTTCATCATCCATTTGAACTCACGGCCGAGGAAGCCCGAGAGGAGGAAAATGTCGAATGCCCCTTGGTGGTTGGCCACAAAGACGTAGCTCTGATGGCGTTGCAGGTGTTCGCGTCCTTCTACTTTCACAGGCAGAAAGAGCAAACGAATCGTGAGCCATCCCCATATTCGGCTGGGCGTGAAAGCAAACCAGCGCGACAAACCCACGGCGCAACCTAAGGCGGTCACCACGGCGGTGAGGATGGTCAAGACGATGAAGATCGGAAAGTAGATGAAGAGTTGATAGAAGCGATAGAGGAATTGCATGACGAGTCAGGGTAAAGGCGAACAGCGCGTCGGTTGCAAAAAAAGTGGCGATCGGTCAGTCGGTCGTTTAGTTACGGCCGTAGCGGCGAGGCATGTACGTGACGGGGCGGCCGCAGTAGTTCTCATTGGTGATGCTCCCCTTGTTGTAGACCAGTGCGCCGTTGACAAAGGTGCGCATCACCCGCCAGTTGAAGGTCTTCCCTTCGAGCGGACTCCAATTACACTTTGAGAAAATTAGGTTCGGGGTGAGCGTCCACGGACTGTGGGGCTTCACGAGCACGAGGTCGGCCATGTAGCCTTCGCGGAGGAAACCACGATTCTCGATGCCGAAAGTGCGTGCCGGATTGTGTGACATGAGTTCGACCGTACGTTCAATGCTCAAGACCCCTTCATCGACCAGTCCTAACATCGAAACGAGCGAGAACTGCACCATCGGCATACCGCTGGCAGCGCGAGCGGCGCCGCCTTCCTTGTCGGCGATTGTGTGCGGCGCGTGGTCGGTGCCGATGCAGCGAATGCGTCCGTCGGTGAGCGCGGCGCGCAAGGCATCGCGGTCGGCCGCCGTCTTGATCGAAGGGTTGCACTTGATGCGTGTGCCGAGTCGTTCGTAGTCGGCCTCGGTGAAGAGCAGATGCGGCAAACAGGCTTCGGCCGTGATGAGCGGATCGTTGGGAGTGAAGAGTTCGAGTTCGCAAGCCGTCGTGAGGTGCGCCACATGCAGGCGCGCTTGGGTGGCTTTGGCCAATTCGATGGCGTATTTCGTGCTCTTCAGGCAGGCTTCGGCCGAACGAATTTTGGCGTGATGTCGCACATGCGGATCCGCACCGTAGCGCGCTTGGTGCTCCTTCATCGCCTTCACTATCATTGGCGTGTCTTCGCAGTGCACCATGATCGGCAGCCGACTTTGTTCGAACACCGTGAAGAGCGCTTGAGGGTCGGCCACATGGAGCGAACCGGTGCTGCTGCCCATGAACAGTTTCACACCGGCCACCAATCGCGGGTTGATTTGGCGCAAGCGTTGGGCGTTGTCGGCCGTGGCGCCGATAAAGAAACCGAAATTCACATGACACAAGTTTTGGGCTCGTGCGATTTTCTCTTGCAGGGCTTCGGTCGTTACGGTGGCGGGGATGGTGTTGGGCATGTCGAGCACGGTGGTCACACCGCCCGCAGCGGCAGCGCGACTTTCGCTGTCGAAATCCGCTTTGTGGGTCAATCCCGGATCGCGGAAATGTACGTGTTCATCGATGACTCCCGGCAGAAGGTAGCAACCCTCTGCGTCGATTACCGAATCGGTGGGCAATGTCGGATCGACATCGCGACCGATGAGTATTTCCTCGATGCGATCGTCTTCAATGACGACACTTCCGACTTGACTGCTGCCTTCGTTGACGAGGATGGCGTTTTTAATGAGCGTTCTTCTATGCATAAATCCTGAGCATTCGGCGGTTGTGCGCACGCGGCGCGAAAGGTTAGGCGGTGCGGGGCTTGATTTTCCCGGTGAGCGCAGCCCAGCGCAGGCGAATCACGCCGAAAAGGGCTTCGCCGAAGATGCCACCGCTCATTTTGCTGGTGCCCAGTTGGCGGTTGACAAAGACCACCGGCACTTCTTTGATGCGGAAACCGAGTTTGTAAGCCGTGAATTTCATCTCGATTTGGAATGCATAGCCTTTGAAGCGAATAGCGTCGAGATCGATGGTTTCGAGCACGCGGCGGCGGTAGCATTTGAAACCCGCCGTCGTGTCGTTGATGGGGAAGCCGGTGACGCAACGCACATATTTCGAGGCGAAATAGCTCATCAGCACGCGTCCCATCGGCCAGTTCACCACATTGACGCCCGACACATAGCGGCTGCCGATCGCCACGTCGTAGCCTTCTTCGGCGCAAGCCTTGTAGAGGCGCGGCAGGTCTTTCGGGTCGTGACTGAAATCGGCGTCCATCTCGAACACATATTCATAGTGGTGTTCGAGCGCCCATTTGAAGCCCGCGATGTAGGCCGTACCCAAACCGAGTTTGCCTTGGCGTTCCACGAGGAAAACGCGGTCTTTGAACTCTTCGGCCATCAATCCTTTCACGATGTCGGCTGTGCCGTCGGGGCTGCCGTCGTCGATGATCAAAATGTCGAATGCGTGTTCTTGCAAACCTGTCACCGCGCGAATGATGGCTTCAATATTTTCCTTCTCGTTATAGGTAGGAATAATAACAATGCTGTCGTTTTGCTGCATAAGTCAAGAGAATGGTGTGATGCACACTGAGGATGGCGGAAGCGGAGCGAACACTTTATATAATAGGTGTAGGGAACTTTCCTTTCTCGAAACCGAGAAAAGCGCTGTTCCGCTCAAGGCGCTTGCCGCTTCTCGCATACAAAGGTAACAAATCTCAACAATCACACAAAGGCGCACCTTATTTTTATCTCTTCTCCTTGTGTTTTCTTTTGCGCCGCTGAGTGAATGATGCCCATGAGAAAGAGCCACTTTCTTATCGGTGTTTGAAGTTTATTCGTATATTTGCCAAATCATTTATAGAACAGAACTGTATTCAAACTTCAAAAACAATGGTACAAAACATCGATAAGCAAGTGGCCGAATGGCATGAAAACAACGAGCCTGCCAAAATCATCGAGTTGCTCGAATCGCTCCCGCAAGCCGCCCTCACTCACGAGCGCATGGGCTGGTTGGCGCGAGCCTACAACAACTTAGCCTCCAACGAGGAAAATCCCGAACACTACGAAACGGCTATTCGTGTGCTCGAGAGCATGCGCGACGAAGAGAGTGAGAAAGACGAACTCTGGAACCACCGCATGGGTTTTGCACTCTATCATCTCGACCGCGAAGGCGAAGCCGTCGAATACTTCCTTCGCACCCTCAACGGCAATCCCTACGATTCGTTGCGCGACGATACGAAAGAGTTGCTCGACGATTGCTACAAGTTCCTTGCCTACCCCCGCTACGCCAAAGGCTCGTTTGCCGAACGCGTCGAGAAAGCCTGGGCGGCCTTTGCCGAGCATGAAGCCGAATTGCGTCGCCTCGTCGATGAGGGCGCACCCGGCGAAGAAATCCAACAGCTGGCTTTCTCTTGCCTCGAACCGGCCTTCCCCGATCTCTCGTTCGAAATCGGCACACAAAACTACCATATCGTCCTTTCGGCCGGCGGTACGTGGATACTCTATTTGCTTTTCCGCTATTTCCTGAGCCGTATGCCCGAATCGGTGCGCGAGCACTGGAAATTCTCCATCGGGCGCAACGCCAACCCCGATCTCAGCATCGATTTCGGCGAAGGCAAAATTTCGGCCGAAGAAGTGCAGGTGCTCATCACCGAAGACGAAGGTGGAGAGAGCGTGAGCGTCGAAGTCTACCACCCCCTGTTGCACGCCGGCCAAAGCCCCGCTTGGTGGCGCGCCGAAATTTTAGTGGACAATGCCGTGGGCGAACTGGTCAACACCGAGTTCATTTCGAAGATCAACGCGCCGGAAGAAGCGCCGGCGGCCGAAACGACCATCCAACTCTCCGAGCTGCGTGAGGTGCTCGCCCAACGCTTCGGAGAGGATCCCCGATGGGAGAACATCGATGTCATTTTGCAAGGCACGATGAACTATCGTTTCAAAGAACGAGACGACATCGAGCCCGAAGATCTCCGTTTCGACATCATCAGCGGCACCACCTCGATGCCGCGCCTCGTGGGCGAATTTGCGCGCGACGAATCGGGACTCGAAGATCTCCTCCACCGTTTCGGCTCCGTGGGCGGTTTCTTTGCCTTCGACGTGCCCGGCCTGAACGAAATGCCCGAAGCCGAGCGCGAGGCGGCTATCGATGAGGCTTGCACCGCCCTCGAAAACCACATCCGCACCCACGCCGAGGGCAACTGTGTTGATTTCATCGGCCGTGCCGTGGGACGCTTCCACGTCTATGTGGATTTCATCGCCTATGATCTCCGCGAGGTATGCGATGCCGCCTTCGCATTCTTCGAAAACTACGACACGACGTTTGCGGCCTTCCAAACCTATCGCCGCGATGTGACTTGGTACAACATGAAGAAGCAAAAGTAAAGGATTTCAGGTTCATCCGACATTGGGAGTGATGCGGCAATGGTGCGGTGCGTATCAGCTTAGATGAAAACACCTTTCATCCCTAAAACCGTAGGCCACTCTCTTCATCACCTTTAGCTTATCGACCGGAGTTCGGTCTAAGCCATTCTCCTTTTTCTTTCGATGATTTCGATGTTAAGCGAAGGCTTTTGGGGAGAGAAACTATATGCGGCTATGGCTGCCATGAGATTCGCGGCAAATTTCCAAATGTCGGATGAACCACTTCAATCGTCTTAGTACTCATCCCGAATTGGCGATGTCCCTGACAACATTAGATTTGTAGACGCTATAGCGCATTTAGATGCCCATGGAGGTAACTACCATAACCCAACGCAGGGGCAGTTCGTAAGTAGGACTATTTTATAACAGAGTAACTATGGAGTATATAAGTCACATACAAGCTCTGATAAAAGAGCAAAAAGCCCTAGGGGCTGTAGAAGAGGAGGTGGTTTCAAGATATGGACATCTACCTCAGATAGCTCCAGAGGCATATAATATCTATACATTTGCACCCCTTACAGAAGAGCAACTCGCATTGGTGGAACAAAATATTGGAAGAGAAATCCCTTGCCAATATAGAACATTTCTCACCCATGTTAGTAATGGGCTATACATATTCCACAGAGGGCTCTTTCTCTACGGACACCAAGGAAGCTTTAAAAGGGAACAGGTCGTTCAAGGTCCATTTGATTTATCGGATCCGAATGTGTACGAACGTCCTAAAAATGCAGATAAGAGTTGCTTCTTTTTTGCATCTTACAGCAAAGATGGTTCTCGCTTATACATGAAGGATGACGCTGATAAAGTATATTATTGTGCTCGGCGAGATGGTACTCCACTCAAAGAGTGGAATAGCTTTTCTGAGATGCTCATAGAGGAGATTCAAAGACTTAAATCTCTACATGATGCCGACGGAATGCTTCAAGTTCCAAGCGAAGAGACTCTCCCGATTGCCTAAGTACAAATAGGCTATAAGATGAAGTAAAAATGCTAAAAAAGAAATGGACCAATGTATCGTAAATAATGCCCTTCAAGTAATTAGCAATAACGAACAATTAGAAGAAGGGTCTTGTCTCTATATGTTGGCTTATGAAGGACGTTTTGACATAAGATTATTCGATGAATTAATGCATTCAATATCTGTGGTTTCAACGTACAATAAGCCCATAGGAGTACAACTGTTGTATCAACTATATATCATACAACGGATAAGTCTAGTGTTGAAGGCTAGTCACTTTGACCCAGAGGATCTGTATTGTATCGAATCAGAACCTGAGCACTGGATAGATCGCCTATCCGAACTTGATACTACGATTCTTGCATGTATAAAGGAAAATCTCTCGTTTCTCGTGAGGCCAGAGAAATAATCAGCAATCTGTCCTAACGATACAGAATGTGTATTGTGGCAATTTTATAATATCATAATCATGGAATATGTAAGATACATACAAGCTCTTATAGAAGAGCAAAAAGCCCTAGGGGCTGTAGAAGAGGAGAGGGGTTCGAGATATGGACATATACCTCAGTTAGCTCCAGAGGCATATAATATCTATACATTTGCACCCCTTACAGAAGAGCGGCTCGCATTGGTGGAACAAAATATTGGAAGAGAAATCCCTTGCCAATATAGAACATTTCTCACCCATGTTAGTAATGGGATGCATATATTCCATCGCTGTCTTAGTCTCCTCGGACTTCAAGGAGTCTTAGATCGGCGAGGGGATTTTCAAGGACCCTTTGATTTGTCAATTCCAAATGTCTACGAGCGTCCTTCTAATGCAGATGCTAGTTGCTTTTTCATTGGAGGATATAGCTATGATGCTTCGAATTTATATATGAGGTCTGGATCGCAGAAGGTGTTTTATTGCCCAAGATGGGACATTACTCCACTCAAAGAGTGGAATAGCTTTTCTGAGATGCTCATAGAAGAGATTCAAAGACTTAAATCTCTACATGGCGCAGACGGAATGCTTAAATCTACCCGTAGAAGTACTCTCCCGATTGCCTAAGTACAAATAGGCTACAAGATGGGTTGATACTTCTTCTAAAAGCACTCTCTCTTCGCTTCGGATAGAAAACTGAAACTCGCAGAGAAAAAAGTCAGACGTATGAGAAGAAATAAGATCTACTTCCAACTTGAAATCGATGAGGATGGATACCCACCATTTGATGTAGAGTCTCTATGGGTAAGCACTATTGATAAGCGAGTCGGCATTATTGACAACATACCTTTCTTTGTGAAAGGTATTGCTCTAGGGGATAGAGTTACTTTCGATGATGATTTTAACTTTGTCGCAGTAGAAG
>QWCO01000654.1_pt1 | contig 14420 bp, 31 predicted proteins | sample 1972611 | NCBI WGS metagenome assembly QWCO01 (sample SAMN09866706, study PRJNA288562) | Human oral metagenome isolate term1_saliva, whole genome shotgun sequencing... | reverse complement strand
ATTCTTTTTTGCTTCAATATGAACGCAAATCGCTCGCATTGTTGGTCACTTAATTTCTCAAAATCCACTTTTATTAGTTGCTTACCATTTGGATTTTTCTTTTTATACGATGGTGAAGCATAAGAGGTTAGTGTAACAATAGCAATCCCAGTCTCTACGCTGATTTCTTTTAGCGTGCCACAAGTGATAAAGGTATCACCTTTATAAAGTGCATATTCATATTCAAGTCTATCCATGTTCAAGCCCCATTGATTATCTTCACTGTTTCTTCATAACTTAGATTTACTTTAGCTCTTTGTTCTTCATAGTCTAATCCAAAAACTTTTGGGATTCTGAAATAAATGATTGTACAGCCGTCATGATATCTAGTAACCGTGTAGATATGCTTGAGCATATTTTTTCTGATGGCTATGTTTGGAAACGCCACAAGTTCTAGTTTTTCTTTTTTTGTTGTTTCTTTTGCTTTTACAGCTCCTGAATACGGATATTTTTTAGGTCTCATTTGCTGTCCTCCAAAAGCTCTGGATTTTCGTAAATGTTGCCGAGGATTTCTTCATGTTCAGTCCACGCATATCCCTCTCTTATACCTTTTAGATATATAGCAGGCATACCTCCAATGTAAGTACCACCATATTCTTTTTCTAAATACACTTCATGTGGACAACCTCTTGTGCATTTGATAACATCACCGACAAAGACTTCTTTACCGTTTTTGTCTTTGAGTCCTGTTGATTGAGTGAAGATAACATCTTCAAAATCAAAGCAGTCACTTTCACAAATTCCACCCCAACACAAATCAACTTCTTTTGCGTAATATCGAATCGTCTCAATGTAGTCTGCGAAACATTTTTCTTCTTTTATCCACGCTCTAAATTTTGGTATCATTCTGTTACCTCCTCAATCTAAGCTTCGTTCAAATACTGGTTATATATATCTTCATCAAGAATTCCGTTTTCGATTAGATTTTCAACTGCAATTTCAATCTTAATCAAACGATTTAATTCCTTGTTAGGCAACGTAGCCATAGTAATCATTTCTTCCATCCTTCCACCTCCAAAAGTTCCGGGGTTTCGTAGATATTGCCTACAATTCTAGTTTTATATTTTTTAATAAAACTTATCACATTCATAATTACCGTAGTGTTTGGAGTTCGACGGAACTTCACACAATAAGCGCCATCTTCATAAAATACGCTCGTTATGTATTTATTGTTTTTTAGTATATCCCCCTCAAAAATCTCCTTGCCACTTTTATCCAAAAGCCCCGTTGATTGCATGAGGACTAAATCTTTTGGATAAGCATTACTCCCAAATGCTCTATTTCTGATTAATACAGTAGCTACATTCCCCTCATCATCAAATCGTATCCGTTTAACTACGCCCATTTCTTTATATGTTTTATTCCACGCTCTAAATTTTGGTATCATCTTGCACCTCCTCATCATCATTTTCGAAATATTCTCTAAGAATCTCTAAAGCGTACTTTTGACCGTCTTCTATGAATTTTATCCACTCTTCATCTGATATTATCATTCTGTGTCCTCCTCAATCTTTATTATTTTTCTTTATTATTTTTGAAGTAGAGATTTAACATCAATACCTCCTCAAATTTTACAAAAGTCATCCAATGAGTCGTCCCACGTTGCTGGCCAAACAATGGTTTAAACGGAATAACTTTTAAGATTTCCTTCACATTTATTTGACAATCAGACCATTTAAAAAACGAGTGTGCCTCCAACTTTTAAAACCCTCATACATTCTTCAAAGCCCTTGGCCAAATCTTCCGACCAGGTAACTTTATCCAGCTGACCATATTGAGCTTTCATGATTGAATTAGGTCCAGCCCATTTTAAATGAGGCGGGTCAAAAACAACCAAATTAAAAGTATTGTCTTCAAATGGCATATCACGAAAATCACCTAAAACATCAGGGGCTACATTGACCTTTTTCCCATGTATCTCAAATTTCTCTTGTCTAACATCCATGAATGTAGTGTGTTTTTCGTTTCTATCAAACCAAAACAGACGGCTACCACAACAAGCGTCTAGTATTCTGATTTCTTCCATCACTCCACCTCCTTAACTTCCACTCCTTCACAATCAAACACCCAACCGAAGCCTGCTTCTTCTAGTTCTTTGCGGGTAAATTTACTTCTTAATCTGCTTTGTAAAAATCCTAAGAAATTCTCATCTTTAATACTTACTAGATACTGATCTACTGCTTTTAACTTTACCAAATACCTTTTTTCTTTATTGACTTCGTAGCCGTCAAGTATGGCTTTTATCAATCTTTTTCTGTTTTTAGGTAGTCTAGCTTCTCTCGTCAAATGTTTTAATTCTATGCCGTCTCCATCCGTTAACTCATAACCCCAGCCAGTTCTTGAAACATGATACAAAGCAGTTGCAACATCATTTTCACGATTAAAATCAAACGTTTTAAGGAATTTTGCTTCTTCCTCAGACACTTTGACTTTTTGCGGTTCGTCTAGTTGTTCAATGAGCGTCTCGATATACCTAAATACTGCCCAGCCAGTCAATTCTATGATGGTTTCTTTCTGTGCTACAATCCTTTTCAATGCTTCTTGTTTATTCATTTTTGTTTTCCTCTAATTCTTTTTCAATTTCATTCAAGACTGCAAGTTCTTGTCTGATATCTTTTTGAGATGCGCCTTCACGTTTAACATAGTATTCCAAGGCATGACTCAAAATATGCAATTTTACCAATTTACTAACCATTTATAACTTTACCTCGTCTCCAATTCGCAAAGAATCGTAGTTTTTTTGTGACACTACGAATATGCCTTGATTTTGAACTGTGATCGTGTGCATATCTCCGATTTTCTCCTTATGCACTACTCTGCCCTTGATTTCTGCGCCCCTATTGTCTGCCTTGTAGACGAGCATCGGGCGCTTTTGTTCAAGGTTTTTAATGTGGATGCATTGCCAGATATTCAACCCAGCAGATAGCAGAATCCATATAGCTATGAATCGTTTCATTCCCCTTCTAACTCCTTTATTTTGCTTTCGTAAAACTTCACTTTCTTTTTCAAGAAATCACGCTCTGCTGACCGTGAATGCGCTAAAGATTTTATAGTCGGTTTAGATAACTCCGCTATCCTTTCTTTTGCCAGCTCCAGCGAATGTTTGTAGCCTTTGAGTAGCTCTTCCTTTATGCTCATCATTCCACCCGTTCAATTTTGACTCGATACAATCGCTCCCCTCGATATTTATTCTCGAGTTTGGTTCTGCATTTGATAGCATCCTCTTCTTTTTTGAAAAAGTGGGTTTCGTCTACCATGTTGTCAAAATATAATGTCACTGTAAAACTCATAATTACACCTCTTAACTCATTTTGTGGCTTTCCAGGTCTCCGAATTCGTGACCTTGATTGACAAAATACGAGCCAATCAGGATGGCATCGGCCTCGTCGTCTTTGACGTTCATGCCGAAGTTCTCGGACACTTTAGCCACTGACTGCAGCTTCATAGACTTCTTACTACGGTCTTTATAACTGAACTTCCAATATTTGCGCCAAGTTGACACGTTGACAAAATACACGTTGTCAGCGACTAACCGTCCAAGTATGATACCCGTCACAATCCCAATACTGATCATTGACTGTTGATTAGGACCCATGACCGAGTTCTTCTCGACTACGATTGACTCAAACACCCCCTCGTAGGTTTGCAAGGCTCTTAATTGAATGGTTCTTAATTCTCCAGCCATGAAGCGCCCACGTTCAAAGAATGACTTGCTTTTATGTTTCAAGACACCACTCTGGACAAGGACAGAGCCTTCAAATAAAGCCCAGCCTGTCGCAGATGTTGAAATGTCTAACGATAATGTCAGATTTTTCATTGTAGCTCCTTTGCTATTGCAGAAATAACATTTACGGTTACGCTATTCCCAGCTTGTTTGTATAATTGACTGTTAGAGTTGACCTCTTGCGCCTTGTCAAACGCATAATCAGGAAAACCTTGTAATCTCCAACACTCCCGAGGTGTCAGCTTTCTAATTCTAAAATCAGGCTCTACCACCCCTTGACTTTCTCCAGTCAATAAAGTATTTGCTATCTGCTTACCCACTCTTCCTCTGCGAGTTTTAGAGTTTGGATGAGATAGATTTACGCTATCTCCGATTTCTGCTTCAGCATATCCTTGCGATGTTGCTTCTTTCACTCGGATTTTAGGTTCAAGACCACCACCGCCTATGCAATTAAGACATGGAGAAATGCCACTTATGTCATATACTCTCCCTCTATGAGGGTTACCGCCAAAACTTTCTGTGTCAATTAAATTTCCTACTTGCTTGACTTTATTCTCTACAACAACTCCATGCCTATCTTGAGCAGTCAGCGTAAACATAGGCTCTCCGTCTGTTTTAAATCTGCGTCCATTTTGTCGCTTTTCTGCTCTGTCTGGAGTTAGTACGGGTATAGCTATCTTCTGCCCTTCTCCCTTATTTGTTGTAAGTGTGGGAGCTAGACCATCAGCCTGATAGACTTCTCCATTCATGCCATTTCCAGAGGGGTTTACATTGCCAATTTTTACGACTGATTGGTTACTAGTTGACTGACTTTCTCTGCTGAGAGGAAAAACGTTTCTGGTACGTTGTCCTCTAAGATGTCCGATAATGAACACACGCTCCCTATTTTGCGGGACTCCAAAATTTTTGCTGTTAAGCACTTGCCATTCCACATCATACCCCAATCCGTCCAAGGTTCTGATGATGGTTTCAAATGTACCCCCCCGTCATGGTTGAGGAGTCCTCTGACGTTTTCAAGGAATAGATATTTAGGTCTGAGAATAGATGCGAACCTACAGATTTCAAAGAACAAAGTTCCTCGTGTATCTTCAAAACCTCGTCTGTTTCCCGCAATGCTGAAAGCCTGGCACGGAAATCCTCCACAGATAATGTCCACACTTCCGAATCCTCGAATAGACTCGTCTGATACTGTTGTAATGTCATGTAATTCAATTTCTCCTTCTGTTTTGTGTATTGCTTTGTAACTGGCTCTTGCAAATTTGTCTATTTCACAAAAACCTACGCATTCGTGCCCAGCGGACTCCATACCTAAACGAAAACCACCAATGCCAGCGAATAAATCTAAAAAATTCATAACAACCTCTTAGAACGGTAGCATATCATCTGAAATATCCATTGGTGCGCCTTGTCGTGAAAAATCGGGCGCTTGTTTGCCTTGCCCTTTGCTTTCTAAAAGTTGGAATTGTTCAGCGACAACCTCGGTTACATAAACCCGTTGACCTTGCTGATTGTCGTAGCTTCGTGTCTGAATACGTCCAGTAATACCAATCAATGCGCCTTTTTTCGCCCAATTTGCAAGGTTTTCTGCTTGTTGTCGCCACATAACACAATTAATGAAATCAGCTTCACGCTCTCCATTTTCATTTTTGAAAGTGCGATTGACTGCAATGGTAAACGTAGCGACTGCCACGTTTGACGGGGTATAACGTAGTTCTACATCTTTTGTAAGTCGTCCGACGAGTGATACATTGTTTAGCATTTTTTCATTCCTTCCACTGTTTCAAAATCAATATCGTGAGCATCTAACCATTCTTTGAAGTCTTTAGCTTGTTGCATGTCAAACCAAAACTTGATTGTAGTTACATACTTGTCATTGTTTTTTTGTTCCGATTTTGCTTCGCTTTCGATAACTTCGCCGGTTTCTGCATCATAGGCTTTGATAGTTGCTTCTGCTTGTTCTTTTGCGATGCGATCAATTTCTGCTCTGCGTTCTTCTTCTGCTCGTTTTCTTGCTTCTTGTTGTTCTTTGAATACTCTTGCGCTTTCAACGTCTTTTGCAATGCTTTCAAGAACTTCAGCAAGTGTTTGCCCGCTTTCGTATGCTCTGATATAAGTAGCCGGTCCGAGTTCATGAGTTGCACATTGTGTGCTGATAATCGAAATATCTTGGTCTTTCTGATTTTGCTTTTGCAACTCATTCATGACAATTATTTCTAGTTCTGCTTCTGTCTTTTTCAAAAGTTGGAAGCTATCTTTTTTAAATTGGCTTGCTTTTGTGTATGAATCAAGATACTGTTCAAAAATTTCCGGATTGAGATTGCCCTCAATAGCTTTTTCTTTGAACCAATTCCGAACTGTATCTTTACGCAAGATCTTTTGATTTTCTTCGTACCCATCAATTTGTTGTTTTAAAGAATCAATCAAACCTTTCAATTTGCTGTAAGGCGTTTTATAGGCTTTTTCAAATTCTGCATACGGTTCATTGATTTTGCCTTTAATTTCTTTTCTTCGTTCTTCTAGGCTTTGGCTCAACTTGTTCAAGTCGGTTCTTGCTTGTTTAACTTCTTCAATCGAGTTAACTTCTAGATCGAAAGTGCCATACTTTGCGATAGCTTGTTCAATTCCGCTTTCAAACGCTCCAAAGTCGCTGAATGCGACCTTGGCGGGTTCAAAGTTGATTTTGATAGTGTCAAGTTGATTAATTTTTTCTGCTTCTTTCATGTTTTAACCCTTTCTATACAATCTATACAAACGGCAATTCGATTTCTTCAATCGGTTCTTCAGTGAAAAATGGAATTTCTTCCGCTGGGTACTCTGTTTCATTCTCTCTTTTCACTTGTTCTTGCTTCATTTGTTCGATTTGCGCTTGTTTGCGTTCGATGACTTCTTCCCGACTTTCTCGAGGTGTAACGTCAATCGGTTGGGCTTGTTCCATTTCGTCCGTTGTGTATAGTCCGCCCACGTTTTCGCTAAACGCTTCACGCATTGCAGATACTAGCGCAACTTTACGAATCATCAACGCTGGCATCTTCGCCCACATAGATTTTCCGGTATTGTATGCTTTGAAATCTGCATCAACTTCAACCGGGAATCGTCTATCTTTGCGATAAACTTTCGCCCAACCACCTAAAAGAGTGTCATTTTTACTGTGAATTGTTCCGGAAATCTGTTTGATTTCTCCGTCTTGCGTTTCTACCACGATACCAGCTTCAAACCCGTCAAAGTTTGGATTTTGTTCTGCTCGTTTCATGAACGCATCTTTTGAAACAACCACTTGCGCCGGATTTGTACCGTACTTAATGAAATATACTTCTTTTGTGAACGGGTTTAAGTTCCGTTCTTTACACGTTGCGATAAAATACGCTAATTCTTCGTCGCTTGCTTTTCCTGAAGCATCTAAATATTGACGGACGATTTTTGCGCTTAGTAATTGCGGATTTGTTAAGAAATCCCCCGTTGTTTTAACTGCTACTTGATTTGTCATTTTTCTTTTACCTTTTATCTTTCTATGCGCTCCAATATTCTTTTAAATCTACTGCCATGACGGTCGCTAGATTTTTCTGTTCAGTCAATATTTGTCTTTTATATGGAGCAAGTCCAGCTTGTCGCTCTTCTTCATTGCGTGGTAAGTAATACCCGCTAGGTTGTGTTTTCTTCGCTACGATTGGATGTTTAAAATTCACTCGTAGGCTCTCAATCACTTCTTCAAGACTTCGCTTTGATAGACCTGTTTCTTGTCTGATTTTTTCAGCTTTGATTGGTTCTTCAAACGTTGCTCTATTCGTGATAAGGTTCAAAACTTTAATTTCTGTCTTGTTTAATTCTCTACCAATCATATTCCCTCCCGATAAGTACACATCTAATTTCTGTACTTCCGCATTTTTCACATTCGCTAGGCTGATAAGTGTCAATCCATTCAAATTCATATCCGCAGTCGCAGCATCCACAATCCCAAAAATAAATGTTCATGTTTATTGCTCCTTTGGTTTCGGTAGTGCTAGTAAGTCAGGTCTAAGACCTACTGGAGCTTGTGTATCAAACGTGAATTTTCTATCACAATTTCTGATATTTTCACGGGCAATATTATTGAATTGATTTCTACCTTGTTGATAAACTTCAATAATTGCTTGATCCAGTTTTTCTTGTTCTTCCATCTGTCTTTGTCGCTTCTGCTCATTGTTAGCCACAATCAGCAATGCGATAAACAAACAAGTCATAATTGTTGCAATTCCTAAAAATTGGCTTGCTAAAGTTGGTTCTGTCATTTTTCTTTACCCTCATTGATTTCATTTATTTTCTTTTGGTCTGAATATGCTTGTATCCAGTATTTAAGCTGTTTTCTTAAATATATGTTTTCTTCTGAAAAAATAAGTGCAGTTTCTTTCCAATCAATATTTTTTTCTTTTGGTTCATTGTTCAAAAACCATTTTGTAAGTTTATCTAGTAACTTCATGTAATTTCTCCTATATTGCAGTTTTTTGCCAGTTTTCGTGATACCATTCAATCACGGCATCCCTTGGATATTTTTCACGCTTGCCCTCAATTCGTGGAAAGTCTGCGTGTCGGTTGAAGCGCTCGTCGAATGTCGTCGTGTCCTTGGTTCCAAGTAGCATCTCTGAGCATTGCGACTTGTTCAGCTCCATTGGATAGCGCCTTTTTTCATCGGTCACAATTGTCATGACCTTGAGCGTTCTATCCATCAATCCAGCTTCAAACTGGTCTAGCATTTGCATCATTAGATCATTCATGTTATAATTCCTTTAGAAAAATTTTGTTGTGCGCCTGATTGCCGTCAGGTGCTTTTTTTATTTTGCGAATGTATAAACGCTACCGTTCGTGGCGTAATAGGTCATTTCATTTAACTTATTAGTGAACCTTTCATCGGTTGTGACCAGTAGCCTGTCTTTGAGCAAGGTTGATAATTTGAAATATTTACTTTCAAAATCAGCAATCATTTGCTTTCTTTCTTCTTCTGTCAAAATGGTAAAGTCCTCCTGTCCTCTGCGCTTTCAGGATATTTAAAAGTCAAATCCTTTGCGCCTTTTGCGACCCGACTGACTAGACTACTATCAAATGTCTGTTTCATCTCCGCACCGGTCAAGTTGGTTGTAATAATCGTCTTATCTCTAGCATCCAGCAAGTTATACATGAAATCCATTTTCCAAGGCGTTTGCTCGCCTTTTCCGAAGTCGTCCAAAACCAAGTAGTCAACTTTCTTCAGCAAGTCCAACCATTCGTCCGTTGTTCGTGCATCTTTCTGACTGAATCCACTTTGTATTTTTTGAAACATTGTAGGAACGTTCATAAAGAGTACGCTCTTTGGCTTGTTGTTCGCTTTAAAATCAATGTTCAACTTCTTAGCGATTGAAATAGCTAAATGCGTTTTACCTCGTCCAGCTTTTCCAAGAATAATTGCGTTACCTTTGCCACCGTTGAAGTAGTGCCTTGCAATTCTCAATGCGTAGTTTTTCGCTTGCTCGTCAATTTCATTTGATACCGTGAACGTATTGAAGCTAGCTTCTTTCATGTCGCTTGGTATGATGCTATTTCTGTTAAAAACGTCATAAGTGCTTGATAAGATAGACGAGATATAGGCTTCACCGATTTTTCTTTCTTGCTCCCTTGCCATATCTTCACGTTGACACTCGGGGCAGAAAGTAGGCTGATAAGGTGTGCTTCTTCCTTTGGCTTTGACTGGTTTTTTAAACGTCCACATATAACAAGAATGTTTCTTGCATATCTCGTTTTCGTTCACATAATAGATTGGTTCAAGACTTAATTTTTCCATTCAACCCCCTTTCTAGAATGGTAACGGATCATCATAAGTTTGTATGATTGAATTTCCGACACGTCTTGACGTTGACGTTACATTCTTACTATCACGAAAACCGCTCGTTTCTGCTTTTGCTTCATCAAGACTTGTCAAACCTTTATCTTTCCAAGACTTCAAAATCTTATTTAGATAGTTGAAACTTTCTGCTCCAGCATCTTCGGTTAACTGGATAGCGTAGTCAATCATTTCAACCGTCATATTATCAAGTCCGATGTATTCTTGAATTTGCTGAATTTGTCGGTCATTGATTTTGATAGTTGAAGATTTGATAATTTGTGATAAAGATTTTTTTTCATCTTCACCACCGTATAGGTTGTTAACCTTATCTAATCTATCCTTATCTAATCTATCCTCTCCTAACCTTACCTGCGTATCCATTTTGTATACATTTTGTATACATTGGTCTAAAGGCTTGATACTAGCGATTTTTGACTTATCAAATTCAAGTTGTTCTTTTTCGTCTTGATAGATTGTAGCTTGAAATCTGTCAGCTTGAATATAGTTGTGTATTCTCCAATGACGGATAACGACTACTCCACTTTCAAAAGGAATTAAGAAGCCTTTTCCAATCAAGATTTTTAAATCATCGTTGCTTGCTCCGATTGAACGTTGTATTTTTTTTACATTATCTACAAACCCCTCGTCATCCGCTCCCATATTCAAATGGAAGTACAACGCTTGAGCGGATAAGGACATATCAAGAAAACTATCTGTGTCTGTAATTTTCTTGCTAAACATTCTTCTTTGTGCCAATGGTTCTCCTTTCTATTTTTCTCAATCTCTTTCTGCTTTAAATCTGGTATAATAAAGATAAAAACAAGGTGATTTTGATGTTTAATTTGATTGATATTTTGAATATTTCTGCTGCATGGATTGGAGCTATTACTGGTGTTGTTAGTTTGATTTACTCTTTGAAAATTAATAGAGTGAAATTAAACATTTCTAACTTCCGTAAAACAAGAATGAACGAATACTCTTGCTATCAGTACAGCTTTGTTTTGTCTAACCAATCAAATTCAGATGTTCTAATCAAAAATATCCAACTGTTTGACAAAAACGGAAAAGAAATTTTTGATAACGGATTTAATCCAGCCACTGCTATTCATGAGGAAAAACCAGATCCATTTGGTTTGGTTAGCGGTACGCAGACATTATTTAATGTTGATTGGTACTCTGAACCATTTGAAGATGAGATAGAATTAAATCCATACTCATTCTATAAGTTGTCATACTACCTAAACGAACCACCGCATACAATCAAGATTAAAACCAACAGACAAATTCATTATCTTTCTAAAAATAAATCAATCCATCCTGTCTTTAATAAAGCTAAATAGATTTATTAAAGCACAAACTACATTCACGATTGTCACTATGATTAGAGCAATATCGTTCATTATATTTTCCTTTCTAATCTTTTAGAAATGATTTCTACATCTAAGTCGTCCAGTCTCAACTGGGGGACTTTTTGATTTAAACGAGCTTCTACGGCTTGGTTAATTTCAAACCATTCACGTATTGTAAATTGGCTTCTGAATTTCAGGAATTCCTTTATTGTTTCTCTCGTTCTTTCTTTCATTCTGTCCTCCTTGAACGAATTTTCGTTTACTTGATTAAAAAATTAAGCAGTTGATTCTGCTGAAGTGAAAAGGTATTTTAGTTCATATTCTGGAAAGAATTTTTCTTGAACTAACATAGCTTCTTGAAACGTGAAAGGGTACTTCCCTTTCAGCTTATCGCTGATAGTTTGAGATCTAACAGATAGATAATCTGCGATGTCAACAATAGAAATTCCCTTCTCTTTTCGTGCGATGTCGATGTTCAACATATATGCAACTCCTTTCTAAACGAATTTTCGTTTATTAAACTTTAAAATTAAGCTCATTGCTGAGCTTGGTTATATAATAAACTATTTTTCGTTCATTGTCAACCCTTTTTGTTATTTTTTTTAAATTTATTTTTCTTTACAAACGATTTTTCGTGTGCTATAATGAATAAAAAGGAGAAAGAGCCATGACAGAACAACAACTAAGAGAACTTATAGAACTAAAATATGGTAGCGTTCGACAAATGGCATTGAAGATTGATATGCCAGCCTCTACTATCAATTCTATTCTAAATAGAGGAATTCTAAAATCTAACGTTGACAATATATTTAAGATTTGCTCAGCCCTTGACATTCGTCCGGAAAGTCTCGCTGAGGGGATAGATTTTCATAAACAGGCTGAAAATTCGTCCGACATTGTGGCAATATACAACCAACTAGACGAAGATAGACAAGAAAATGTAGTTGACTATGCTACTGCTCTATTGAACGAGCAAGTCAGCATGAAAGCGACCACGGTCTTAGAAAAGTATAGAACCGACGACTACATTATAGACTATGTTGAGGGATTGGTTGCAGCAGGTCATGGAACTTTTCAGGAAGATAATCTACACATGGAAGTGAAACTTAGAACTGAAGATGTACCAGAAAGTTATGATACAATAGCTAAAGTTGCAGGCGATAGCATGGAACCACTCATTGAAGATAACGACTTACTATTTATCAAGGTTACCAGTCAAGTGGATATCAACTCAATCGGTATCTTCCAAATCAACGGCAAGAATTTTGTCAAGAAACTGAAAAGAGATTATGACGGTTCCTGGTACTTACAAAGTTTAAATAGTGGATACGAGGAAATCCACTTGTCAGAAAATGACGACATCCGCACTATCGGAGAGGTCGTCGACATTTATAAGGTTTAGATAAAACAAATAAAGGAGAATATCCATGAAAAAACTACTAACTACAATAACTATCTTACTTTCTGCTACTGCTTTAGTAGCTTGCTCTAGTAATCAATCAACTACAAAAGGTAGTTCTGAACAACCTAAAACGGAGCAAAAAAACACTACTTCCACGGATACAAAAGCTAAAGTAGATAACAGTAAATATGATGAGTTAATCTCTGAAATCAAATCAAAATTAGATCCTGAATCAACTGGAGCAATAAGCGTAAAAATTCAAAATAATGTAATCGATTCAGATTCATCCGAACCGCATGACGCAATCATGATTTTGCTAACTGGAACGGCTAAGGATAGCGCAAAAAAAGCTCTGGATGCAGTTGATTCTAATTCTGCTACTACTGACCAAAACAATGCAATCACTTTGATTCGTATGACTGTTTCTGAATATGCTAAAAAGTTACCAGACGACAATACCACTCTTTCCCTCGGTTACGAAAAGTCCGCTGACCAATATGACTTAATCGCTAAATCTTCAAAACAGAAAGATATTATTCCTGTTGGCGAGATCATCGTAGAATAAAAAAGCCCCACGCTCTCAAACTTTGGCGAGTCTGAGCGTGAGGCAATCAGGATAGTAAAAGGCATTAAAAAGCCCTCTTTACTATACCCATTTTATCAAAAAAGTGAGGTAAAAACAATGGCATACTTTAGAAAAAGAGATAATGGCTGGGAGTACCGCATATCTTACAAGGATACCGACGGCAAGTATAAGCAGAAATCGAAAAGCGGGTTTAAAACCAAGAAACTGGCTCAAGTGGAAGCCTTAGAAGTTGAGCAAAAACTTTCTCAAAATATACTGACCGATAAAGACGTTACTTTGTATGATTTTGTTAAAATGTGGTCAGATGTTTACAAGCGACCGCACGTCAAGGATAAGACATGGGAAACTTACAAAAAGAACCTGAAACATATTGAAACGTATTTTGGATCAATGAAAGTAAAGGACATAACGCCCCTTTACTATCAAAAAAAGCTGAATGAGTTTGGCGAAAAATACGCTCAAGAAACACTTGAGAAATTCCATTATCAAATCAAGGGCGCTCTTAAAGTGGCAGTCAGGGAACAAGTGATCAGCTACAACTTTGCTGAAGATGCAAAAGTTAAATCACAAATCGAAAACCGAGCAGAAGAAAATGACTTTCTGGAAGAAAGCGAGTATAAGGCTCTGATAGCCTCTACACGCTCGAATATACAGTACGTGTCCTATTTTACCCTCTACTTACTTTCAGTCACTGGTATGCGCTTTTCTGAGGCTCTGGGGCTAACCTGGAATGATGTTGACTTAGAAAATGGAATAATAGATATAAACAAGTCCTTTGATTATTCCAAAACGCAAGACTTTGCAGGCTTAAAAAATGAGAGTTCAAAAAGGAAGATACCAATCGACAGGATCACGATTGAAACGCTAAAAACTTACAAGAAAAAATATTGGCAAGCTAATATAAAGAACCGTGTCTGCTTTGGTGTTTCAAATTCAGCCTGTAACAAGCTGATAAAAAGGCTTGTAGGCCGTCCAGTAAGAAATCATAGTCTGCGCCATACTTACGCATCTTATTTGATTTTAAAGGGCGTTGACATTGTGACCATATCGAAGCTACTAGGACATGAGAGTCCAGATATAACCCTAAAGGTCTACTCGCACCAGATGGAAGCACTCGCAGAGAAGAATTTTGAAAAAATAAAAGAAATTTTTCTAATTGCTTAATTTTGGGGCGAATTTGGGGCGAAGTACCCACAAAGCCCGATAAATAAAGGGTTTCAAATCCGTCTACCGCCTTATATAAAAAGACTCCAAAAGGAGTCTTTTTCTTTTTAAAAATTAGAAAAAGCTTTACTAACCTAATATTAGTAAAGATTTTTTGTTAATCAGTTTCTTCTTCTGATTCAAGTTCTTGAATTTGAACCTTAAGCTTGGTGACACGACCATTTTTGACCTTGTCATTTGTCAAGGTGATATGCTTGTTGCCACTATCTAACTCATAACTGAGTTTTTCTGATGTTGGAATAGTTCCCACACCTGTCAAATAATAA